>OKVF01000949.1_pt1 | contig 26956 bp, 20 predicted proteins | sample 1604831 | NCBI WGS metagenome assembly OKVF01 (sample SAMN01760980, study PRJEB22395) | human gut metagenome
AATGGATTATCGGTGGTGACGGTGCTTCTTACGATATCGGTTACGGTGGTTTGGATCACGTGATCGCTTCCGGCAAGAACGTAAATATCATGGTATTGGATACCGAGGTTTACTCTAACACGGGTGGTCAGTCCTCGAAGGCTACTCCGGTGGGCGCTATCGCTAAGTTCGCCGCTTCCGGTAAGAGGGTACGTAAGAAAGACCTTGGCTTGATGGCTACTACTTATGGTTACGTATATGTGGCTCAGATCGCTATGGGCGCCGACCAAGCCCAGACATTGAAGGCGATCCGCGAGGCCGAGGCTTACGACGGTCCTTCCTTGATCATCGCTTACGCTCCTTGTATCAACCACGGTTTGAAGAAGGGTATGGGTAAGTCGCAAGCTGAGGAGAAAGAAGCCGTAGCATGCGGTTACTGGCACTTGTGGCGTTACAACCCGGCTTTGGAGGCAGAGGGCAAGAATCCGTTCACCTTGGATAGCAAGGAGCCGGATTGGAGCAAGTTCCAAGACTTCTTGAAGGGTGAGGTTCGTTTCGCTTCCGTAGCTAAACAATATCCGGCTGAGGCCGCTGAGTTGTTTGCCGCCGCCGAGGAGAACGCTAAATGGCGTCTGCGTAGCTACAAACGTATGGCTGCCGAGAATTGGGATGTAGAGGCTTAATATAACAGGTCTTTTATTATAGAATGAGGGCGGTGTCTCCGGAAACGGAAGGCACCGCTTTTTTTATGGGGTGGATGGGGTATGCGCGGTTTGTCAGAAGACCGGGATCGAATAGACCAGCCCCAGCGATATACGGTGTGTATCCGGCTCTATGGCTCCCATTCGCGTGGCGGCTTTCTCTAGGATAACGCCCCGGTAGGTGTATAGGACGAATACGAAAAGGTCGAGTTGCTTGAAGGGGAAGAATTCCACGCTACTCTGCGCGTTCCACGAACGGCGGTACATCCCTTTCCGGAAATCACCGTTGCTCTTATACACCCGGGCGGTCTCGTACGCCCCTTTCACGTAAACGTTCCATTGGGGGTGGACACGGTAATCCACGTCGCCGATAATCGATAGGTATTCGGTGTTCATGGCGGTATGAGGCGTGCCGGGCAGACGGCTGACGACCCCATGTTGGTCGATCCCTTGGCGGGTGTACATAACGTCGAGGTATGTTAGCAACGGGCCTTTCTCATAGGTATTGCCACAGGTGAAATAGTAGGAGTAGCGCTTGCGGGTCTGCTGTCCGACGGCGGTGGCATAACGCAGTTGCAAGGTCTTGTCCAGGTAATAGCTATTCCAGTTGACCGTGTACATAAAGGGTATCTTGGCCTTGGCGGTACCCTCGGGAAGTCCGGTAGGGTAGATGTCCTCGTCGTTACCGTTGCGGTTATTCACGATCTGGAAACAAAGCTCGTGGTCCGGGCTGACTTGCCAGTTGCCCGAGATTCCGGCTTGGTAGGCGGTCAGTAAATTATTGAACTCGCTAAACTCTCGTACCCGGATGGAATTGACGTAATACTCGTATCCCCCGAAATTAACGAACTGCTTGCCGATCGTGAAATTGAGATTATGCCGTGCCTTTAGGTTCACGTAAGCCAGCTCGAGCGAGGAGGAGAGGTTGTCGAGCGAATAGGGATCGGAGTATTTGTTGAACGACTGCCGGTAATGATACCCCAGCCACTTGCCTACATCCCCCTTGATCTCCAGCCGGACACGGTTCAGCTTGAAGTTCATACCGTCTAGCTCGTTCCCGACAAACTCAGCGTTGGCCGAGGTGAAAAGCTGGAAGTTCATCTCGGCGCTATTGATCTTGATCTCTCCGTTCGATAATCGTTCCACGAGTGTAGGTTCCCCGTTATTCTCCCGAAGGGTCTCTTGGGCCGTCAGGCTGGCGTTCGTGGCTAGACAAAGCAAGAAAAGTAGAAAATGTTTCCTCATACGATAGATTTAGTTGGTAACAGACTACAAAAGTACAAATTGTTTTTGGATATCGATTTGAGTGCGGTTGGATTAATGAGAAAACCCGGCGAACCATGATGTCGGCCGGGTCTCTGCTCTCTGTAAATTTGTCAAGATCTTCAGAGTGTTTGCTCGATAACTTGAGCCGTACGTTCTATTTTTTTGCCAATATCGCGGAGCGCTTGTAATAACGTCTGCTTTTCTTCATACGTGAATTGTACCTCTTTGCCATGGATCATTAAGCCGTTTATACGTTGGCTCAACCATGCCCTGCTTTTGTTGAAATAAGTACGTGCGATATAAGACCAAGAGATCGATTCATATATACCGTCAAGTTTGTTTCTGAGAACGTTGTCGATTAACTTATCGGCTCTGGCGCAGGCATCATTTGCCCCTGCGATAAACGCTTCGTTGACCAACTGTTTTTCTTCGTCACTTTTAGAGTCGATAAACGCTGTTACTTCAGAGCGGAAAGCCTTGCGCTCTTCATCTGTATCCAGAAGCATGAATTTACTTTTTAATGTTTCCAGTTCTTGATTGAGTTGATCGTAATTTGCCATATGTTGTTCTGTTAAAAAGTTCCAGTGAAAAGATCTTTTAGAAAGTACTCCTTTAGGAGTACTTTCTGTTAACCTTTCAACTTGAGTAACAACAATAACCTGTCTAAATGCAGGTCTATTTGCTTTTCAAGTTCCCCTTCTGAGGTTTTTTGCGCTAAAATATCCCAGTAGAGAGAATAGAACAGAAGATTTTTCTTTTCATGTTCTATCAGAGCCTTTAGCTCTTTTTGGTTATCATCCATCTAAAAGATCTTGACCTTACAAAGGTAGGTAAACAAATGTTTATCAACAAGAGGTTGTCGATTTATTTTATGCTCCCGATAGTATGATCATAAATACTTTATGCCTAGGTTCCGCTTTTTTTACCTACTTTTGTACGAAAAGAAGAGTAGTATAAGTATGATTAAGGCAGTATTTTTTGACATTGACGGTACGTTGGTAAGTTTCAAGACGCATAAGCTACCGGACTCCACGGTCCGGGCCTTGGACCTGTTGCGAGAAAAGGGAATCAAGGTTTTCATCGCTACCGGCCGCCAGTTGCAATCTATCAATAACCTCGGGACGCAAGAGTTTGATGGCTATGTTACCTTGAACGGAGGATATTGCTTGGCCGGAAAAGATAAGGTTATCTATAAACATAATATCCCGTCGGAGGATATAGAGGCGTTGATCCGCTATCAAGAGAATGAGGAGGCGTTCCCGTGCGCCTTGGTGGAGGAAGATGGGATTTACCAGAACTACGTGGATGATTCTGTGCGACAGCTTTACGACATGCTAGACTTCCCTCATCCTCCCTTGCGTCCTTTGCGTGGCAACGGGGGTAAGGAAGTATACCAGCTGATAGCCTTTTTCTCTCCCGGCCATGAAGAACGTATCATGTCCGTCTTGCCGCATTGCGAGGCTACTCGTTGGAACCCGCTATTTGCGGATGTCGTGCCGCGGGGGAGCAGTAAGGCGGTAGGGATCGATAAGATCATCGAGTATTACGGGATCTCGCTCCACGAGACGATGGCTTTTGGCGATGGAGGCAACGATATGGCCATGCTTCGCCACGCCGGGATCGGGGTAGCCATGGGTAACGCCGGCGACGAGGTGAAAGAGGCGGCGGATTACGTGACCGACTCCGTAGATGACGATGGTGTCATGAACGCTTTAAGACATTTCGATGTTATATAAATAAACAGTTTAATAACGCTAAATCACAAACGCTATGATTGATGAATTGGTAAGCTATAATCGTGAGTTCGTAAAGAACAAGGGGTATGAGAAGTATATCACGAATAAATATCCCGATAAGAAGATCGCCATCGTGTCTTGCATGGATACCCGGCTGACCGAGTTGCTACCCGCCTCCTTGGGCATCAAGAATGGAGACGTGAAAATTATAAAGAACGCGGGGGCGATCATATCCCACCCCTTCGGAAGCGTTATCCGGAGCTTGATGGTGGCGATTTACGAGCTTGGGGTTGTAGAGGTAATGATAATCGGGCATACCGATTGCGGAGCCAAGCACATGAATAGCTCCGAGATGATCGAAAAGATGAAAGAGCGGGGAATTCCGCAGGAACGAATAGATATGATCCGATATTGCGGTATAAACTTCGAGTCGTGGTTGCGGGGATTCGAGACCTCCGAGGCTTCCGTGCACGAGACCGTGGAGCAAATTCGGAATCATCCGCTGGTTCCGTCGGATATAACGGTAAGAGGGTTTGTAATAGACTCTGTTACAGGTGAATTAACGCCGGTGGAGTAATCCCCGGCGTATTTAGACTTATTTGCACAAGTTATAAATAATCGAAAAAATGAAATATTTTATTATGTTCTACAACATTGTTTCGGATAAAATGGTTATCTTTGTAACGAATTAAGAAAGAAAGATCGTTTTAGGATTATTTATTAACTGGCTTTCCAAGCGTGGGAAGCGTAAAACAAAAAGATTATGATGATGAGAGAAAATGAGAAAAGCCTTCGTGCTTTAGCGATGTTGCGTTATCAAGCAGATCGTTACCAGTCAGCTGGCAATGGTGCCATGAGTCAGCGATTAAACGCTGAGATCCGTCGCCTTATGAGCGAAATGAGTGTAGATGCGGATAAGAACTAAAAGACCGCGTCTTTTTTAAGTAAAGAATTAAAGTAAGAAATAAATTAGATGTCATCTCTTACCTCCGTTCAAAACGGAATGGTGAGAGATAGGAAATGAGGATTACCTTTGGCGATACGGCCGGGTGAGCCTTTTTTTTGTGCCCTTTCCTTTCCTTCTCCTTCGCATATCAGGGAAATTACTTATATTTGTGGATGAAAAAGCTAAAACAATAATCATTTGAACACAAAAACGATGAAAAAAGCAGGATTACTCTTAATGTCGCTGGCATTAAGTACGGCTCTTTGGGCGGAAAGTCCGGAGAAGAAAGGTTTGGAGGTGATAAATAGATCGACCGCCGAGGCGCATATCGGTTTCTTGGCCGATGATGATCTGGAGGGCGCCGAGCGCCAGCGAAAAGGCCAGCATCTTCATCTGGAGGGCCGTGAGGCCGGTTTCCGTGGAGGCCGTATAGCGGGCGATTATATCGTGGCGAACCTGAAATCATTGGGTATCGACCCTGTAGGAGACTCTTATTACCATCCGTTTGAGGCTTACCATATGGAACGCCAGAAGAGAGGGGCCCGCTGGCAGGTGCAGCCGGATTCCGTAGCGGCTATCAAGCAAACCGGTGTTTTCCAGAAACTTTCCTTGAATAATATCTTGGGTAAGATAGAGGGCAAGAATCCGAACGAGATCGTGATCGTGGGAGCGCATTACGATCATCTGGGTATCGATCCGATGTTGGACGGCGACCAGATCTACAATGGCGCCGACGATAACGCCTCCGGCGTATCTGCCGTCCTCCAGATAGCGAGAGCATTCTTGGCTACCGGCCAGCAGCCGGAGCGCACGATCATTTTCGCCTTTTGGGATGGGGAGGAGAAAGGTCTTCTCGGTTCGAAAGCCTTCGTGCAGTCTTTTCCGGAGATCAAGAACGTGAAAGGTTACTTGAACTTCGACATGATAGGCCGTAATAATAACGAGGCGAAGCCTACCCACGTGGTTTATTTCTACACCGAGTCCCACCCTGTGTTTGGCGACTGGCTGAAGAACGATATCAAGAAATACGGCTTGAACCTCGCTCCGGATTATCGCCCATGGGATAACCCGGTAGGCGGTAGCGACAACGGTTCTTTCGCCAAGGTAGGCATCCCCATCATCTGGTATCACACCGACGGGCATCCGGATTACCACCAACCGAGCGATCATGCCGACCGGATTAACTGGGACAAGGTGGTAGACATCACGAAGGCCTCCTTCCTTAATATGTGGTATATGGCGAACGAGAAGGAATTTTAGGGATTATAAGAAATATCTGATAAAAGTAAGCTAGCTTCATCGGCAAAGTAAGTTAACTTCGTGGGCAAAGTAACTTAACTTACTTTGTCCACGAAGTTAACTTACTTTTTTTGTTTCGCTTTCTTTGAATTACGGAACCTCTACATCTTGGCGCAGATACTTTAGTTCTATATGAACTTAGGTTGAATTTTAACTTAAAACCGTTTATATTTCTAATTTTATATTGTAGAACATAAAAATGAGGGGTGATTTTTTTAATTAAAATAACACTACGTAATGAATATTTCATATCTTTGCCTCCGATATGAAATGTGCTATGAATTTTGACGCTAACTAAATATAACAACTTCTACTTGGAATAAGTTCATATAGGACTCAAAATATTAGCCCATTTTTATTGAAACTTAATTGCGCCGGAACTCAAGAGTGAGTATCTGTCTGTAGATGAATTTAAGAAAAGGACAAATGTTTCGCCAAGACATTGTCTAATTATTTATCAATAAAACCATCAGTTATGTTGAAAAACTTTAAACCTGTCAGCTTAATTCTATGTGCGGGTGCGTTATGCTTCTCGGGAAGTATGTATGCCAACATCGCACCTGTTGAGCAAGGTACCTCTATCTCCCAGCAAAACGGGAAAGTAACAGGTACAGTGGAAGATGATTTCGGCCCAGTGACCGGAGCGTCAGTTGTCGTGAAAGGAACGTCTAATGGAACGATTACCGATATGGACGGTAATTTCACTTTGGATGGCGTCAAGAATGGTGATGTAATCCAAATCTCATTCATTGGTTACTCCACCATGGAGCTTACGTATACCGGTAAGCCGGTAGGCGTTATCAAATTAGCGGAAGACACCCAGAAATTGGATGAGGTCGTGGTTACGGCCTTGGGTATCAAGCGTGAGAAGAAAGCGTTGGGATATGCTACGCAAGAATTGAAAGGAGACGAACTTGTAAATGCACGGGAAAGTAATATTGCGAATGCGTTATCTGGTAAAGTATCGGGTTTGCAGGTAGTTCGTTCTAGTAGTGGCCCTGGCGGTTCTTCAAAAATTGTATTGCGTGGTAATAATTCATTAACTGGATCTAATCAGCCGTTGATTGTTGTCGATGGTATTCCAATGGATAACTTTACTGGAGGAGTTGATGATGCTTGGGGTAATAGCGGCGTGGATATGGGTAATGGTTTGTCAGATATCAACCCGGAAGATATCGAATCCATGAACGTGTTGAAAGGAGCTTCAGCCGCCGCGTTATATGGTTCTCGTGCAGGTAATGGCGTAATTTTGATTACGACGAAATCGGGTAAAAAGCAAAGTGGATTAGGTATTACTGTAAATGCCGGAGTTACAGTGGAAAGCATGTTTTTGAAACCAGAATTACAGAATACGTATGGTCAGGGTACAAATGGCATATATAATGTGAAAGACCGTTCAAGCTGGGGGCCTGTTGCCGATGGTTCCGTAACAATTGATCGCTGGGATGGGCAGAAAGTCCAGATGTATACTTATGATAATATAGATGCTTATTTCCAGAAAGGAACTTCATTCAATGAAGGTGTATCTTTTCAGCAGAGCTATGATGGGACGGCGGTATTCGCCTCAATTAATCGCTCTGATGATAAGGGCATCGTTCCGGGTGCATCATTAAATAAAACGTCTCTTACTTTGCGTGGAACAAGCGAGTTCGGTCCGGATAAAAGATGGAAATTAGATGCAAAAGCCAACTATTTAAATAATAACGCAAAGAATCGTCCAATCCAAGGTATTAACCAATCGAATGCCTTTAGTACGATCTATAATTTACCACGATCGCTGGATATTAGGGATCTGGAGAACTGTTTGGACGAAAATGGAAATATGATTTGGTGGGATACCGAGAGTACTCCCCAAGAAAATCCGTATTGGATTAAAGATTATAGAACAAATCAAGACTCTCGTAATCGTTTGTTAGGTACAATTTCTCTTTCTTATAAGATAACGGACTGGTGGAACCTCGAGCTAAAAGGCGGTACGGACTATTATACGACTACGACTACAAATAAGGTATATTCTGGTGGTAATGTGAATCCGAAAGGGCGTTACTCTGAGAAGTCGGAGACTTTTTATGAGAACAACTATAGTTTCTTGACTACCTTTAAGAAAGATAACCTTTTTAGCAAGTTTGGTGGTTTTGTGACCGTGGGTGGAAACTTGATGATGCAACGCCGTAAGAAATTAGAGGCTGGTACGGGTGATTTATTGATCCCGAATCTATTTGCGATGTCTAATGCCGCTGACAAGAATAATATGACGCATACATCTGAAGATGTACAGCGCAAGATGAATTCTATTTACGGTTCTTTGCAAATGAACTGGGATGGCTGGCTGTTTATGGATATTACGGCTCGTAATGACTGGTCTTCCACTATGAGTAAAGAAAACCAATCTTATTTTTATCCTTCGGTTAGCTTATCTGGTGTTATTTCAGATATGGTGGAAAAGGTTGGCGGTACAATGCCGGAATGGATGAGTTTCGCTAAGGTTCGTGCTTCTTATGCGGAAGTAGGTAATGACCTTGATCCATATCAATTGTATACTGTATTCAAGGTTGATAAAGATCCAAATGGTAACCCAACTGCAGCTCTAGGAACTACTTTATATGATTCTTCTGTACGTTCAGAGTTGATTAAATCTTGGGAAGCCGGTATTGATTTGAAGTTTTTCAATAATCGATTAGGTATTGATGCGGCTTGGTACAAATCTAATGCTACCCGCCAATTGCTAGATTTGGCAATGGATCCATTTTCTGGTTATTCCAAACGTAAGATCAATGCAGGTAATATTCAAAATTCAGGTGTGGAATTAATGCTTTATGGTACTATTTTGCAGAATCCTAGAGGCTTAAATTGGGAAACAACATTGAATGCTTCCTTCAATAAAAATAAAATCATAGATTTGTATGAAGGAGTAAATGAATATGGCATCAAGACTTTTGATGATTTAAAGATTGTAGCCCGTACGGGTAGTTATTATGGCGATATTTATGGTAAAAAATTCCAACGTGTTGAAAGTGGGGAACATGCTGGTAAAATTATTGTAGATGCTCAAGGTTTACCATTAGTTACTTCAGATGATTATTATCTGGGGAATCAACAGCCTGATTGTATGTTGGGATGGACTAACTCGTTCTCTTATAAAAATATTTCTTTGAGCTTTTTGATTGATGCTCGTATTGGTGGAAATATTTACTCAGCGACCACTGCTAATTTGTACAAGGCAGGTAATGCCGCAGGTACCGTTATAAATGGAACCCGTGGGGAATTTGTAGTTCCGAATTCAGTGACTTCTGATGGAAATGGTGGTTATACGGCAAATTCTAATGCTGTTACTCCTGAATTGTACTGGGGACGTGCTGCCGGAGGTAATATCGGTGTGGGTGAGGCATTTTTATATGATGCTACTAATATTCGTCTACGTAATATTACCGTTGGTTATGATTTTGAGAAAAAATGGTTAGAGAAAACCCCATTACAGAAAGTACGTGTATCATTCGTGGCGAATAACGTTTGGATGATTGTAAATCATTTGGAAGGTATTGATCCGGAATCTATTTCGGCTACAAATTCCAATGCTACTGGTTTTGAGAATGGGGCAGCTCCGACTTCTCGCTCTTTCACATTTAATGTAACAGTTGGTTTCTAATAAGAAAGATGATTTTAAGTATGAAAACATTAAAAAGAACAATAATAGGGTTAGCTTCATTAGCCGTTTTATTTACTGCATGTAACGACTTTGAGGAAATAAATAAAGACCCGAATGCCGTAGATGAAAGTGCGATCAAAGTATCTTATCTACTGAATAAATCAATCATGGGGGCACAGCAGAACCCGCATATCGCAGAGCGTGTGTTCGTGTATCAATGGAAAAGTGCGGCTCGTTTTGAACGTCGTAGTGGTTTAGCTACAGGTGCGAATTATAATGATTATAATACGGACTACTTTGGCGTTGATTATGGAGTGGGATGGCTGAACAATGTTAATATGGCCGTGAAAATTGGTACGGAACGTGCCGCCAATCCGGAGTATCCTTATGAGAACAATTTGCTACAGATGTCTCGTATTTGGCGGGCTTATGTCATCTCTGAATTGGCTGATAACTTTGGTCCTGTGCCTCCGGCAAACGCTTTTGATGGTATCGTAGAATATAAGAGTATAGAAGATATTTATGATTTTATTAGTTCTGAATTGAAAGATGCCGCTGGCAAGATAGATGTAAATGCGGATATGAGCGCTATTACATCAGAGAAAACGGATGCTTTCTATGATGGTGATGCCTCTAAATGGATAAAGTATGCGAACTCATTACGCTTGCGCTACGCTATGCGTTTATCTGCTGTAGATCAAGCTAAAGCAAAGGCTGCTTTTGAGGATGCCGCTTCGACGAATAATTTTATTACTACGCAAGATGAAATTGCTCAGGTGCAAGAAAAAGGCGGTTGGACTGATCTTGATGGTGTGATGTCTCGTCCTTGGAATGCCCAACCCATTTCGGTCACCATTAATAATATGATGATTGGCCTAGGAGGAATCGATTTCCAAGTTCCTGCGGCGATAAAAGAGGATGTGGTATTGAAAGATGCTCGTAATTATCTAGGCCTTCGATTAGAAAAACACTTACCGGTTTCTACGAATGATCCGGCTGCAGGCTATTTCTTTGATGCTCTTCCTTCAAAGATTGATCCTCGTGCTACTAAGTTGTTTCATATTCCGGGATATGATGATGGTACTGTTTATTTCTCTAATATCGGTTTGGCTGATAAGGCTCGTTTAGCGGATCCTGCTACTGGAAATGTTGAGGATAACAATAAGACATATTTGGAGTTGAACGTGAAATATACTTGGAATACTTGGGTTGCTGGAAAATGGGATAAATACTCAGCGCTAACCAGCGAATTGACAGGAGCAAGTAAGACTTATCCTTCTTTATCCAAGATATATCGTGAAAGTACGAATAAGCGTGTATGGTTTGGGCCGTGGGAGACGGAGTTCTTATTGGCTGAAGCTGCGTTGTATGGTTGGAACGTGTCTGGTAGTGCGAAATCTCATTATGAGGCTGGTATAGCAGCTAGCTTTGAATATCACGGTGTATCTGAGTTCTTAAATGATTATTTGAGTTCTACGGAATATAACCGTGTAGGTACTTCTGTCGCTTTTGATCATACGGCGGAAGCAAAGTCTTATACGGCTGAATATGTAGATGGTTATACTGGTGAGAAAAAGACTACTACTTATACTTATCCGAAAAATTCTATTTATAAGAATGGTACGGTCAATAATGATAAGCTGACAAAGATAATCTCGCAAAAATACTTGGCACAGGTTCCTTGGTTACCTTTAGAGGCATGGTCTGATCATCGTCGTTTAGGTTTGCCTTTCTTTGAGAATCAAGCTGTTGAGATAGATTATAACGTTTCTAGTAACGAGTTGCCTCTTACTCGTGCTAACTGTAAGGAATGTAAGTGGGAATTCTATCAAGAACGTCTGCGCTATCCAGCGAATATGGAAATCAATAGTAAGGATAGTTATATGAAAGCTGTTGAGCTATTGGGTGGAGCTGATTTAATTTCTACTCCGCTATGGTGGGCTAAACATTGATTTATATGAAAGAGGGTGTGTCAAAAGCCCCTGTTTTTGTGTATTTGTGCCGACCGCTATTATAAGCATCTAACAATGCCCATCGTAAGCCCCTGCCGACTGCGGTCGAAAGGTGCTTATGATGGGCATTCTAATAAACGTAGTATATCTTACTTGACCAACGCAGTATATATTATTGGGGCAACGCAGTATATATATTGTCCATTCCTAAAATCACTTGTCACTAAACTCACGACCTTCCTGGTTTACTGAGATACCGGAGTGATACTCATCTCTCTCCGGTTACTCTTGTATATGTTAAACTCAAAACATATCTGCCCTTTTTATGTTTATACAGGATAAATGACATTCGTTGACGCAAAAACTAAAACATTGTCTATCAAAATAAACAAAAAACAGTAGTTATGTTGAAAAGATTCAGACCAGTCAGCTTAATCCTGTTGGTAGGGGCGCTTGGGTTCTCGGGAAACTTATACGCCACGCCTATGCCCGGGATTCCGAAGGTTGACATTTCCCAGCAAAACGCAAAGGTGTCGGGAATAGTTGAGGATGCCTTAGGACCCGTTACCGGGGCGTCCGTAATCGTGAAAGGAACTACCAATGGTACTATGACCGACTTGGACGGGCATTTTACTTTGGATAACGTGAAGAAAGGGGATATCATACAGATATCGTTTATCGGTTATACCTCGCAAGACATCCCATATACCGGCCAGTCCGAGATTACGGTTAAACTCGTGGAAGATACCCAGAAACTCGATGAGGTGGTGGTGACTGCCTTGGGTATGAAACGGGATAAGAAAGCCTTGGGTTATGCCATGCAGGAGTTGAAAGGGGATGACCTCTTGGCCTCCCGTGAGCCGAACTTGGCGAACTCCCTTTCCGGTAAGGTTTCCGGTTTGCAGATCGTTCGTTCAAGCAATGGCGTAGGAGGGTCCTCTAAGATCGTACTTCGTGGTAATAACTCATTGACGGGTAGCAACCAGCCCTTGATCGTCGTAGACGGTACCCCGATGGATAACTTCACCGGTGGCGTGGATGATGTATGGGGTAACTCCGGAGCGGATATGGGTAACGGTCTTTCGGATATCAACCCGGAAGATATCGAGTCCATGACGGTATTGAAGGGTGCTTCCGCCGCCGCCCTTTATGGCTCACGTGCCGGTAACGGCGTGATCTTGATCACTACCAAGTCCGGACGTAAGAACGAGGGACTCGGTATTACGATCAACGCCGGTATCACCGCCGAGACGATTTTCCTGAAACCTGATTTACAGAACGACTTCGGACAAGGCTCCGTGGGCGTTTACGATAACCAATCCCGCCTTAGCTGGGGACCGAAAGCCATGGGACAAATGGTAACCGATTGGAGAGGCAACCAAATCCCTCTGCATACATATGATAATATCGACGCTTTTTTCCGTACCGGAACCTCCTTTAACGAGGGTGTCAGCTTCCAGCAGAACATAAAGGGTACGGCGGTATTCGCCTCCGTAAACCGTTCCGACGATGCTAGCATCACCCCACGCTCAAAACTAAACAAGACGAATATTACCTTGCGTGCCACTACTTTCCTAGATGAGGCGGAAAAGTGGAAAGTAGATGCCAAGGTGAATTATATCAATCAAAACGCACATAACCGCCCGATTCAGGGCGTGAATCCCTCGAACGCTTTCAATACGATCTATAACCTGCCTCGTTCCTTGAATATCCGCGAATTTGAGGATGACGTGGATGAGCAAGGCAATATGATTTGGTATGACGCCTCCAAGAATCCGCAGGAGAACCCTTATTGGGTGACCCGTTATCGCCAGAACGAGGATACCCGTAACCGTTTGTTAGGAAATATCTCCTTGAAATATGCCCCGACCGATTGGTTCGATATTGAGTTGAGAGGTGGTACGGATTATTATACCACGACGAAGAGCGAGAAAGTATATGCCGGTGGTAATACCAGTCCGAGAGGTCTGTATACCGAGGGATCGGAGACCTTCTATGAGAATAACTTCAGTTTCTTGGCTACGGCCCGGAAGGATAATTTGATCGATCGGCTGGGAGGTTTCGTTACTTTCGGTGGTAACTTGATGCTCCAGCAGCGTAATAAGATGAACGCTTCTGCCGGAGAGTTGTTGGTGCCGAACTTGTTCTCGCTGAATAATGGCGTGAATAAGCCAACAGTCACTTCCGAGTTGATCCGCCGTCGTATGAATTCCTTGTACGGGTCGTTGCAGTTGAACTGGGATGGTTATCTGTTCTTGGATGTTACGGCACGTAACGATTGGTCGTCTACGATGTCGAAAGCCAACCGCTCTTATTTCTATCCGTCTGTCAGCTTCTCCGCGGTGATCTCCGATATGTTGCCGAAGATTGGCGGAAGCATGCCGGATTGGTTCTCTTTCGCTAAGGTACGTGCCTCCTTCGCTGAGGTAGGTAACGACTTGGACCCGTATCAATTATATAACTTCTACTCTGTAGGCAAGGACCCCAACGGGAATACGACGGCGAAACCGGGTAAGGTACTTTACGACTCGGACGTACGTAGTGAGTTGATTAAATCATGGGAGGCCGGTTTCGATATCCGTTTCTTTAATAACCGGTTAGGCTTGGATGCCGCTTGGTATAAGTCCAACGCTACCCGCCAGTTACTGGATTTACCGATGGACCCGTTCTCCGGCTATGCTTCCCGTAAGATTAATGCGGGTAACATTCAGAACGAGGGTTTGGAGATCTCCTTGAACGGTACGATTCTAGACAATCCCGCCGGATTGAGCTGGAGCTCTACGGCGCAGTTCTCCTTGAACCGGAATAAGATCAAAGAATTATACGAGGGCGTGAATCTATATGATATAAAGACGTTCGACGCTATCCAGATCGTAGCTCCGGTAGGTGGTTATTATGGTGAGATCTACGGGCAGACCTTTATGCGTGTGACCGATGAGAATAGTCCTCACTATGGAAAGATCGTCGTAGGTGATGACGGTTTGCCTTTGATCTCTACCGAGAAGTCGAAAGTAGGAAACCAGAGTCCGGATTGGATGATGGGTTGGACCAATAATTTCTCTTATAAAGGTTTTAACCTGAGCTTCTTGATAGACTTCCGTATCGGTGGTAGCATCTATTCGGCGACAGCCTCCAACCTGTATACCCGGGGTAACGCCGCCGGAACAGTGGTGAATGGTGATCGTGCCGAATTCGTGGTACCGAATACCGTGGTTCAACAGGGCAGTGGTTATGCGGAGAATACGGTCGCCGTCACTCCCCAGAACTATTGGGAGCGTATTGGGTCTACCGGAAATTATGGTTTACCAGAGGTTTATACCTATAGCGCCACCAATGTCCGTTTGCGTAATATCACCTTTGGCTACGAGTTCAATCGACAGATGTTGAAGAAAACGCCTTTCCAGCGTGTACGTCTATCCGCTACTTGTAACAATGTTTGGATGATCCATTATAACTTGCCGGGTATCGACCCCGAGTCCGTTGCCGCCACGAATACCAACGCTACCGGATTCGAGAATGGAGCCGCGCCGACCAGCCGTTCCTATACGTTTAATGTAACCGTGGGATTCTAATGGAATACATGATAATTTGAATTACGATAAAAATGATGAAGATGAAAACAAGAAATATACTTTTTACCGGACTGGTATCGGTGGCTGCTCTTCTTTCTTCCTGTAATGACTTTCAGGAGATCAATGAGGACCCGAATCTTGTGGGAGAGGATAAGGTGAAACCCCAATGGTTCCTGAATGCCTCTATCATGGGAGACCAGATGAACCCAGAGATAGCCGAGCGTATCTTTATCTTGTACTGGGACCGTGCTTCCCGTTTCAATAGGGGAAGTGGTTTTACGATCGGTACGGATAACAATGATTATAGTACTACCTACTTGAGTAACGATTACGCCGTGGGTTGGCTGAACCAAGTGACCAAAGCGATCCAGTTAGGAGAGCAGATGGTTGCCAATGGCGAGGCGGATACTTATCCTTATTATAAGAACGTGATCCAGATGTCCCGCATCTGGCGTGCTTACTTGAACTCGGAAGTAGCTGACGGTTTCGGGCCGATCCCTGCGTTAGCCGCTTTCTCCGGTGTACCGGCTGAGTACGATAGTGTAGAGGCTATCTATCAATTTATATTGAAAGAATTACGGGAAGCTGAGTCTGCGTTAGACCCCTCCTTGGATATGTCCGCTATGGCTAACGAGGATGCTTTCTATGCGGGAAATGTTGCGAAATGGAAGAAGTACGCCAACTCCTTGCGTATGCGTTTGGCGATGCGTATCTCAGCTGTCGATCCTGCCTTAGCGAAAGCGGAATTTGAGGATGCCGCCTCTAAGACATTTATTTCCGAGCCAACCGATATCGCTTCCGTGCAGGAGAAAGAGGGTTGGGATGAGCTGACGAGCGTGATGTCTCGTCCTTGGAATGGGCAGGCGATGTCCGTGACGTTTAAGAACTTGGTAGTTGGTTTGGGTGGACAGGAATTTCCGTTGCCGGACTCCTTAAAAAGCCATTTGAAGAATCCATACGATTATCAAGGTTTATATTTGAACCAGCACTTCCCGCTGACGACGAATGATCCGTGCGCCGGTTTCTATTTCGACGGTATACCTCAATATGTAGATCCCCGTGCCCCGAAGTTGTTTAGTGTAGTGGGCTGGGATGATGGTGTGGTTTATTCCGATTATATCGGTGCGGCCAGCGAGGTGAAGCCGGTTCACTTGAAGAATCCGGCGGATAATACCCAGAATATGTTGACGATCGATCCGAAATATACGTGGGGCACTTGGGTCGCCGGAGAATGGGACGTGAAAGCCGGTCTGGTAAGTGAGCTGACAGGTAAGAATTATAATTATCCCTCTATATCGAAACAATATCGAATGAGCACCAATAAGCGTGTCTTCTTCGGCCCGTGGGAAAGTTACTTCTTATTGGCGGAGGCTGCGGTGAAAGGCTGGAAAGTTCCGGGAACGGCTAAATCCAATTATGAGTCTGGTGTTACGGCTAGTTTTGAGTATCATGGCTTATTGAGCCAAGTCGGTGATTACCTATCGTCTCAGAAATACAACCGTGTAGGTACTTCCGTCGCTTTCGACCATACGACAGAGGCGAAATCGTATACGATCCGTTATACGGACCCATATACGAAGGAGGTAAAAAGCCGTACGTATGAATATCCCCATAACTCGATCTACCGGAATGGCGCTTATAATAATGACGCTCTGACGAAGATTATCACCCAGAAATATATAGCGCAAGTTCCTTGGTTGCCGGAAGAGGCTTGGAGCGATCATCGTCGTTTAGGTCTTCCTTTCTTCGAGAACCAAGCGGTAGAGAAGGATTACAACCCATTGAATCAAGTTCCTTTGACGGTCGCTACCTCTAAGGAATGCCGTTGGGATTTCTACCCGAAACGTTATCGTTATCCGGCGAATATCCAAACGAATAATCAAGTGGGTTATGCGCAAGCTCTCCAGCTTTTGGGCGGCCCGGACTTGACGACTACTCCACTTTGGTGGAACGCTAAATAGCGAACCTGCTTGGTCTGTTTTATATATACTTTTTCGGTGTCACGCATTTACTTGTGTGGCACCGTTTTTTATGGATATCCCTTCCGGTTCCTCGGCCGCTAAGGATGCGGTAGACGAATTGATCCGTCTTTATTTACCGATGGATGGTAAGGAGGCTCCTCAAATCCCGGAGATACTTGGGATTCGTTCCCCTTATTCGGGTGCGGTGAAATATTTGCGAGGCCCAATCTCTGTCTCAAACGCCAGTACGTCTTTGGCTGAATTGCTGGAAGATTGCCCGTTCACGGGAGTCTGGTTCGTGGGAGAAAGGAAGACCGATTATTTTCAAGCCTTAATTTACGTGAAAGATCAAAAAACCTTGAAACGTTGGGGTGAGAAAATATCGGCCTCTTCTTGCATTCGCAAGGGAGATGACTTTATTTATATAAAAGGAACGGAGGAGGAGACAGCGGACGAGGGTCATGGAGACTTCGGGTTTTAACCCGAGTCTCTTATTCGATCATACTTAACCATTTCTCCAATTCCTCAGTCCATAAATGCTTAAAGATAAAGCTGTCCCTGAACCCAAAACTATGGCCGCCTTTTGGGTAAATATGCAAGGAGGCGGACACCTTGTTCTTTAGCAAAGCGAGATAATAAAGCACGCTATTCTCCGGGCTAATCGCCTCGTCATCCGAAGCCAACGCTATAAAGGCGGGAGGCGTCAGTGAGTTTACGTGCAATTCCAAAGAGAAAGCTTCCTCTTCCTCATGCGTGGGATTCGCTCCTAATAGCCGTTCCCTCGATTTAAGGTGCGTTAAATGAGGTAGCATACTGATAACCGGATAAAGGAGTATTTGGAAATCCGGACGTGCGTCGTCTACCCCGAATATTGCGGCATGCCCGGCGATATAACCGCCAATGGAGGCACCCATGACACCGACCTTCGTAATCTTCCACTCTTCCGAGTAATTACGGAGGATGCGGAGACCTTGGCGAACATCGTCCAGAGGGACTTCCCTATGTCCGTTCGGCATCCGGTATTTCAATACGGCATAAGTAATACCTTGCGCATTAAACCATGCGGCCATATCACGCCCCTCATGTCCGATCGAAATCTTGGAAAGTCCGCCACCCGGACACATCAAGATCGCCTTGCCATTCGGCTTCGTCGCCGGATAAACCAATAGGGAAGGATTCGATATATTGGATATGGCATTCGGGGCATCTTCCAATTCTACGCCGGCCAATCCATTACTAGTGGGCGCTCCATCCGGCCAAAGTAGGATAATCCTATTTTTCTGTTGTACTGTTTCCATTTTCTATATTCTGAATTGTGTTTATAGTATAAAACAACGTTGGCCTTTGATTAGTTTAGCATTCAAGATCTTTTCGAATCATCATCGTATATAAAAAAGTCCGGAAAAGACGAGGGAAATCACCCTCCATCCTTTTCGGACTTTTATCCTATTACATTGAAAGGTAAATTATTGCATACCTTCCGTAGTCATTTCCTTATTAATCTTTTTAACCAATCCCTGAAGAACGGCACCCGGGCCTAACTCGATGAAATGAGTGGCACCGTCGGCGATCATGTTTTGTACGCTTTGGGTCCAACGTACTGGGGCGGTTAACTGTGCGATCAAGTTAGCCTTAATTGTTTCCGGGCAAGTCTCGGCTTTCGTGCTTACGTTCTGGTAAACCGGGCAAGAAGGTTTATTGATCGTCGTAGCCTCGATAGCGGCAGCCAACTCCGTACGAGCCGGTTCCATCAATGGAGAATGGAACGCTCCACCTACTTTCAACTTCAAGGCACGCTTAGCGCCTGCGGCCAATAACTTCTCGCAAGCCTGATCGATACCGGGGATAGAACCGGAGATTACCAATTGGCCCGGGCAATTATAGTTAGCGCAAACCACTACCTCGTCCTTGATGCTTGCGCAAATTTCCTCAACCGTCGCGTCCGGCAAGGCTAATACGGCGGCCATTGTAGAGGGAGTTGCCTCGCAAGCCTTTTGCATAGCCATGGCACGTTTGGAAACTAATACCAAGCCGTCCTCGAAAGACAATGCTCCGGCAGCTACCAAGGCAGAGAATTCTCCTAATGAGTGACCTGCGGTCATATCCGGCTGGAATTGATCACCTAATGTTTTCGCGAGAATGACAGAGTGTAAGAAGATCGCTGGTTGAGTAACCTTGGTTTGTCTCAGATCCTCGTCTGTTCCGGCAAACATTAAATCCGTGATACGGAAACCAAGGATCTCGTTAGCCTTCTCAAACATCTCTTTAGCAAGAGGATTATTATCGTAGAGGTCTTTGCCCATACCTACGAACTGTGCCCCCTGACCGGGAAATACGTACGCTTTCATCTTTCTAATTTTTTTCTAATTTCAGTTTTTTAAGACGGTGCAAAGGTAATAAATTTGGAATAATGAGGCTACTATTCATTACAAATTGTATCTTTGCCCCCATAGAAACGAGAATATTAATGACTAATATTATAATATCATGAATGAATTACTATTTTTAGGAAACTTAGGTACTGGCGAGATCGTGATCATCGCCATTGTTGTGTTGTTACTTTTCGGTGGTAAGAAAATTCCTGAGCTGATGAAAGGTATCGGTAAGGGTGTGAAGAATTTCAAGGACGGTGTAAAAGGTTTGGAAGACGATATCAAATTAGACGATACGGAAAAGAAGTAAAGGAAGATGCAACAAGAAGAAATGTCATTCTGGGATCACCTAGAAGAACTTCGTTGGACTTTATTTCGTTCTGTTTTAGCGCTCTTTGTTTTTGCTATAGCCGGGTTCTCGGTAATGCCGTGGCTGTTCGATAATGTCGTGATGGCCCCGTGTAGCTCCGATTTCATCGTCTATCGGGAAATGTGTAAGATTAGTTCTCATTTTTCTTTTCTCCCGGACTTTTGTAATGATACGTTCCATGTGAACATTGTCAATATCAAACTGGCTTCCCAGTTCTTCACGCATATGACAAGTTCTTTCTGGCTGGCGTTATTATTGACTTTCCCCTATTTGATGTGGGAGATCTGGAAGTTCGTAAGTCCGGCTCTCTACGAGAATGAGAAGAAAAATGTACGTTGGGTATTCTTGTTCGGAACTATAATGTTCTTTATCGGATGCTCAGTGGGTTATTTCTTGGTGTTCCCGATGACACTACGTTTCTTGGCGACTTACGAGTTGAGTGCCGCCATTACGGAACAGGTATCCCTTGATTCTTACATGGATAACTTCTTGATGTTGATATTCGTGATGGGAATTGTATTTGAGATGCCATTGGTATCTTGGCTATTATCTCAGATAGGGTTGCTAAACCGCTCGTTCTTTCATAAATACAGACGGCATGCTGTTGTCGGCTTGTTAGTTGGTGCGGCGTTCATCACTCCAAGTAGTGATCCGTTTACGTTAAGTATCGTATTCTTACCGCTCTACGGTTTGTATGAGTTGAGTGCGTTCTTCGTGAAGAAAGCCCCAAAGGAAGAAGACGAGGAGAATGAGGAAGATAATAATGAGGAATAAACCCCGAAAGTTATAATAATGTAATATAAAAGAGGCGTGATCCATAACGGATTACGCCTCTTTTTGTGTAGGCCTTGTTTATCTGTTTTTCTCTAGGCTCAATATGAACCGTACCAATTCCGGATCATAATGTGAGAAAAACAGGCTTTGGGCTTTGTCTAACTTCGCGATTTCATTCATGTCCTGTTCCGAAAGTTCAAAACTGAATACGTCGAAGTTCTCTGCCATCCGTTCTTTATGCGTGGATTTGGGGATAACGACTATGTTGCGTTGGATGAGGAAGCGCAAGGCGACTTGCGCCACGGATTTATTATATTTCTGTCCGATTCCCGTCAATATCCCGTTCGTGAAAAAGTTATTGCGCCCTTCTGCGAAAGAGGCCCATGACATGATTTGTGTACCATATTCCCGCATGATTTCCTCTGCTTTCACTTGCTGATTGAAGACGTGTGTTTCCACTTGATTCACTGCGGGTTTTATTTTTACATGTTCCGCTAGGTCGATAAAACGGTCCGGGTAAAAGTTACTTACGCCGATGGCCCGGGCTTTTCCTGCACGGTAAGCCTCTTCCATGGCACGATATGTTCCATAATAGTCGCCAAAAGGCTGGTGAATGAGCAGAAGATCAACATATTCGGTCTGTAATTTGCGCAGAGACTCATCGATGGAGGCTTTCGCCTTCTCCTCTCCGGCGTTGGTCACCCATATTTTTGTGGTGATGAACAATTCATCGCGAGGTACGCCACATTTACTTATGGCTTTGCCTACACCTTCCTCGTTATAGTACGCTTGTGCCGTGTCGATGGAGCGATAGCCTACGCTGATAGCATCCAATACGCAACGTTCACATTCCTCGGGGGCTATTTGATATACACCATAACCCAAGATCGGCATTTCTACGCCGTTGTTCAATTTTACTGTTTTGTTCATCGTAATGTTATTTTAAATTGTGGTCGCAAAGTTATGTCTGATAAGCGGATATGACGATAAATAAAAGTCGGTGCTATTTTCATTTTTTTCGGTTGTTGAGTCTCGATTTTATTTTTATATCGTGTTTTTCTGTATCTTTACTCTGTAAACAAGAGAGCTGATTATGAATACGGATATCCTATTTGCTGACAACCTCGATGATATGATTTCCGGGAGTTTTGACCGGTATTGTACACATGCGCTTTGTCGTGAGGGTGAAGCTTCATTCCTGATGACGGGCGAATGGTTTCGGATGAGGAAAGGGGATTGCGTTATATTTACTCATAATGAACTTATATCTAAGATAGAGATAAGCGACGATTTTCAGGTAACGGTACTTTATATCTCGAACAGTTTTTCATTCAAGAATATCCCTCGAAATGATTATGACGTGATAGGAAAGTTGACACTACTCCGTAACCCGATCATGTCGCTTACAGAGCGAGAACAGCGGATATTTATGGAAGATATTGAACTTATCCGCAGGCGGTTGACGGACCATACGCATCGTTTTCATGACGAACTAATCGGTTGTTTGGCTAAAACTTTCGTGCTCGACCTTTACGATTTCCATGCACGAATTTATGAATCTCCCTCTGTATCGGAACAAAATGCCGTGTTGATGGAGCGATTTATAAATCTGCTAAAAGCGGGGGATTATCGAAACCACAGGGAAGTATCCTATTACGCTTCACGGCTCTGCATTACGCCTAAATACCTTACGGAAGTTTGTAAGAAAGCAAGCGGATTTACAGCAAATTACTGGATAGACCGTTTCACCATCTCCCGGATTACCCACTTGCTTTCAGACAAGAACCTGACATTGAAAGAAATCTCAGACAATATGAATTTCTCTTCTTTGTCTTTTTTCAGCCGTTACGTGCAACGATTGCTGAAAGTCTCACCATCAGAATACCGGAACGGCAATCTGATTGCTTAAGCTTTTAACAGTGGTAATTGACTCAACATATTCCTAAGCTTAATCGCTATCCGTGGCATAGGTTCGGCGACGGTAAGTCCTACTAGATCGTATTCGGACGCAATGTCATTGATGGCACGTACTACCTCGTTTATTTTCATCCCGTTCGGTTCTATGCCGACCCCGGCTATCATATCCGCTGGATCAATGACATCTATATCGAGATGGATGACAACCTTGGAAGCACCTGTCCCTTTCAACCATTCGAGGATAAGCGAGCTATCAGCCGCCACTTCTTCCGGAGATAAACCTTTTATACCTAATTCTTTCTGCCGTTCCTTCATACCCTCGTCCCACGAGCGTAAACCTACGATTAAACTATTCGAGATCTTGAACTTTCCCGGTAATAATTGAAGAATCTCCTCATCACCCATCCCTAGACAGGCCGTCAGGGCCATCGCATGATATCCCTTATACTCGTCATACGGCAAGTTTATATCCGGATGCGCGTCTATCCAGACAATTGCGATATCATCCGGGTATTTAGCGGCCAGATAGGTGAAGGGTACGACACTCACCGAACATTCGCCCCCTAAAGTGACGATCTTTTCCGGAGTGTTTTCATGTAATAATTCAAGGGCCGCTTTTGTTTGTTTCAGAATAATCTTACGGGCGCTGACCCCTAGATCCGTTTCCCTATCCTTTATATCTAGTGAGATGGGTACTTCCACGGTTTTCTGGGGACTTGGGGGAGCGAGGATATTGAGTAATTGAGCACCAAGGTAATACCCTCTGGAAGCGTCGTCCGCAGGAAGGTCGGGCATCCAATGATTCACGATCCCACCTTGCCATTGGGGATAGATCAAACGAAGTGTCGATGTTTTATCTTCCATGTTATCGTAGTTTTTGTACAAAGTTAAAGGATTCCACCGAATTCTCGTCTTGATGAAAAAAGATTTTCTCCTTGATGAAAAAAGATTCTCATCATAATGAAAAAAGATTTTCACCCCGATGAAAATAGAAAGTTTTCCCCGTAAACTGTTTCTCTTTCGAAATAATTTATGTATGTTTGCTCAAACTCAAAACGAATTGCATAACATGAAGCACATGTCTATATTGGCGGTCTCTTTGCTGGCACTCGTGGCCTGCACGCCTGAAAAGAAACAGGAGGCGGATTACTCGCAGTATGTGAACCCCATGATCGGTACGGATTTTACCGGCAATACCTACCCGGGAGCCCAAGTTCCTTTTGGTATGGTACAATTGAGCCCGGATAACGGTTTGCCGGGTTGGGATCGCATCTCGGGGTATTTCTATCCGGATACGACGATCGCCGGCTTTAGCCATACGCACCTTTCCGGTACGGGGGCAGGCGATTTATACGATATCTCTTTTATGCCCGTGACCCGTCCTTATAAAGAGGCCCCTGCGCCGTTAGGCATTTACTCCACGTTCTCGCATAATGACGAGGCGGCTTCCGCAGGATATTACCGGGTATTGCTGAAGGATTATAACATTAACGTGGAGCTTACGGCTACCGAGCGTTGCGGTATCCAGCGGTATACCTTCCCGGAGGCCGAGGCTTCGGTATTCTTGAACTTGAAGAAGGCGATGAATTGGGACTTTACCTTGGATTCCAAGATCGAGGTGGTAGACTCTACGACGATCCGTGGATACCGCCTATCCCAAGGCTGGTCTCCCTTGCAGCATGTTTATTTCGAGACCCGTTTCTCTAAGCCTTTCGTGGCTTGTCATATGGATACGACTTCTATCGTGACCAAGGAAAAAGGTTGGATCGGTACGGCCTATGTGGCCCGTTTCGATTTCAATACGAAGAAGGATGAGGAAATCCTTGTCACGACCGGAATCTCTGGCGTCAGCATGGAGGGAGCGGGAAAGAATTTGCGTGCGGAAGCCCCGAAGGATGATTTCGATTACTATCAAGCGCAGGCTAGCGCGAATTGGAACCGACAGCTTTCCAAGATTGAGGTGAAAAGCCGGAATACGGACGATATGGTGAAATTCTATACGGCCTTGTATCATTCCATGATCGCCCCGACGATCTATAGCGACGTGGATGGTTCTTATTACGGCCCGGATCAGCAAATCCATAAAGCGGACGGATGGACGAATTACTCTACTTTCTCTTTATGGGATACCTACCGTGCCTCCCATCCGTTGTTTACGTATACGGAGCCGGAACGGGCGAATGATATGATCAAGGGTTTCTTGAAGTTCTATGAGCAGAACGGGGCTTTGCCTTTATGGAACCTTTATGGCTGGGAAACGAATATGATGATCGGTTATCATGCGGTGCCCGTTATCGTAGACGCTTATCTGAAAGGTATCGGTGATTTCAATGCCGAGAAAGCGCTGGAGGCTTGTATAGCGACAGCCAACCGGGATGACTATCGGGGTATCGGCGATTATAAGAAGTTGGGCTACGTACCGGCTTATAGCGATCCGAAAAAATGGGAGAACTGGTCTTTATCGAAGACCTTGGAGTATGCCTACGATGATTATTGCATCGCTAAGATGGCCGAGAAGATGGGTAAGAAAGAGATTGCCGACGAATTCTTTAAACGTTCACAGAATTATCATAATGTGTACAATCCGGCAACTTCCTTTATGCAGCCTCGTGATGAGAAAGGAAACTTTGCCGCTAATTTCAGCCCCGATGATTATACGGAAGATATTTGCGAGAGCAATGGTTGGCAATATTTCTGGTCCGTGCCGCAAGATCTGGACGGTTTGATCGGATTGGTAGGAAGTAAGGAACGTTTCGCCGAGAAATTGGATAGTATGTTTACCTATGTCCCCAAATCGGATGAGGAATTGCCTATCTTTAGTACAGGCATGATCGGTCAATATGCGCATGGAAATGAGCCGAGCCATCATGTGATCTACTTATATAATAAGGTCGGCCAGCCTTGGAAGACTCAGAAATACGTGGCTCAGGTATTACATGATTTGTATCTGAATGCCCCGGACGGTATTTGCGGTAATGAGGACTGTGGGCAGATGTCCGCTTGGTTTGTGTTTAGCGCCATGGGATTCTACCCGGTTGATCCGATCAGTGGCCAATATGAGATCGGCTCCCCGTTGTTCCCGGAAGTGAAGATGCATGTAGGTAATGGCAAGACCTTTACGGTTTTGGCTCCCGAGGTCTCTGCGGAGAATATTTATATCCAATCCGTGAAGCTGAACGGACAACCTTATGATAAGAGTTATATCACCCACGAGCAAATCATGAGCGGGGCGACATTGGAGTTCGTCATGGGCAGCCAGCCGGGACCGGTATGGTATACGAACGAATGAAATAGCTCTCTATGATATAATAAAGAGAAGTGCCGTGGTCATATCGCCACGGCACTTTTTTTAATCCGGCTCATGGGAATCTTTCCCATAAGCCTTGACAATATCCTTTACGATGTACCAGAGTACGAACACTACCATTATGCTTCCGATCAATATCTTTCCCACTCTTATGATAGAATCGATGTATTCTTCCATAATGTTATTATTTAAGAGATTACCGTTCGAGGTAAATGTACGGATAAAAATCGGGAAATAAGTCTATGTCTCTAAGATAATTCAGATATTTGTTCTATTTTTGAACATTGTATAAATGATTAAATATAATAGCATGTTAAAACAAATGATAGCCTTGACGGCTTTGATGGTGTCATCCATTGCTTTTGCGCAAGACCGGGAGTATGTAATCGTGGTACATGGTGGTGCGGGGGCGATGGCCGGATTGGAGGAAGATCCGGTTAAGTCGGCTCAATATTACGCCGCATTGGACTCCGCTTTAATGATTGGAGATAAGGTCCTTTCTGCGGGAGGCGAGGGGCCGGAAGCGGTGATGGCCGTAATCAATTACTTCGAGGGAAATCCGTTGTTTAACGCCGGAATTGGTGCTACCTGTACGGCGGAGGGAACTTTTGAGTTGGACGCTTCCATCATGGAAGGCAAGGATTTAAGCGCAGGCGCTGTAGCTGGCTTAAAACACGTGAAGCATCCGATCAATGCCGCCTATGCCGTAAAGGCAAAATCTCCGCATGTCATGCTGAGCGGAGCTGGTGCCGAGGAGTTCGCCAAGGAACAAGGCTTGGAAATGGTAGAAGACAATATGTATTTCGCTACGCCCAAGACGATGGGGTGGATCGAGAAGTTAAAGCAAGAAAGTAAGAAGAACGGTACGGTAGGCTGTGTCGTTCTGGATAAACAAGGAAACTTAACGGCCGGGACCAGTACCGGCGGTATGTTCAAGAAACGTTGGGGGCGTATCGGTGATTCGCCCGTGATCGGGGCGGGAACGTATGCGGATAATAACAGTTGCGCTGTCTCCTGTACGGGGCATGGCGAGTATTTTATCCGTCATGCGGTAGCGTTCGATGTGTGTGCCCGCTATAAATACCTTAAGGAAAGCGTAGAGAAAGCGGCGGATTATATCATCCATACGGAATTGAATACGAACGCCGGCAACGGCGG
>OKVF01000953.1_pt1 | contig 26766 bp, 18 predicted proteins | sample 1604831 | NCBI WGS metagenome assembly OKVF01 (sample SAMN01760980, study PRJEB22395) | human gut metagenome
GATCATTTAAATTCTTAGGAGTTGCCTCCAGCCCCAGTTTCTTAGGAAGGATCATATTTCTCGCATATCCGTCACTTACATTTACAATCTGTCCTTTTTTTCCAAGGGATTTTACATCCTCAAGTAAAATTACTTTCATTTCTTGTCTTCCTCCTGATATTCCTGATCTATGATGTCTTTGAGCATTCTCTCTACTTCATCCGGAGAAGCTTTCACCTGAGCGCCGGCAATATTCATATGACCGCCTCCGCCCATTTTTTCCATCATTACCTGTACATTGATCTCGTCAATGGCACGGGCACTGATATAAACTTCGTTATTGTACTGAGTCAGTACAAAGGATGCCTTAACTCCTGCGATATTCAGAAGTTCATTGGCAGCCTGCGCGCCTACAACTGTAGGGCTGTCCAGGTTTTCGCTTGGGCATCTGGAAATAGCAAAACTTTCTCTGTAAATATGTGCTGTTCTTACTGCTTCCGCGCGTGCCTGATAAGATTTCAGGTCATCTCTTAACAGCTTACGCACTCTTGTCACATCTGCTCCGCTTCTTCTTAAGAATGCAGCGGCTTCAAAAGTACGCACACCTGCACGTGTTGTAAAGTTATTGGTGTCAATCATAATTCCTGCATAGAGACAGTCTGCTTCGATATTACGGATACGAAGATCATCTGAAAAATACTGCAGAATCTCAGCAACCATCTCGCAGGCTGAAGATGCATACGGCTCTACATAGGAAAGCACTGCATTCTCGATCACTTCGCTGCCACGTCTGTGGTGATCCAGTACAACGACCGTCTTAGTCATGTACAACAGTTCCTCACACTCGGTATAGCTTGGTCTGTTGGTATCAACCACAACAACTACTGTATTATTATCTACCAGGTCTTTTGCCTGTTCACTGTCAACAAACATAGATGGCTCATAATCCGGATTATTCGTATATCCTGCGATCAGAGGCCTGATAGATTTGGTCGGATCATTTACCACGATATGAACCGGTTTTCCAAGAGTCTTACCTGCACGGTAAATACCTATTCCTGCTCCCAGCGCATCTACGTCCGTAATCTTATGACCCATAACCACAACACGGTCCTTGGTACTCATAAACTCCTTCAGCGCCTGCGCTTTTACACGGGCTTTTACACGGGTAGTCTTCTCCATCTGCTGAGTCTTGCCGCCGTAATAGGTAATATTATTGCCATTCTTGATAACAACCTGATCACCGCCGCGTCCAAGTGCCATTTCAATGGCGATTCGGGAATATTCATAATTCTGGATATAAGTAGCGGCATTGAGTCCGACACCGATGCTTAAAGTGATTGCCATTTCATTTCCGATATTAACTGTCTTGACCTCGTCCAGAATATGGAATCTCTGTTCCTTCAGAGCTTCCAGTGAACTCTGACGCATGATGAGGAAGTATTTGTCTTTCTCAAGCTTTTTCACAAGCCCATCAAAGTTAGAGAAATATTTCGTGATCTTTCGGTCTATCAACGCGATCAGAAGCGAACGTCTTACATCTTCTACACTCTCCAGTGCCTCTTCATAGTTGTCCAGATAAGCAAGCGCTACAACTAGCTTATTGTCTTCATTTTTCTTAATATACTCTTTCAGTTCTGTATCGTCATACATGTACATGGCGATCAGGCTGATACTCTTGTCTGTATTCTCCAGGATCTCACTGCCTGCTACAATCTCACCAAGTTCTACCCGCTGCATGGAAATCCGGTATATTTTCTCTCCGAACTGGGTACTGATCTCGCTGATCTCTTTCTTTCCTGCAACAGGAAGTTTATCGGCCGTCACATCAGAAAAAATAGTGTTAATGTTTTTCTTATAAAACTGGTCTCTTCCTGTGAGCTCCGCAAATACTCTGTTTGACCAGATCATTCTGCCATTCATGTCCATAATGGCATAGGGCAAAGCCAGTTCCTCAAGGATTCTCTTCTCAAGTGAATCGTACTGATTGGCAAAGGCTATCAGGTCATTTACAATGAATGGTCTGTGGCATCGAAGTACGACCACTGCAATTCCTACATAAATGAGGATTCCCGCTGATACGAGAAGACCTGCCTTTACGCTGGTAAAGTATACCAGAATGTTAAGTACGATCAGTAAAGCTGAGAGAATCAAAGGCCACCTCATAAATGCTTTCATGTGCCCTTTTAGTTTCAGTTTATCACTCATGTCTTTCTTTCCGTTCTTCATTCTATTGTTTTCGTGCTGTACAGTGCTGTGACTGTATGTGGGTGGGTGTTGGAAAAACGCCCTTTGGGATGTATTATAGCAGATTTGGTGGGGATTTACCATAGTAAGTAGAGGGACGCGAAAAAAATAATTAGTTGGGGGCACGGCTTCGGAGGTTAGTAACACTAAAGCTTCCGGCAATTTGCTAAAATCATGCCAGAAAAATTCAAACTCGCCTGCGGCTCAGACAGTGAATTTTTCTGGCATAACGCAAATTTCCGGAAGCTAAGTGTTACTACACCTCCTGCAGATGTGCCCCAACTAATTATTTTTTTCGCTGTTTACTGGCTGTGCCAGTAAATTCGCTGGCTATGGAACTGTTTTGTATTGTGATTCCTCTCCGATGCAGTGCGATCCTGCCCGGAGGGCTTTTTATGTCATAGGAACATTACGGAGTAATTTCCTATGACATAATAAAAGGTTACTGCAATTTTGTGTACAGTAACCTCATAAAAATTCATAAGCCAATATTTTATTAAAGATATTTTATCTCAACCAGAGGTTTTTTTCCCTCTTCCAGCTCCATAATCGCATAACTTGGCCTGCGGCCGCGCTGACGTGGATATGTGAGGCTTCCAGGATTAATCACCAGAATCCCATCCTCTTCTTCAGCTACAGGCGTATGTGTATGTCCGTACAGAGCAATCTGACAGCCCCTTTCCTGTGCTTTGGCTATAAGTCTGTCATGATCTCTGGATACAAAATAATAATGTCCGTGTGTGACCAGAATCTTATGCCCTTCCAGGATAATCTCCTCTTCATTAGGAAGATCTGTAAAAAAATCATTATTTCCTGCGACAATAGTACATGGACATTCTGCCAGAGCCTCAATGAAAATCTCTCTGCCCTCTACATCTCCGCAATGAATAAGATATTCAAAAGGAGCCTCTCTGAGCACAGCCTCTTCCAGATTCTCATCCTGTCCATGTGTATCGCTGACAATCAGTACCTTCATTTCAGTTCTTCCTTTATGGCACGTAAAGCCTTACCTCTGTGGCTGATCTTATTTTTTTCTTCCATGGAAAGCTCTGCAGATGTACAGCCATATTCCGGCAGATAGAAGATCGGATCATAACCAAAACCGTTTTCTCCCTTCTCCTCGTACCCAATACGGCCTTCCATTGTTCCACGTACTGTTTTTACACTTCCATCCGGAAAAGCCGCCGCAACGGCACATACGAACCTTGCAGTACGTTTCTCATCCGGCACGCCATTCAGACGTTCAATTAAATTTGCATTCTTGATTCGGTAAGAAGTATCCTCTCCCATATAACGCGCAGAATAAATACCCGGTTCTTTATTCAGATAATCGATTTCCAGACCGGAATCATCGGCCAAAGTGATCTCACCTGTCATTTTGCAGATAGTTTTTGCTTTGATCACAGCATTTTCCTCAAATGTAGAACCATCCTCCACAATATCAGCATGGATCCCTGCCTCTTTCATGGAAACTACCTCTACATCCATATCTGCAAGAATCTCTCTGATTTCTTTCATCTTATCCTGATTTCCAGTGGCAAAAATTATTTTTTTCATAATTCTCTATATCCTCTGTTTATATTTTATACTGTTACATTTTGGCACTTCTATTATGTCCAAATTTTACCCGCAGATTTTTTCTGATATCCGCTTATTTCTGGCCTTTCTTCGGCGGGCGCGGTCCCAGAAACTGGTAATAATATGTTTTCAGCATTCCGTTGTAAATCTTACGGTTCTTGTCTGCTTTTCTTCCGATATCATTTTCTGCTTTATCATAAGATGTGATCAGATACATGGACCATTTGTCCAGTCGCGCATAGCTTTCACCGATTTCTCTGTAAAGTTGTGCCAGATTTTCTTTTTCTTCCAGTCGTTCTCCGTATGGCGGGTTTGTAATAATAAAACCATATGGTTTCGGATGGCGCAGATCTTTTACAGGGCGCTGCTGGAAATGAATCAGTTTCTCCACACCTGCCATCTTCGCATTGGCGCGGGCAGCTTTCAGTGCTTCCGGGTCAATATCAAATCCCTGGATATCTGTATCAATGTTAAGATTTACTCTGTCCTGCGCTTCCTCGTTGGCATCATACCAGCATTTTCTCGGAACCAGATGCTTCCAGTCCTCTGCCAGGAAAGAACGGTTCATACCAGGTGCAATATCTGCTGCCATCATTGCTGCCTCAATTGGAAAAGTACCACTGCCACAGAACGGATCTACCAGGATTCTGTCCTTGTTCCATGGAGTGAGCATGATCAGTGCAGAAGCAAGCGTCTCTGTGATCGGAGCCTTAACAGTCATTTTCCGGTAACCTCTCTTATGCAGAGAAACTCCTGAGGTATCGATACCGATAGTTGCCACATCTTTCATAAATGCTACACGAATCGGAAAACTTGCACCGTCCTCTTCAAACCAGGATACCCCATATACGCCCTTCAGACGCTCTACAATGGCTTTTTTCATGATAGACTGGATATCTGACGGGCTGAACAGCTTACTTTTTACAGAATTTGCTTTGGCAACCCAGAATTTTCCGTCTTTCGGAATATAATTTTCCCATGGAAGGGCTTTTGTTTTCTCAAAAAGCTCATCAAAAGTTTCTGCCTTGACTTCCGCTACTTTCAGCAAAATCCTCTCTGTGGAGCGCAGAAATACATTGGCATCTGCGATTCCCTGTGCATCCGCCTCAAAAGTAACTTTTCCATCCTCTACCTTGATAATCTCATAACCCAGATCAAGGATTTCACGTTTCAGTACTGCTTCCATACCAAAATGGCATGGTGCGATCAGTTCATATTTTTCCATTCTTTATCCTCTCTAAATATATATGCAGCAATATGCTATAAGCTCTATAGCAGTACAAATATCGGCTATCCGTTCAACTGCTGCCTGCCTGTAATCGAATAGCTGTTTTTCTCTTAAAGTTCAAGACTTTTTACAATATTTCCCTCAAAGTCTTTAATCGTAAACACACCATCCTCGAAAATCGCATATGTAGGTGGATTTCCCTCTTTTGGGATAGACACGGAACCCGGATTCAGAATCACATAGCTGTCTTTACGCTCTGCTCTGAGTACGTGAGTATGTCCGTGGATCAGAATATCTCCGTCCTGAATTGGCGGAAGGTTGTTTTCATTATAAATATGTCCATGTGTAGCATAAAATGTTCTTCCATCCAGATTTAAGATACAGTAATCTGCCATGACAGGAAACTGCAGTACCATCTGATCTACCTCTGCTTCGCAGTTTCCGCGCACAGCATAGATTTCTCTTTTCATAGCATTCAACATAGCAATGACTTCCTTCGGAGCGTATTCCTTAGGAAGATCATTCCTCGGACCGTGATAAAGCAGATCGCCCAGCAGCACCAGGCGTTCTGCCTTTTCTTCCTTATAAGCATCCAGCATCTTTCTGCAATAATATGCAGAACCATGAACATCTGACGCAAACATATATTTCATAATTTCGTGTCTCCTCTTTTAGTTTGTATTTTGTTGTCACTTACATGCTGCTTTTCAAAGTATATACCGTCTGTTATTTTGTCAGCATATGAATCGCAGCTGTATTTCCTACTACCCTTTTACAATATTTTCTACTATTGTACTTCTGTTTCTGTTATCAGATCCTATAAGCACAACGCTCACCTTAGCCTGTAACTACAGATATATACACCTTATCATGCTTATGACGAAATTACAAGATTTCTTCCCCGATATGCTTCAAAACCGCCGATCACCGAACGGGTACGATATCCAAATTTCGCAAGCTGCCGCGCAAGCCTCAGGCTTGCCCCTCCTCTGTCACAATAAAGCACCAGTGTTTTTCCTTTAGGAAATGATGTATATTCCTCTATTTCTGCGTATGGCATATTCACCGCGCCTTTTACATGACTGTGCGCATAAGATTCTCTTTCACGCAGATCTATGATCAATGTGTCCCTGCGGTCCACATAATAATCCAACATTTTTGCAGAAATCGTTTCCACCGGAAACATGGCAGACTCCTTTTTGTTATATCATATGATATCAGGGACAGATGTGCCACTGCCTGACAAAAAACGGCCGACACATAAATTGGCTCACAGCAGATCAGGAGGGGCATTTCCCCCTCCTGATCCAATCAATATCTGTCTTCTTCTGAGCTGTAAGACTGGGAAGTTTTATTTTTTGCTTTACTTCTACAATCTGTCTCGTTTTTACTTTTCACACTGTTTTTTGCATTACCAGCATGGTTCATTTCATTACCATAGCTGTTCTTATCTGAAGTTCCTGTGTAATTTCTGCTGTTTTTACTCTCAGATTCATAGTTTTTTGCCATTATTATTTTTCCTCCTGATGAGATTTATCTGCCCGGATCTCCTGATACTCTGCAAAATCCGGTTTTTTTCTTCCACACTTCATCGCTGAAAGTGCTTCACATTGACTATTATCCCAAAAACCGGGGGGAATATTCATCAAAATATGTTGCTTTTTTCACCAAGCTATATTATAATCATACCTGTAAAAAGAATTTACCCTTCAAAAATTTTTTTTACATAAACCCCTTATTTAATTATTTATACTCCCCTTGAAAGTCCCGGCAGCTCCCCTGCCGGGGCTTTCTCTTTGTATTTATTCGGCTGCGAATCACTTGATAACAATTTCAGAAAAACTACAAAAAACAGCATCGCCGGTCTCATGATCTGCGATGCTGCTCTGTTTTTTATATTCTTCTTTTCCTATTCATTTTCATATGCGCCGGCAAACAGTTTGTTTCTCAACATTTACCAGATTTCAGACTCTACTGCTGCTCTTTCAATAGAAAGGCCTTTCATATAACTGTCCATAAATGCGTTAAATCCAGCCACTCCTTCCGGTTTTGGATCCAGTGTGCTGCTTTCCTGATCTGCAAATACTTTGTTATCAAGGAAGCTTTCCAGAGTCTCACCTTCTTCTTTATTTACCAGATAAGAAGCAAGAAGTGCGATTCCCCAGGCTCCGCCCTCACCTGCAGTAGCCATTACAGATACCGGTGCATTGACAGCATCTGCCAGAATCTGCTGTCCTACGCCTTTTGTCTTGAATAATCCTCCATGACCAAGAAGACGGTCTACTTTTACATTTTCTTTCTCAAACAGAAGGTTCAGACCTACCCTCATGGCTCCAAGGCATGTATACAGATTGGTTCTCATAAAGTTTGCAAGATTGAATTTGCTCTCAGGAGAACGTACAAATAACGGGCGTCCTTCTTCAAAGCCTGTCATATGCTCGCCTGAGAAATAGCAGTAAGACAGAAGTCCGCCACAGTCCGGATCACCTTCAAGTGCTTTATTATAAAGAGTTCCAAACAGTTTATTCATATCCACTTCCATACCCATAGCCTCTGCAAACTCTTTAAATACATTTACCCAGGCATTCAGGTCAGAGGTACAGTTGTTGGAATGAGCCATAGCTACCAGATGTCCGGACGGAGTGGTAACCATATCAATTTCTTTATAAGGTCTGGAAAGCTCTTTTTCCAGAACGATCATGGCAAATACAGAAGTTCCTGCGGAAACATTACCCGTACGTACTGCTACACTGTTTGTGGCAACCATGCCTGTTCCTGCATCACCTTCCGGAGGGCACATCGGGATTCCGGCTTTCAGTTTTCCTGTTACATCGAGAAGTTTCGCACCTTCTTCTGTAAGAACACCGGCATCTTCACCTGCAACAAGGGCTTTCGGCATAATATCGCGAAGTTTCCATGAGAATCCATAAGGAGCAACCAGTTCATCGAATTTATCAACCATCTCCTGGTTGTAATCTGCCTTTGTGGTATCAATCGGGAACATACCTGCTGCGTCACCGATACCGAGAACTCTCTTTCCTGTCAGTTTCCAGTGGACATAAGCCTCCAGAGTTGTAATATAATCGATATCTTTTACATGTTCCTCGCCATTAAGAATTGCCTGGTACAGATGTGCGATACTCCATCTCTGAGGAATATTGTAATTAAACAGCTCCATCAGCTTTTCACTGGCTTCCCCTGTAATATTATTTCTCCATGTACGGAATGGTACAAGAAGTTCTCCCTCTTTGTTAAATGGCATATATCCATGCATCATGGCGCTGACGCCAAATGCACCTACAGATTCCAGTTCTATGTCATATTTTGCCTTCACATCCCTTGCCATATCCTGATAACAGTCCTGAATGCCTGTCCAGATATCATCAAGGCTATATGTCCAGACACCGTTTTCATAACGATTTTCCCATTCATGACCGCCAGATGCGATTGGCTGATTTTTATCATCTACAAGTACTGCTTTGATCCTGGTAGAACCAAATTCAATACCAAGCGCTGTTTTGTTAGCGAGAATCGCTGCTTTTGCTTCTGCTGCTCCCATTTTTATGTACCTCCCTGTTTCTCTGTTATTTATGATTACAGATCATTCGACAATCTATAATCATATATTGTTTGTACATCAATATTATTGCATTTCTTTTATTGTTTTACCATGGAAATTTTACGGTTTTAACATACTTTTTATTACTTTAAACTTCTCAGGGCTGCCATCCCAGGCAGTTAATTTCAGTCTGATATGGCAGCCTCTGTATTAATTACAAAAATTATTATTTTCTGAATGCAAGTTCATTCCATCTCAGTTCATTCTTGAAATCACGAATATTTGTATCTTTATCAATGTAAACAGCTTCAATACCCATAGCTGCTGCCCAGTCACCCATCTGCTCTGCTGTCAGGTCATAGGAGAATGCTGTATGGTGGGCTCCGCCTGCAAGGATCCATGCTTCTGCACCTGTCTTAAGATTTGGCTGTGGTGTCCAGAATGCACTTCCTACAGGAAGCTTCGGCATCGGTTTCTCAACCTTCTTGCATTCCACATCGTTGATGATCAGACGGAAACGGTCTCCAAGATCGATCAGGGATGTTGCAATACCCGGGCCTGTCTTGCTTGTGAATACAAGTCTTGCAGGATCTTCTCTGTCACCCATGGAAAGCGGGCATACTTTAATGCCAATCTTACCATCTGCGACAGACGGGCATACCTCAAGCATATGAGACTGAAGGATTCCTTCTTTTCCAGGTACAAAGTTATATGTATAGTCTTCCATCATGGAAGTTCCTTTTGCATCTTTTACACCAGCTGTCATGATCTTCATCAGACGAACCATTGCAGCTGTCTTCCAGTCGCCTTCTGCACCGAATCCATAGCCTTTTTCCATAAGTCTCTGGATTGCAAGTCCGGGAAGCTGTTTAAGAGCACCCAGATCTCCAAAGTGTGTAACGATTGCCTGATAATTTTTCTCTTCCAGGAATTTCTCAAATCCGATCTCAATCTGAGCCTGAACTGCTACATGACGTTTAAATTCTTCCGGATCTCTTCCCTCAAGAAGAATATCATATTTGCTGTAGTATTCATCTACCAGCGCATCTACATCACCTTTAGCTACATCTTTTACATAATCAGCAATCTCATTTACAGGATAAGCATCAACTTCCCATCCGAATTTGATCTGTGCTTCTACTTTATCACCTTCTGTAACAGCTACGTTTCTCATGTTATCTGCTACACGACATACGCGGATATGGCTGCTCTCCATGATACCAACTGCTGTACGCATCCAGGAAGCAAGTCTTTCCTGAACATCTTTATCTGCCCAGTGTCCGACAATAACTTTTCTTTCGATTCCCATTCTTGTAACAATATGACCATATTCACGACCGCCATGAGCAGACTGGTTTTCATTCATAAAATCCATATCAATGGTATCATAAGGAATCTCCTCATTAAACTGTGTATGAAGATGGCAAAGCGGTTTTCTGTATTCTTTCAGACCAAGGATCCATGATTTTGCCGGTGAGAAAGTATGCATCCATGTGATAACACCTGCACAGTCCTCATCTGCATTTGCCTCATTAAATGTTTTACGGATCAGTTCGTTTGTGATCAGTGTTGGTTTCCATACTAATTCAAATGGAAGAACACCACTCTTGTTTAATTCCTCAACAATGATTCTGGAATGCTCAGCAACTTTTCTTAAGCACTCATCTCCGTAAAGATCCTGTGAACCTGTACAAAACCAGAACTTATAGTTTCTTCCTGTTTTCATGATAAAATTCCTCCTGGATTTATTTTTTATTTATTTCATTTGTTTACAATATTTTTCTGCATGATCCCCGTATGATCAGTTCCGGATAAATCAGTCTTTCAACCTTACTTTCTTCTTCAGGAACTCCGTTGATCTTCTCAAGTATAAGCTCTGCTGCCATTTCTCCCAGCTTTTCCTGCGGATGAGCTATCGTTGTGATTCCGCTTCCTCGCTGAGCATACAGTGAATTGTCATAACCGGTAATGGAAATATCATCCGGTATCCTGACTCCCATTTTCTCCAGTTCTTCCATAACCTGAACAGCAATCTGATCATTGTAACAGACGATTCCATCCGGAAGCTGTCCGCTCTGTACCATTTCTTTTGCCATCAGTGCAGGTTTTACTTTCCTGTCCTCTGTATGAAACCAGACAACATCATCAGGATCATAGGCAATCCCTGACTCCTGTAAGGCCTTCACATATCCCTTGTGGCGCTCCAGTCCCTGCATATCGTCTGCCTTAAAGAAACCCTTGATCTTTTTATGTCCCAGTTCCAGCAGATATCTTGTTACAAGATAGCCTCCCTGTGCATCATCCATAAGAATATGAGGTTTATCCCTCATTTCTGAATAGATTCCCTGAATAAACACATACGGAATTTCAAATTTATCCAGATTCTGATAAAGATTTCTGTGTTTACAGATCATCTCACTTTTGCTTGGTTCAATGATCAGTCCATCAATATCTTTCTTCAGAAGCTCCTCCAGACATCTGGCCTCTTTCTGTCTGCTGTTTGCTGTGTTTTTCAGGATAATACTGTAACCGCTTTCTGAAAGGACATTATCCATTCCCTGTATCAGTCTCGGAAAAATATAATCAGAAATATATGTGGTCACTACCGCAATATTCTTTGAATTCTTTATATGGCGCATATTCTCAGAGCAATAAGTACCTCTTCCGTGAAATGCCTCTACATATCCGTCCTGCTCCAGGATTCCCAGTGCTTTACGAACTGTATGTCTACTCAGGGAATATTTCTGTGAAAGCTCGTTTTCTGAAGGAAGCTTCTCTCCCGGTCGGATAGCTCCTGACATAATATCACTTCTGAGCTGTTCCATCAGTGAGAAATATTTCGGCTTTCCATTATCTGTCATGTCTTCTTCCCTCCTGTATTTAGGATACAACTTGTACGCACGTACGAACAAGTTGTTTTTTATGCATAAATTATACAAAATATTGAGAGATTTTTCATTAGTTTTTTCCAAAACACCTCGAGGGATAGTGATATGTGAACAGTAACAGTTCATCCTTTACGAAAGTTACCAATATCCGATTGATTTCAACATCACTTCGGCTCAGCTTTTTCTATACCATAACATTCATGGCAAATCCCATGTACCGCCATACGTATTTCTTTATCCAGACGTGAATTACAGGTGATCAGAGTCACCATTCTCTCCCTTTCATCAGGCTCTACTCCTGTGTCATACATGGAATTATTTTTCAATATAGATAATTGTCTCCTGTATGCAGGACTGGATAACTTGTATCCATATTCAAATGCCGGGCTTTGGGAAGATGCCTGTTCCACAGAAAAAATTTTGTACAGAAACTTTCTTTTTGGTGTTGTGATCTCAATTTCAGGACATTTTTTCAGAAATTCAGGCTGTTCATAACGGTTCAGATTTGCAAACATCATATTACCTTCTATATTATGCCCGTAAAGAATACTGTGGGAATCTGTAAAATTCTTTTTTATGTCATGTTCCAGAAAAATACATCCAAACAGATCTTCCTCTCCTCTGAAATTATGTTTCAGGTAATATTCATCATCCGCCGCCTGAACTACAGGATAAGAAATATCGGCTCCCGGGACAGTAATCCAGGCAACTGTCTGAGAGTTGATCTTTCTTAAATTTTCCCAGGAAATCCCGAAGGATTCCCTGATTTCATCTGTACAGTTTTTGTTTTTTGATTCAGAAGATCTTCTCTGTTTTTTCCTGCGTTTTTTTTCACTGTTTTTTGTACTGCTGTCTTCATCAGTTTTTTTGCCATCTGCCAATAATCCGGCACCTTCTCTGTTCTTCACCCCTGCCATTTGGGAAAGCTCTGCATATTCCTGCCTTGCTGCAAGATTCTGTTCATAACTTTTTATATAGAAGCCGGCACAATACATAAGAAGCCCAATTGCTGCTATGATCATACTTACTGCAAATGTTCTGAGTTTTTTCATTTCCGCGGCATACCCTTTATATTTCTTTTCCCGGAAACAGTTCTTCTGTAGATCACCACACCTCCTGTCAGCAGTCCCATTCCGATAAGTCCAAGAACAGCCATCATTTTAAACGGTCTGACATCTCCTGTTTTAGAACTTCCTGCCATGGAACCACCCTGATAGCTTCCATATCCACCCGAATTTGCGTAACTGCTGCCTCCGCTTCCGGAAGTCGTGCCTCCATTATTTCCACCATTGTAAGATGCTAACGGTGCTTTCGTCGGTACAGGAGTCATTTTCGGGCAGGTTCCCGGTACAGATGGTGTTGGTGTGGCTTTTGGCTGCTCCGTCGGTTTCGGTACTTCTGTAGGTTTTGGTGTCTCTGTCGGCTTTGGTGTTTCTGTTGGTTTCGGTGTTGCAGACGGTGTTGGTGTGGCAGTCGGTTCTGCTTTTGCTTTCACATATGCCTCCTGCTGTGCAGTAATTTTCGGTGAAATATCACCTCTTGCTTTCGCTGTGTTTACAATTTTTTCAGGCTCTGTGCTTTCTGTTTTAAATACCATTTCATAGCAGACTTCAATTTTATCCATATCTGACAACGATGCTCCTGTCTGAATTACAAATCCTGTATCATCTGCCTCTATTTTGGCATCTTTCAGTTCTATACCGTTTTTCTTCACAAAAATGCTGTCTTTTACAATGGAAGCCCCTTGGGTTTCCAGTTTATCTTCGATAACAATATTCTGATCTGTGACATCCTCACGCAGTTGTCTTACTGTCAGTTTATAGTATCCTTTCTCACCGGACGCATACTCTTTCTTATCTGATTCCTTCACAATTTCCAGAATCGGACTGTGTACCTCTGTCTCTGTTTCCCCGGTTGCAGGTATCTTTTCACTGCTGTCTGCAACTGCAGTATTGTGCACTTTCTGTCCTGCCAGGGCTGCATCAATCACCGCTACCTGATATTCCACGATCATACTTTTCTGTTCCTGACAGTCCAGAGGATTATACATTACCTGCTCAAAAAGACCGCCTTTATCATTATCGCAAATACTATATCTGCTATCCCTGACCAGTGTCCTGCCTGTTGACATCAGGAAAGTATTATCATCATTGATCTGTACATCAGCATCTGCCACATTTCCTTTCTCATCCATCAGAATCACCGAATCCTTCAGAAGACGTACTCCCTGAGTATCGATCACATCCTGCAAAGTAACATTACGCGCCACACATCCGGTCTGCTCCTGTGTCAGGACAATGCGGTATGTAATAATATCACCATATTTGTAAAATGGTTTGTCCGTCGTCTTCTCTACTTTAAGAACAGGCGAGTTCACCCAGATTTTTGAGGAGTCCTTTACTTTCTGTGCATTATCTGCATACGCCTGTGCTGTATTTACAATCTCCATCCCATTTACGCTTTCCTGCGCAGTACAGCGGAAATTAACAGTCACAGGTGTCTGATACGGAAGATCTGAAATCGTCACGATCCATCCGGTTCCCTGACGTGTAACCTGACAGCTGACCGGTTTTTCCACTGTTTCTTTATAATTTTCCGGATTCAGCTGATTTCCTGCATCATCAGTTCCTGCCACCGGATTCTGAATAACAGCCGGAACACCGCTTACAGTAACAGCATCTTCAGCTCCGTCCAGAGCCAGCCCTTCAGGAAGGGAAAGATCACTGATCACAAGATTTCTTGCGATAGATCCCTTCTGAAGATTATTAACCGTAACCTGATAATTCACCTGTTCTCCTACCCGAAATTCATTTTCCGCACGTCCGTCCCCGGCTGCCAGATATGGATTCTGAAAACTTTTCTCAATAGAAAGAACTGCTGTATTTACATACACTTCTGCGTCATCCTGTGAAACAGGGGCATTCTGCGCCTGCACATTGGCAACATTAATGCTTTCCATTCCATTTGCCGCTTCCGTAACTGTGCAAAGGAAAGAAATCATAACCGGAGTATTTGCCGGAAGATCTGAAATGTTCAGTCTCCATCCGCTTCCCTCCTGAAGAAATTCATAATTCACTGGTTTCTCTGATGTCTCATTATAAAATTCCGGATTGAGCTGGTTCAAAACATCTTTGGTCCCTGCTGTCAGCTGCGTAATATTCTGTGGGATTCCGCTTACCGATACATCCTCTGCCGATGAAAGTGCAAGTCCTGCCGGCATACCGGTATCCCAGACAGTTACGTTCCGAGCCACTGTACCTGCTTTTTTATTCTCCACCACCACATTGTACTGTACCTGTTCTCCGACCTGCCATTCATAATGATCTGCAGATTTCTCAATCCAGAATTCTCCTGAATTTACATATACTTCTGCATCATCAGATCTCTCATCTGTATTAGCAGCTTTTACAGTTGCTGCATTTACGCTTTCGTGTCCATTTGCCTCTTCCTGTGCGATACAATGGAAAATAATCGTTACAGGCTGACTGTATGGTACATAAGAACAATAAAAAGAAAATCCGTTCTCATCTGCATTCAACTGAGAATCCACAGGTCTCGCTTCATATGCCTGTCCTGTTTTCTTATCCGGTACGGGATAGTTTACCTGTTGCTGAACTCCCAGTACTTCCATGCTCTGTGTACCACCTGCCAGAACCAGTCCCTGCGGCAGACCAATATCAGTAATAGTTACATCTTTTGCAATTGTTCCTGCCGTTACATTATTCACCACGATCCGGTAAGCTACCTGCTCTCCTGCCTGCCATTCATATTTGTCTGCTGTTTTATCAATTTCAAGCTGTGGACTGTTCGGCCATACTTCTGCCATATCCTTTCTGGATTCCTGCTCTCCTGTCTCAGGATTGATCAGATTATCCGCTGTTGCAGTCACAATATTTTCCCATTCCTGTCCATTGGAATCCGCAGATGCCTGACATTTAAAACGGATTGTGATCGTCTCCCCATACTTCAGGGACGGACACTCTGCTTTCCATCCATTTTCTCCCTGTCCGGTAAGCGTACAGTTCTCACCTCCCTGACTTGTCTCTGCAGCATACTGCCCTTCCAGAAGTTGCAGACATGATGGAAGCTCGTCTGTAATAACAACATTTACTGCTTTTACATCCTGTTTTGTCTGAGAAACCAGAACCTCATAATCTATGATATCTCCCGTTTTCCATTCATACTGAGAAGTATTTTTCTTTACTTCCAGTTCCGGTGGAATCACACCCTTTACCCACACTGTTTCCGTATCCATTGTATCTCCGCTTCCGTTTGTACGTTCATAACTCATGGATGCATGGTTTGGTACAAGAATACTGTATCCATCCTCTGCAAGGTATTTTGAAATGTTAATTTCTGATTCCGGTCTCTGGCGTACTTTTAAAGTAAATGTGTAAGTCTGATTATCTGTAAATGCTTCATCCTGAAGGCTCTCTGTTTTGGCCCTGCAGGTCACTTTCTGTCCTTCAACAGCAACATCAAACCAGTCTGTCACTGTCTGCCCTGCATCATTCACAATACTGACTTTTGATGCATCCTCTATAGTAAGACAATCCTCAAGTATATCCTGTACCACAAAGGATTTCAGTCTATTGGGTGTCACCTCTGCCCGGATCATATACTGAAATTCCTGTCCCTGACGAATGCCAAAAGGTTTTTCTTTTGATGCGGCAGCTGCCTGTTCCCATGTACAGTTTGCCTCTCCCACACGTTTCTCAGGCGCTTTTTTCATCTCAACATCACCGAAACAATAGGATGTAAAATCAAAATATGCATATGCTTTGCAGTATTTCTGTCCTTTAAAGTTCGGACAATAACTGTTGCCTGATGGATCCAGATATTTATTTCTTGTAATCTCTGCCCATCTTTCCTGAGAACCGGCTTTTGCAATAGCATCTTCACGACTTTTATCCCATTTATCCAACCTGAACTGATGACAGAACTCTACCGTAAAATTATCTGTATCATAAAAAAGATTCAGCCATCCTCTCGGATCATCCGGCTCAACGGAACCAAGGGGTGAGCTTACAGAATTTCCATCTACCGTCAGATAATCATTGTTTTTCAGAACATATGCATTATCCAGACTGCTGTCTGACGGAATACGGACTCCCTGTCCCGCATCAATATCACGTATGGTTCCATGGCCACTGATCGGCAGTGTTTCTTCTGTTCCATGCTTCAGAAACTGAAACTTAACCTTTGCGTATCCTACAGAATAAATAAATACACCGATACTGTTTTTGGAAAAGCCAACCATTGGATAAGCTTCATTATTTTTCCATGCAAACGTAGCTCCGCCTTTATTCTGAACAATCGATTCTGCAGTGCGCAGATCATAACGGGGTTCTGCATTCTCTACTCCCACAAGAATGAGTCTGACATCAACAATATTTCCATTTCCATCTTTTCCTACATTGTTATAACGCATCCCTGCGCTTCCGGCTTTATAGTCCGCTCCTACACGAACGCACTCTGTGTCACGTTCGCTTTTTCCATTGTCTGAAAAAGCTTCCCTGTCCAGATTATCACACCCAAAAGATTCATATGTGGTAATTCCGGGCTGAAACTTCATGTTAAAGCGATAACCATAATCTACCACCTTGTCACTGTCCCATGTTTCTACAGTTAACGGTGCCGCCTGAGTTACGCAGACAGGCACAAGCCCCAGAATTGCCTGCAGAATAAAAAGCATTGCAAGCAGCAAAGCTCCAAGGCGTTCTTTCAGTTTGAAATTGTGTTTCATTTTCCGTCTCCTTTCCGAACAAAAAATATAAAAATAAATGTGGGATTTTTCCCTGCACCAGGCAGGATTAAAGAATAGAAATAAGTTGAAATGTATGATTATAAATATTCAAGGGGAATTAATATCGTGAAACAAGAACGTTTACACTTAAGATTTTAAGATTCTGCGCAGGGTTCCTTTTCTGAAACCCTGCATAGATTTTCATTGATCATTTCTTTTCTTCAGCCATGAAAGAAAATAAAGAATAATTGCAAGAATTATAAAAAACGGAATCGCAACTCCGATTATCAGTATCAGTAAAACAATTATAACAGCCGCTGCTGCAATAACAACAGCCCTGCCATGCCAGGTAGAAAGATCGATTACTTTTTTCCATCTTTTCTCCTGCTGATGAGGAAGCTCTGTCTCATTGCCATAACTGCTTCCGTAAGAAGAATACTCTCCGTAATCTTCCTGTGTACTTCCATCATCTGTATCGATCAGAGTTTTTGCTATCAGATGTGGATCTCCCAGTTCCTGCAGTACCTCCTGCTCTGAACGTCCGCCACGTACCTGAGACTGTATATAATCTTCATAATACCTGATATGTGCTGCTGCTTTGCCCTCCTGCATCTGACCGGCAAGCTGGCTTCTCAGGATTTCCAAAAATTCTTTTCTGTTCATCTTCTACACTCCATTTTGCCAGAAATACATATCAAAACTCTACTGCTCGCTCCGTTATCAGTAACGTTCGTACTCTTATTTTACCATATATACCGCAGGTAGCAACTAATATAATCATAAACTTTTTATGAAATTCTTATAAACTCAGTTACTGTTCACTCCGTTCTCAGTAACTGAGCCAAAATTCATTCCAGATTGCCTGCGGCAATGGAATTTTGGCTTGTATGTCATTTCCCGACAATTTTTGCATACATTTCCGGTCTGCGGTCTCTGAAAAGTCCCCAGTTCAGTCTGTCTGCCTTTAATGCATCCAGGTCAAAAGTGCTTACAAGCACCCCCTCTTCCCCTCCGGGCAGTTCTGCACAGAGAGCACCTGTGTTGTCTGTGATAAAAGAAGAGCCGTAAAAATTAAGAGCAGATTTCTGCATTCCGTTTTCCGGACATGGCTCCACTGTTTCCTCACCGATTCTGTTGGCAGCGATCACAGGGATCAGGTTGGAGGCAGCGTGTCCCTGCATACATCTTCTCCAGTGTTCCATGCTGTCACATTCCAGGATGGGTTCACTTCCGATGGCAGTGGGATAAAAGAGAAGCTCTGCGCCCTGCAGTGCCATACATCTTGCCGTTTCCGGGAACCACTGATCCCAGCAGATTCCAACTCCAATGGTTCCAAATCTGGTATCAAAAACCTTAAAGCCAGTATCTCCCGGTGTGAAATAGAATTTTTCCTGATAATAATGGTCATCCGGAATATGTGTTTTCCGATAAATGCCGAGATTCTTTCCATCTGCATCCAGAACCGCAACGCTGTTATAAGTATTATTGACCTCTTTTTCATAAAAGCTGACCGGGATCACAATCCCCAGCTCTGCCGCTACCCTGCTGAAATGACGCACTGCAGGGTTTTCCTCTGCAGTCTGCGCATATTCATAATACTCATATCTGCGCTCCTGGCAGAAATAGGGCCGTTCAAAAAGCTCCGGAAGAAGAACAATCTCAGCTCCCTTTGCTGCTGCCTGACGCACCAGTTCCTCTGCATGGGCAATATTTTTCTCCACACTTTTACTGCATTTCATCTGAACTGCTGCCACTGTTACATTTCTCATCCTGTCTGTTCCTCCTGCTCCTGTTTACATAAGTAAGTTTTTTCATAACTTTCAGGTAATAACCCTCAAATACATGACTCTCAAAGTTTTTCTGCATCAAGGTCAGATATTTTTTCCGGGAATCTGCTGGGTGATACAGTGAATATTTCCACCGCCAACAATGATGGCTCTGGCATCAATGGGATAAATCCTTCTTTCAGGAAAACACTTCTGCAGAATCTCCACTGCCCTTTTGTCATTTTCATCCCCAAACTGAGGAAGGATGATCCCTCCATTGGAAATATAGAAATTCACGTAACTGGCAGCCATCCGTTCTCCTGCTTCCCGTTCGTCTTCTCCCTCTTCAAACACAAAGCCATCCACATCTTCCCGGGTAAGGCAGACCGGTTTCTGAGGAATCGGAAGCTTATGAATCTTAAATTTTCTGCCTTTTGCATCTGTTTCCTGTTCCAGCACCTTCAGATCAGCCAAAGACATGGCATACTGCGGATCTGTCTCATCCTCTGTCCATGCAAGCACAACCTCTCCGGGCCTTACAAAAGCGCACACGTTATCCACATGCTCATTGGTTTCATCCTGATAGATTCCACATGGAAGCCAGATAATCTTGTGGACACCGAGCCAGTACTTCAACTGTTCCTCTATCTGTTCCCTGCTCATCTGAGGATTGCGTCCCTGACTCAGAAGACAGGCCTCTGTAACGATCAGAGTCCCCTCTCCGTCAGAATGGATGGAACCGCCCTCCAACACAAAAGGTCTGGCATCCAGACATGGACAACCGAGAGTCCTGCAGATAAAGGCAGCCACCCTGTCGTCCTTCTCCCAGTTCCGGTAAAGTCCATCAAAGTCTCCTCCCCACGCATTAAACTGCCAGTCAACTCCACAGACCGCCCCTTTCTCATCCAGAACCATGGTTGCTCCCACATCTCTGGCCCAGGCGTCATCTGTCTCGCATTCCAGCAAAGTCACACCGGAAACATTCCCAAGCTGATTCTTTGCATTCTCCATCTGAGCTTTGGAAACCAGCATATACACCTTTTCGCTCACTCCAATAGCCTCTGCAACTTTCACAAATGCTTTCTGTGCTTCCCTTGCCCCATAATTCCAGGAACCGGGACGTTCCGGCCAGATCATCACACATCCCTCATGAGGCTCAAATTCTCCGGGCATACGATATTTTGTTCTGTTCTTCTCTGTAACTTCCATGTCTGTCTCCTTTTCTTTGATAGCCCGGCAGATATCAGGAAAGCCGGCTCTTAAAGTCTTCGTATCCGAAATGTCTGATAACCTCACACTCTCCGTCCTCATGCATAACCGCAATATCCGGCAGCGGCATACCGTTAAATGTATTATTCTTCACCATAGAATAAATCGCCATATCCATAAAATACAGCTTGTCCCCGATCCGGATCTCTCTGTCAAAGGAATAATCTCCGATCACATCTCCTGCCAGGCAGGTGCAGGAAGATAAGCGGTAGGTATATGCCTTCTCCCCTGCTTCCCCGCTGTCCTTAAGAGGCGGACGATAGGGCATCTCCAGCACATCCGGCATATGGCAGGCTGCAGAAGCATCCAAAATCAGCGTTCTGATCTCATTTTCCACAATGTCCATAACCTCTGTCACCAGATATCCGGCATTCAGGGCAACAGCCTCCCCGGGCTCCAGATAAATATCCAGATCATAGGTTTCCTTCATATGCTGAATACATTTTTCCAAGAGTTTTACATCATAATCCTCTCTGGTAATATGATGTCCGCCGCCCATATTCAGCCAGGAAACCTCAGACAGAAATTCTCCAAACTTCTCCTCTACCGCCTGCAATGTTTTCTCCAGGTCATCCGCATTCTGTTCGCAGAGCGTATGAAAATGCAGTCCGTCGATCCATTTCAGACATTCCCCGTCAAAGTTCTCTCTGGTAACCCCCAGCCTGGAACCCGGCGCACAGGGATCATAGATTGCATGATCCCCCTGAGTGGAGCATTCCGGATTAATACGGAGTCCCAGACTGGCTCTGATACACACATCTTTAAATTTCTTCAGCTGTGCTGTGGAATTAAAGATAATATGGTCACAGATACGATCCAGTTCCTCTATATCTTCTGTACGGTAAGCAGGGGAAAAAACATGATTCTCTTTCCCCATCTCTTCATATCCAAGCCTTGCCTCAAACAGACCGCTGGCAGTGGTACCTGCCAGATATTTTCCGATCATGGGATACAGAGCAAAGCCGGAAAACGCTTTCTGCGCCAGAAGGATCTTACACCCGGTATCCTCCTGGACTTTTTTCAAAATCTCCAGATTCTCCCGCATCTTCTTCTCATCGATCACATAGCAGGGAGTTTGCAGTTGATCAATCTTCATTGGCTTTCCAGACCTTTACCAGTTCAGGATCTTCGCAGACTTTCCATGGAAGTCCCCATTTGTTCAGTGCTTCCATATATGGATCCGGATCAAATTCTTCCACATTAAATACACCCGGCTTCTTCCACTGTCCGGTCACTACCATCATGGAACCGATCATAGCCGGAACACCTGTTGTATAGGAGATTGCCTGGGATTCCACCTCTTTATAGCATTCCTGATGATCACATACATTATAAATATAAATACTTTTCTCTTTTCCGTCCTTAACACCTGTGAAAATACAGCCGATATTTGTTTTACCCACTGTTCTCGGACCCAGAGATGCAGGATCCGGCAGAAGAGCTTTCAAAAACTGGATTGGCACGATCTCCTGTCCATTAAATTCCACAGGTGCGGTGGAAAGCATTCCCACATTTTCCAGACATTTCATATGTGTCAGATAGCTCTGTCCGAATGTCATAAAGAAACGGATCCTCTGTACTCCCGGAATATTTTTTGCCAGTGATTCAATCTCTTCATGATGAAGAAGATACATATCCTTCTTTCCTACCTCAGGGAAATCGTAGACAGATTTAAATTCCATAGGCTCTGTTTCTACCCAATGTCCGTCTTCCCAGTAGGAACCATTTGCGGAAACCTCTCGAAGATTGATCTCCGGGTTAAAGTTTGTGGCAAAAGGATATCCATGATCACCGCCGTTACAGTCCAGAATATCAATGGTATGGATTTCATCAAAATAATGCTTCAAGGCATAGGCACTGAATACACTGGTAACACCCGGATCAAAACCGGTTCCCAGAAGAGCAGTCAGTCCTGCTTCCTTAAATTTCTCATCATAAGCCCACTGCCAGGAATAATCGAAATATGCAGTAAAGCCTTTTTCTTTACATCTCTTTTCGTAGATTGCACGCCATGTGGGATCTTCTGTATCCTCTGCTTCATAATTGGCAGTATCAATATAATCCGCACCGGCTTCCAGACATGCATCCATGATGGTAAGATCCTGATATGGAAGTGCCACATTCAGGACAGCATCCGGCTTATAGGCTCTGATCAATTCTGCGACCTCTGCTACATTATCCGCATCTACCTTTGCTGTCTCAATTTTTGTCTTCGTTGTACTTTCAATCTTCTCTTTGAGTGCATCGCATTTTTCCTTTGTCCTGCTTGCGATCATAATCTCTGTAAAAACATCGCTGTTCTGACAGCATTTGCGAATTGCCACTGAAGCTACCCCACCACATCCGATTACCAATAATCTGCTCATAAACTGTTTTCCTCCTCTTCCAGTAAATCTTCTACATATTTTGGAAGCATAAATGCTCCTCTGTGAAGGTTTGTTGTATAATACCATGTTTCTATATTAAGATTATCAAACCTCTCCGGCCTGAAATCTTCCAGTGGATGATATTTCTTTGATGCAAATCCAAAAAGCCAGTATCCCGAGGGACAGGTAGGGATATGTGCCTGATAAACCCTGCTCACCGGAAATGACCGGAAAACCTTTCTGTGCATCTTTCTGCATTCCACCTCATCCTCATCATAAAAAGGACTTCCATGCTGATAAACCATGATTCCGTCATCTCTGAGAGCCTTATAACAGCTTCCGTAGAATTCCTTTGTAAAAAGTCCCTCTGTATGTCCCAGCGGATCTGTGGAATCATTGATGATCAGGTCATATCTGGCCTTTTTATTCCGCAGGAACCGAAGGCCGTCTTCATAATAAATGTTGACTCTCTCATCCTTCAGTCCCTGGGCAATATCCGGAAACATCTCCGCACATACATCCACAAACATTTTATCGGATTCCACCACATCAATGCTCTCAATCTGTGGATAATGGATCAGTTCTCTGGCAACTCCACCGTCACCGCCGCCGATGATCAGAACATTTTTTACATTGGGATGTACTGTCATTGGCACATGCGTGACCATTTCATCATAAATAAATTCATCCTTGTCAGAAAATACGATCTCACCGTCCAGAGCCACAAATCTTCCAAATTCTTCAGACTCAAACACATCGATTCTCTGAAATTCACTTTCCCCTGAAAATAACTGTCGGTTAATCCGGACAGAAAGCTTTACATTTCCTGTATGGAACTCGGAATACCATAATTCCATGATCAGATACCCCCTTTCAGAACCTGAAGATGTTCTACCTTCGGATCCTCCATTCCCTGCATGGAACAGCCTTTGTCTCTTGCATAAAGAATGTATTCTACAATTTCCTGTGTCACCATTTCCCCAGGAGCAAGAATCGGGATTCCCGGAGGATAACACATAACAAATTCACCGCTGATCCTGCCTGCCGCCTGTTCCATGGGCAGAGATTCTTTCTCCGCATAAAATGCCTGCTGTGGAGACGCCACCACTGCAGGTGCGATATATTCCCCGGAAAGCATACCTGTGCTGTCCTTCTTATACAGACGTTCAATATCAGCCAATGCCCCTACCAGTCTCTCAATATCCTGAAGCCTGTCTCCGATGGAAATGTAAGCCAGAATATTACAGATATCTCCAAACTCGATCTGAATATCATATTCATCTCTGAGAAGATCATAAACTTCAATACCTGCCAGCCCATTTCCCAGTGTATAAATAGAGAGTTTTGTAACATCAAAATCAAAAACACTGGTTCCATTGATCAGATCCATACCATATGCATAATAACCGCCGATCTCATTGATCTCCTCTCTGGCATACTGCGCCATCCCTGCAACCTTTTCAAAGGATTCCTCTCCCCTGAGGGCCAGATTTCTTCTGGAGATATCCAGACTGGACAACAGAAGATAAGAAGCGCTTGTGGTCTGAGTCAAATTGATGATCTGGCGCACTTTCTCTGCATTCATACTCTTATTCAAAAGCAGCAGCGAACTCTGTGTCAGACTTCCGCCGGATTTGTGCATGGAAACTGCCGCCATGTCAGCACCTGCCGCCATTCCGGACACAGGAAGGTTTCTGCCGAAATAAAGATGGGTTCCATGAGCCTCATCTGCCAGCACCTTCATTCCTCTTGCATGAGCCTTCTTTACGATAGTCCGCAGATCCGAACAGATTCCATAATAGGTAGGGTTATTTACAAGAACTGCCACCGCATCCGGATTCTCATCCATAGCCTTCTCCACCTGACTGACTTCCATGCCAAGGGAAATGCCCAGCTGCGCATTCACCTCCGGGTTTACATAAACCGGAATTGCACCGCACAGTACCAGGGCATTGATGGCACTTTTATGTACATTTCGCGGCAGAATGATCTTATCCCCTGCCTTGCAGACAGACAGGATCATGCTCTGCACTGCAGATGTGGTTCCTCCTACCATAAGGAATGCATGCGCTGCGCCAAAAGCATCTGCTGCAAGCTCCTCCGCTTCTCTGATCACCGAAACCGGGTGGCAGAGATTGTCCAGCGGCTTCATAGAATTAACATCCAGCCCCACACATTTCTCTCCCAGCAACTGTGCAAGCTCCGGATTTCCTCTTCCTCTTTTATGTCCCGGCACATCAAAGGGAACGACTCTCTTCTTTCGGAAACGTTCCAGTGCTTCATATATGGGCGCATGCTGTTGTCTTTCATAATCCATTTGACATGTTCCTCTTTTCCTGTCGTCATGTACCGGCAAATACAGTTCTATCATTCAGCAATTGTATACTGCCTCAAACCGGCACAATGATTCAATTATTTCTATATATATTTGCTATATCTGCACAAAAAAAGAAGCAGATAAGTTCATTCACCATCTGCTTCTCTCATGATCTATAGAATTTCTCAGGCTCTGTCTCTTTATATACTGACCGGATTTCCCGTATAAATCCGTCTGTATCCTGTGCCTGTTCCCGTATTCTGAAATATTCATGACTGCTGTCGTCTTCAATCGCTGGCAAATATATGCTATGCTCTTATTGACCGTTTCACAAGATGATGTGTGCTTACGCACTGATTATTATAAAGTAATCAACTTATAAAATTTGAGCTTCTAACTCAATCAATAATGTGGTGTCTCCCACCCGGCAACTGCCCCGCCTGTCCGTATGGCTTAACATTCAGAAACTGTCTCTGAATGTGAGCAAATATTTGCATGAAAACGATAGTATCTTTTCATACTAAAGATGAGAATAACATATCTTCTGAACTGTTGTCAATTCCATTTTCCATATTTTGCACTAGAGCGTGTCTGAAAAAGGCTTTCTGCAAGATGTGCGTCACAATTTGTGGGATATTTTGCCCGGATGAGGGCGCCGTAGCGGGCTACGGCAACTGAATTCGGGTGAAATATCCCGCAAAGTGGGGGCGTACAGATTGCGGGAATGATTTTTCAGACACGCTCTAGCTTTACCCGCTTTTTATATTTTCTTCATTTATCAGGGAAAAATGTGTTTATTTTTTAACAATTTTTTCCCTTGAGAAAACGTATTTTCTTTCATTACCAGGGATTACGATTCTCTTCTCTTATCAATTTGCACAACTTTTATCCAGTTTACTCACATTTTTTGACGTTTCAACAAAAATTTTCTTGACATTTTTTTCTCAAAATGATATATTGTATTCATCAATTGAAAGAACCTTCGAGTACTGACGGAAAGAGTGGAGTGCAAACCACGTGGAGTCGGAGGTTTGTGGGAGCCGACCGTCTGGGCAGTATTTGAAATATTCAGATACTGGCCTTTTTTTATAACTTTCAGGGCAGAAATCAGGAATACCAGGCAGACCGGCCAATACTTCTTTCAATTAATAATTGTTGCTGATCGCGGAGTGAACAGCAACAGAAGTTTTTCATGTTATGCGGAAACGAAAGGAGAAAAACAATTATGGGATTCAAATCAGACATTGAAATTGCACAGGAATGCGAGATGCTTCCAATTACTCAGATCGCAGAGAAAGCAGGTATTGACGACAAATATCTGGAGCAGTACGGAAAATACAAAGCAAAAATCGACTACAATCTTCTGAAAGAAAGTGATAAGAAGGATGGAAAATTAATCCTCGTTACAGCTATCAACCCAACTCCAGCAGGAGAAGGTAAAACTACTACTACTGTAGGTCTTGCAGATGGTATGCAGAGACTTGGCAAGAGTGTTATGGTAGCTCTTCGTGAGCCATCCTTAGGACCGGTATTCGGTGTAAAAGGTGGTGCAGCAGGCGGCGGATATGCACAGGTTGTTCCTATGGAAGATATTAACCTTCACTTCACAGGTGACTTCCATGCCATTGGCGCAGCTAACAACTTACTGGCAGCTATGATCGATAACCATATCTTCCAGGGCAATGCATTAAACATCGACCCACGTAAGATCACATGGAGAAGATGTGTAGATATGAACGACCGTCAGCTTCGTAACGTAGTAGATGGTCTTGGCGGAAAGACAAACGGTATGCCTCGTGAAGACGGATACGACATCACAGTTG
>OKVF01000955.1_pt1 | contig 26717 bp, 31 predicted proteins | sample 1604831 | NCBI WGS metagenome assembly OKVF01 (sample SAMN01760980, study PRJEB22395) | human gut metagenome
GCTAAAATACTTTCTGAAATGCTTCCTCCTATATAAATATCGCCCGTCATTTCTTCAAGATCATAGCTGATTTCCTGTTGTGTCTTTTCGACCAGATCTACAATTTCTTCCGCACGTTTCCTCAGAAGCACCCCTTCTTCTGTAAGCGTGACTTTTCTTTTTCCACGGATCAATAGCTGTTTTCCGAGCTTCTTTTCAAGTTCCATAAGCTGTTTTGACAGTGATGGTTGTGTGATATGCAGACTTTCTGCCGCGCGGGTAATATTCTCTTCTCTGGCAACTGCTAAAAAATAACGTAGTTCACGAATCTCCATAATAATCCTCGTTTCATCATTCCTTTTGGCTATATTATACCATAGATAATAGATATTGGATATTATGATTGTTGTGACCTATGATACACCTGCAAGAACAAAATTACGATGTACATAGGTAATTGCGAAACTGATATAAAGAATGGGACGAATTGTCCAGGTTTAACAATGCAACACAGACCCGCTCTCGCTACACTGCAGCTCGTAGCGGTACAGTGTCTGTTTATGCATTTGTTAAATCTGCACAAATCTGTATTCATAATATGCTGTTTCGCAAATTCCTATTACGATCTACATAATATGAGGTGTTTCGTATGAATTCAACAAAAAAGATGGATATGTTAAATGGTTCTATATGGAATAAGATTCCAATGTATGCCCTGCCTGTGGCTGCTACCGGTATTTTGGAACAGTTATTCAATGCTTCTGATATCGCAATCGTCGGAAATTTTGCCAGTTCTGACCGCACTGTTGCAATCGCTGCAGTCGGAGCAAACAGCCCTATTATTGGTGTTATTTTGAATTTATTTATCGGGATTTCCCTTGGAACTAAGCATTTATAACAGACTTAAATACTGAAAAAGAGGCTTTCGGAAAGAATGTGATTGCCATGATAACTCCTGAAAGCAGTATAACAACTACAGAACATACTATTTTCAGAACTGTTTTCATGATCTTATCCGATTTGGTGTTCCACAGAGCCGCAATAGTTAATACAATACCCGTCACGACAGTTAATACGCCGAGTCCTGTATATACAATCCAACGGTCTGAAAAGACACCAATTAAATGAAGCGCTATAACAATTCTGAAAAGATACAACTGCCAGATAGAAAGTTCTACATTTTTCTTTTTTACAATAAATAGTGCAATAATTCCTGCAAGCAAAATTACTACTGCTATTATCTGACTTTCATTAATCAAAAACTGTTCCATGCTTCCAAATAAAATACTTATTATCCCTATCAACCACAGTGCCATGCTTGTTCCTCCTTATAAAGTATGATATAACTGTAAACGCAACATATGTTGCGTTATGCGTTCCAATAAATTTTCAAAAAAATGCTTCTTTGAAGCGCTTCTAAATCTATATCATCAGAAACCATATTCACAAATTCAGATATCTGAAATATGCCAGACAGCCGGATATAACCGCAGTACATTTTATCGCATTTATCCTTCTAAAGAAGCACTCCTTCTGGATGGATTCAAAGAAGAATATGTTATGAACTATTACAATTCCATTCCTGCAGCCGAGGAAGAAAATATGGACACATACCTTCACAATGTGGAACTTCTGTTTTCATTTATTCGTGAAAATCATGATTTTTTTCTGATGATGCGAGATGCTCATATGGTGAATGAAATATATCTTCTATTTCGTGAATCATTTCCATATGACAGTCAGAAAGATGAGGTATCTCTCTACACAAGAAATTTTCTTGCTGCCGGCTATCTGTCTGCAATCTATGAATGGTTAGACAACGGTATGAAGCAGAGTAATCGTTATATGGCAGAACTAATTATCAATGTTATGAATCATATATCCACTTCAATCATTTAACTATTATATTTTATATTACTTTATGATTCCTGATTTACACATATCGTAACAATTGCTATACTGGAAAGCAAAGAAAACAAAAGGAATGGCGAAGAAAATGAAGCGTATTGACTTTGAAAATGGAACAGTAACAGGAAATATTATCGGGGTGGCTCTGCCTATGCTTGTAGCCCAGATTTTAAATCTTCTTTACAATATCGTAGACCGTATCTATATTGCCAGAATTCCAGAGGTAGGAACTGCCGCTCTTGGTGCAGTAGGGCTATGTTTCCCGTTGATCGTGATCATCAGTGCATTTGCCAATCTGTTTGGAAGCGGTGGCGCACCACTCTTTTCTATTTTCAGAGGGAAAAAGGAAGAACAGCAGGCAATACATATCATGAACACTTCATTTTCCATGTTATGCTTCAGTGCGATCATATTGATGGTCATTGGATTTGTATTTGCACATCCGCTTTTGACTTTGTTTGGCGCTTCCAAGGCGGCTCTGACTTATGCTGTTCCCTATATGATGATCTATCTGATCGGTACATTACCATCCATGCTTGCAGTAGGAATGAATCCATTTATCAATGCGCAGGGTTACTCTGTAATTGGAATGTTCTCTGTTGCAATTGGCGCAGTTGCGAATTTACTGCTTGATCCTTTGTTTATTTTTGCTTTGGGATTTGGCGTGCGCGGTGCTGCGATGGCGACTGTAATCTCCCAATGTCTGTCTGCGGTATTCGTTTTGATCTTTCTTACCAGAAAGGCAGAATTAAAGGTACGGTTCCTTAGAAGAAATGAATTGTCCCAAAGTCTGGATTATGCGAAAAATATCATTAGTCTTGGTACATCCGGGTTTATTATGCAGTTAACAAACAGTCTTGTAACAATCTGTTGTAACAACGTACTTTCTGTTACGGGCGGTGATATTTATATTTCCGTCATGACGATTGTTTCCAGTGTACGTCAATTAGTGGAGACTCCTATTTATGCCATAAATGAAGGAACTTCCCCGATTTTGAGTTACAATTATGGAGCCGGTCGCCCATCCCGTGTTCGCAAGGCAGGTATTGTGATGGGAATTATGATTTTGGGTTATACAGCCGTTATGTGGAGTCTGATCATTCTGGCACCGGGAACTTTGATTCAGGTATTCAGTTCTGATACAACTTTAATCCAGGATTCTATACCAGCCTTAAAACAGTATTTTGCAGCATTTATCTTTATGGATCTGCAATATATTGGGCAGACTGTATTCAAATCTCTGAATAAAAAGAAGCAGGCGATTTTCTTCTCCCTGCTTCGTAAAGTATTTATTGTTGTACCATTAACTTATCTGATGCCCTATGTAATGCATATGGGAACAGATGGCGTTTTTCTGGCAGAACCGGTATCCAATATCATTGGCGGCAGTCTTTGTTTTATTACCATGTTGTGCACTGTCCTGCCAGAACTCAGACGCATGGAAAAATAATATTTTTAATGCTTCAGAATAAAAGTACAGAACAGGCAGACCAAGGTTAATTGCAGGTACATTTGCCCAGTAGACTGGTGCTGCGAGAAAAATGATATCAGCTTCTTTGATCTGTCTTCTGATTTCCGGCATATCATCGTTTTTGAATACACATTCCGTTGTTTCCAGACATTTTCGACAGCCTTTACAAAAGTCTATATTTTTCTCAAAAAGATTGATATAGGTCACGTCAATGGAATCTAAAAACAGCAACGATCACGCCACAATCGTTGCTGTTTCATTCTTCTCTGTACTATTGCCAATATTTAATGTGCGATCTTCCAGCTTACTGCCTGTTCTCTGGAATTGACAAATCTTCTGTAAATACCATCCTGTTCCATAAGTTCTTCGAATGATGATCGGTGCATTCTTCATAATTGCGCGGGCAATCGAAATACGCTGTTTTTCGCCGCCTGACAAGGTTGCACCACCCTCCCCGATCACTGTGTTATACCCATCTGGGAGCTTACTGATAAATTCATGGCAGCACGCCTTTTTGGCTGCATCTACGACTTCCGCATGACTTGCTTCCGGCCGGCCGAACTTTATATTGTTCTCAATCGTATCTGCAAACAGATATACCGTCTGAAATACAAAGGCAAAATTGTTCATAAGGCTGTTCATACTATAGTCTTTTACATTTATACCGCCCAATGTCACCTCTCCGGAATCCACATCCCAGAATCTTGCTATCAGGTTGCACAATGTTGATTTGCCACCACCAGATGGTCCAACGATTGCCGTTGTTGTTTTTTCCGGAATAGAGAGTGAAATGCCGTCTATGATCTTTCTCTCATCATAGGAAAAGGTCACATTTGAAAGTTTTATATCATGATTTTGTGGTTTCACATCTTTTCCATTAATATCCATTGTATCAAGCGCAAGGATTGCATTTGCCTTATCTACACCCACACTGACAACATGTAGAAGTGATGAAAAATTTCCCGCAGCTTCCAGACTTGAATAAAGTAAAAATGCAGAGATCGACATACCAATTGCATAAAGCATACTCATTGTACCATTAATATAAAGGCAGGCAGAAGCAAGAGCTTCGATCAGTCCAAGTACAATAGAACGCTTGAATTTATTGCTGTTTTTCTCACCTGAAAATTGAAAAAATTTTGACAAAACTCCGAACATATCACTCGCCCTCCTTTACAGTATCTTTGACAGAAATGTGCGCATTCCACATGTCCCTGTATAAGGGGCACGTTGTCAGTAATTCTTTGTGGGTTCCATGGGCCTGCACATTTCCGGCATTTATCACAAATATCTGATCGGAATCTTTAACAGTAGAAAGTCTGTGAGCAATAACGATCAGAGTTTTTCCTGTTACAAGCTTTGCGATCGAGTTCTGAAGGATGGCTTCATTTTCCGGATCTGTATAAGCGGTTGCCTCATCAAGTATCACAATAGGTGCATCTTTAAGCATTGCTCTCGCGATGGATATTCTCTGCCTTTCACCACCTGACAAATGTCCACCTGCCCCTCTGACAACAGTATCAAAGCCATTTTCCAGATTCATAATAAAATCATAGCATCCACTTTTCTTTGTAACTTCTTCTACTTCGGCATCCGTTGCATTAGGCTTTCCCTGTCTGATATCCACACCGCCAATTTTTATACTTCCTGAATCCACATCCCATAGAGATGCGATCAGTTTGGCAATCGTAGATTTACCGCTTCCCGACGGCCCTACGATTGCATTGACTGTTCCTGCTTTTAAATCCATATTAATTCCATGCAAAATTTCCTTATCATGGCAGGCAAATTTTACATTTTCCAATGTAATAGAGTTGTCTTTTGGCACAGCCTTGCCTGTTTGCGGGCGTTCAAGTTCAGGATGTTCCAAAATACCGGTAACTTCTCCAACGATAACACCGATCTTTCCAAGATCATCTATATAGGAGCCAACTGTAATAAGCGGGCCTACAATGCCAAGTGACAAAATGATGCACATTACAAAGGCGGATATATCCAATGTGCCATTATCCACATAATGTGCTCCCATTGGCAGAACCGTAAGCAGCGTATATGGCATAACTACAAATAGGAGTGCCTGAAACAAGGAGCATCTCTTCATCCATGAGATAAAAGAATCTGCACATGCTCTGGCTGCCTTTGTAAACTTGGCATAGGAACTTTCTATCTTGCCAAATGCCTTGATAACCTCGATTCCATCTATGTATTCGACTGCCGCATCATTCAAATCCTTTGTCGTTCTTACGGTCCTTTCAAAGCTTGGCTGATAATCTATCATCATTCCAAAAAACGATAAAAATCCAATAATTACAGGTACAAATGACCACAGAGCCAGTCTCCAGTCGGTCATAAAAAAAATATATCAGGATAATGACCGGCACCAGCAGATTTGAGGTAAATTCCGGAACTACATGTGCCAATGTTGTCTCAATGCTGTCAATTCGCTCTACCATAATATTTTTAAAAGATCCCGAAGGTTTATCTTTCACATATCCAAGCGGAACTCTTGCCAGTTTATCACAACAGGATTTCCTGATATTGGAAAGTACTGCAAAAGTCGCTTTGTGCGAGCAGGTCGTTGATAATGAATGAAACAGTTCTGCTATCACAAATGATCCTGCAATATATACTGCTTCCATCAGATATTTTTGTAAATCTTTCTCTTCATCCAGAAACATTTTCACCACATCTGCAATCATAAAATATGGGATGATTCTGAACACTACGTTTGCAATTGCCAGAATAACACTCCACATGTAGTCGGATTTCTTCTGATCGGCCCATGTGAGAATCCAACCGACAGTTGATTTTTTCTTTTTCTTCATACTTGTAGTCTCCTTCTACTAATATTTATTAGTTATAGCTAACCCTTATATAATAAATTTGACGGCTTTTCTGCAAATCCAAAAACATAATTTTTGCGTCTTGCCGCCAAATATTATTCGATTTATTCTTTTTCAAGGGTATCACACCCTGGCATTGCATGATTCTCTGCCGGAAATTTAATTCCCCATAATCTCTCCCATCCGCCGGTGTTGAATTCTCTCAACTGATGCACATTTTCCTTAGCTGTCTCCCTGTCTATATCATGCTCAATGATCTGAAAAACGGATGAGAAAAAACCTGTGTATATCATATGTATAAGGCTTTCATTCACCTGGGGCACATTGATGCCTATGGCGCGCATTTTTTCGATATATATCTCACCGGACTTTATTTCGCGCTCCACCATATTATGTATAAAAGCCTCATATTTCCCGCTGTCACCACATTTTAATAACAGTCTGAAATGATCATAGTGATCATATATATAATCGATGATCTGTTCCATTCCATCCATGGATGTTTCCGTCATATTCTGTGTCTGCTCTGTAACAGAAAGGTTCATAAAACGCTCAAGGATATCATCATATATTTTATAAATCTCATCTACATAAGGGTCAACCAGTGCATCGAACAGTTTCTCTTTTGTCGGATAATATTTATAAAATGCTCCCGTTGTAAGCCCGGCGTCTTTTACAATATTTCTGAGAGACACTCCTGAAAAACCATGTTCCCAAAAATGTTTCAATGCAGTATTTAATATATTGGCTCTTGTATTTTCTGCTTTTTCTGTCATAATGATTTCCCTTTGATCTGCAAAACAATAAAATATAACACTGCTATATTTTATTGCATTCTATTTATTTGTCAATAGTTTTTGTTTTATCAATCTGCAATTTTTTGACTTTTTTATAAATTTATGTTAATGTTGGTTAGAGATATCTAACTAATAGATTAATATGAAGGAGAAGGTCTATATGACACCTGAAAAGTATAAAGAACTTTCTATTAAAGAATTTACACAAGCAGCCAAAATTTACGACAGCGGACATGCCGGCATCTATGAATTATGCAAGGATGACTATCCGCCAATTCTGGCAGAACTGGAAAAAGAAACATTTTATGATGTACTTGACTGTGGTTGTGGAACCGGACCGATGCTTCAGTTGCTTCATGAAAAATATCCGGATAGACATTATGTCGGTCTTGATCTCACTCCCGAGATGATTCATGTCGCACAGGCTAAAAAACTATCCAATACAGAATTTATTGTGGGAGACAGTGAGAATCTGCCCTTTGCAGAGAATTCTTTCGATGCAGTCATTTGTGCTAACAGTTTCCACCACTATCCCAATCCTCAGAATTTTTTCAATAGTGCATACCGTGTTCTTCGCAAAGGCGGCCGCCTGATCCTGAGGGACTATACTTCTTCCAACTTCATGGTCTGGATGATGAATCATTTGGAAATGCCTCTGGCAAATTTGTTTGGACATGGCGATGTGAAAATCCGTAAACCTGAAGAATTTGTTGCAATGTCTGAAAAAGCCGGTTTCACAGTGCTGACTATGGAGAAGCAGAAAGGCTTCCGTGCACACCTTGTTGCACGGAAATAATCAGTTTATTTTATACAACCTCATATGCTGCATATTCATGATCGAATTCATATCCCAGCTTTTCTGCCAGATGAACTGAATTCATATTTTGTGCATCCCAACTGGGGTATAGTCCTTCCTCCAGGCAGTTTAATATGAGTGCGGAACATGCTATTGTTGCTAAGTGCTTTCTTCTCTCAGGTTCGATCGTATCAACTTCAATCTCTATGCCTTCACGATACCGGGTATATGATGATGCACCTGCTACAATGATACCATTTTTTAAAATAACCATCCCTCTGCCCATTTGTAAATATTTTTCTTTGCTCTCAAAAGCCGAAACAAAATCTTCTGTTGCAGGATTTTCCAGACATCGATCATAAATATCTGCATCTATCTTTTTCAGTTCATAGCCGGCAGGAAGCTTTTTGATTTCATTTTGCAGCATGGTCCGGTCAAATATTGTATCCTTTTTTATCGCATATCTTGTAACTTTTTTAGCCAAAGGATAGCATTCCTCTATTAACTTCGCCCATTCATTATTTTGAGGTGTCATGATCACAAAACCATCCGGTCTATCCATTACTATTTCTTTATCAGGGATTCCGGCATAGAAGCCGAAACATCCCACAAATGCAAATGCCGATTTCGGTTGTTCCGTATCCGAGACATAAACCTTTCCCATAATTTTTTGAAGACATGAAAAAATCAATGTCTCATTCCAACCGGCAAATAATTCTTTTACTTTTGATGTGTCTTCCAGTTCATATAACATCTATGTCTCCTCCATGATTTCTCCTGAGTTTATTTATGATTCATACTGTTTTATTCCGCTGATCAGTACATCCAGTGACAGTTCAAAGCTGTCATTGACAGATATGGGATTGCCAAATGAATCATGTACTACCAGAAGCAAAAATCCTTCCAGAAATGCTCTGTATGTCCGAAGCAGATGATTTGCAATTACCCGATCAATATGCAGTTTATCCGTCTGTGCAAAGAAAAAGGTATATACTTTCCGGGTAGCCTGTACCAATTCTTCACTTTTATATTTGTTGTACCACAACATTGCTTCGAAAATTCCGGGATTGTCGATGGCATATTTATAAAATCCGCGTGCATATTCCCTTAATGCTTCCTGAGCATCTTTTTCTATAATATGATCTGTTATCGCTTCAGCTCCATTCTTCCAACCATATATCATGATTCCCTGATATATGTCATCCTGACTTTTGATATGATTATAAAGGGACGGCTTCTTAATTCCCAGATGATCTGCAAGTGTTGTAATGGTTACATATTTTAATCCTTTTTCATTTGCGAGCATGGCCGCCTGCTCTATAACTTTTTCTCTTGAAAGTCCTATTCTTGGCATAAACATCTCCTTAAAGCGCAATAAAAAACTAACCATATTAGTATTAATCCCATAATAACTAATATGGTTAGTTTTGTCAACCGATATTAAATATAACTTATCGTTTCTGATACTTCTTTTCTGCTATTGTGGTTTGGAAGCGGCCTTGTTCCTTCTGCTGCAATGCCAAGATCAAGAAGCATCAATATTTCTTCATTCTCCGGAAGGTTGAGAATCTGTGCTAATTCATCAGGATTAAAAAAGTTAATCCAGCAACTGTCAACGCCCTCATTATAAGCAGCAAGCATCATATGAGTAGCCACAATGCTGGCATCCTCAATTCCGGAATTTCTTGTTCCACCCGGATAAGTAAACACATTGTTCTTATCAAAAGCCACAACTAATACCGTAGTTGCACCATAACGACAGGGCGTTACTTTATCAATTGCAGCCAGCCCACTTTCAGATTGCACTACATAGATATGTTGTTCCTGAAAATTTTTAGCTGTTGGAGCTACGCTGCCTGCCTCCAAAATAATTTCAAGTTTCTCTTTTTCTACTTTCTTCTCACTAAATTTTTTGCAAGAGTACCTGTTTTTGATTACTTCTGAAAAATCCATTTTAAATTTTCCCCCTTTTTTCATACATATTTTTTAGGTGCCTGCGAAATTCGTCCCATTCTTTATGCTTATTTCGCAATTGCCTTTTCTTCTAACCGACATATAATCGCCTTTCCAACACCGACCTTGTTTTTGCGGGCATAAATCCTCTCGTTATTGTACTACAGTGAAATTGACGATTTCTGCACTCGTATATTCATCCCAAAGTGCCTGATACTGATGATCTTCATCTGCATCATCGATTTCCTTGCCATCTTCATATACCTGATTGCTGCTTCTGATAAATCCTGTATAATGTGCTGTTCCATTATCATCAAAATCTTCGTATACATATGCCTTTACCATCAGTGCATGTGTTTCCTGTGAAATGCAGTCTGCCTCTACCATATGACCTCCTGCTGTATAAAGAAGCCCATCCTTTACAGCAATTGGATATGCTGTGCCATCGGAAGCGATCATAGAACTGCAGCTTACACCATTTTCATTTTGCACATACACATATGCTGAAATAGAAACGGAATCATTTTTGCCATCCTGGTTATCATAGGTACCTTCTGTAACCAGTAATACAGGCTCGTCACTTCCTAATACATCCACATAGGTATAGGCCTGACCTGCTTCCAGATAACCGATGACTTCCTCGTAAGAGTCAAATTCATTTTTCTGTATCTTCTCTTCGATAAAACCATTGGGTATAAATGACTCGTATCCGTCAGAAATACTTACTTCGCTTGTTATTTCTTCTGAAGTTTGTGTTTGTAATTCCGTTGTACTTACCTCTTCTGAGGTTTGCGTTTGTGATACTGTACTTATTTCTTCCTTCCCACAGGCGGTTGCAAGTACAGCCATACTCATAATTAATAATGCCCACATATTCTTTTTTCTCATAATGTATTGTTCTTCCTTTTTGAATTTTAGCTCATCACCTGGCACAAGTAGTTTCTTCCTGTTTTCCATTATAATCAAATTTGCCGTCATTTTTCTCTTCCATAGCTTTGATGATATGGTAGGCGAATTCATTATAAGGCGTAGGGATACCAAGCTCCTTTCCCATACGCATCAAAGCACCTGAAAACATGTCGATCTCTGTATGACGACCGGCATCCAGATCCTGTAAGGTAGAATATCTGGCTGTTGGTGGGACGGCACTTCCATGGCTGGAAGAAGCATCCGCCTTGCTTATATCAATTCCTTTGGCTGCTGCAACCGCTTCCAGTTCTCTTCTGAGTCCGTTGCTGATCTCTTTCATATGAATACTGTCCTGATAACATCCAACACCCGCTCCAAGGATTGCCTGTGGAAGATTGTTGCACACATTCAGACGGAATTTGCTCCACATTTCTTCCCTGATATGCTCAGTTGCGCGATAATGTAAGCCCGTGCCTTCAAAGAGAGCTTCGATTGCCTGCACACGTTCGCTTTGAAATGGAGCTGTAAGCTCTCCGAAAATAATACCTATTGTAGTCTCAGGGTTAAAGCAGAATCCATTGCCTTCTTTATGGGAAGCTACCTTTATCAGAGAATAAATAATATGAGAACTGTTGATTACAGTGGAAATAATTTCTTCACTGTCTACACCATTCATAAGACTCATTACGACTGTATTCTCTCCGGTAATGGTGCGGATACTGTCCAATGCACCCGGCAATGCACCGTATTTCAAAGCTACAACTAACAGATCAGCCCCCTGTGCTTCCTGAGGTGTCCACACTTCCGGATGATATGTCACGCCATTAATGATACAACCATTCTTCATTCGATTGGCTCTTTCACCCTCCGCGACAACACCTAATCTGATGTCATCACGTCTGGAAAGCCCCCAGATGACATAGGAACCAACTGCTCCTGCCCCAAGTACTGCAATCTTCTTCATCTTCATAACATTTTTCCTCTCGTACTTTTTATTTATATGATACCTAACTGTTTCCAAAACATCAATGCTTTATTATGTATTTATTCTTTGACATAGGAAGCTCTATATAATACAAAACGGCGATATCATACAGCTTTTCTGCTATACAATATCGCCGTTTCCTTCTAAATAATTCTATTCTCCTTTACATTTCTTCACGATTAGAAATCCTGTCTCTATCAAAGCACCATGCAGAGAATCAGTCGAGATGCTCACTGTCAAAATCTGAAAACAGGTAGAGATACATCGCCATCTTATCCACGAAATCCATCTGTGTAGTACTGTCCTCTTCTGCAATAATCTCTACATAACAGTGTTGGCTTTCAAAGAAACCGTTAAAATCCACAGTACCTGTAGCAATGAGATTGCCTTCGCTGTCATAGGTCTGGGTTGCTTCTTCATTGGAATAATAATCTTTGGGATTACCATCTGCATCCATATAGCAGATGTAATAACCACCACTTTCGCCTTTCACTGCCTGCTCCTGCGCATAGCCGATACAGGTGTCATTTGCATCATAGAAACCATAGGTCGTTGCTGAAACTAGCGTGTCCGTATTTTCATTGATTGGTTCATCTGTTACGAATTTCGCATAGAACCATGTGTTTCCATCAATAGAGACTGTCCATTTAGTATTGAAAAAACCTGTCTCCTCCATATATCCGGCTACCTGTTCATCAGCCAGAATATCCGTACCCTGGTTGACCGCTTTCACATCACCATCAAAATGCACAGTTCTGGCTGTATTCAGTGCTTCCTTCGCTGCCGCTTCGTTGGAAAAGGCTATCGCGGAAGCACCTCCACAGCCACACAGAACTGTTGTCGCAAGCGTTGCAAGTATAATTGCTATTCGTCTCTCTCTCTTCATATTTCTCTTTTTTCTCTCTCTTTTCTCTTTTTATCGATTGGTCAGCCCGCCGTCTTCATCCCTGGCAAGCTCTCTCGTTACCATGACTGCCATTGCGGTGATAAGCGGCAGATACTTCCTGTCATGAACGATCAGGAAAGCATTGTCCCATACGATATTTTCAATAGTGATGTCCATGTCATCCATGATCGCACCGATCAGTGTGCCATTCAGCGTTACCCTGAAGTTATGTCCAATCGTTCCTGCGTATTCGGTCAGCTCCAGCCTGCCTTCATTTACATCCATTGCGAAGGTATCACGTACGAAGGTGAACTGTTTCTCCAATACGCCGTAAGGCTCTCCCCGATAGAAAAAGCGGTAAGTAGCCAGTGCGTGTCCGATTTCCTTCGTCATTTTAAATATCTCGTTTCCATCCGTATCATGGATATACAGGTTAATGAGAGGCATCGTACCATCTACTATGTAGACTGTATTCTGATCCTTATCCTGTACCTCAAAGTGCTCTCCGGTAAGCTTGAAATCCTCGGTAAAGGTATAGACCTCTGATGGAGAAGCATCCATAAAGGGAATTACCTGCCCTGTCTTCAGGTAATTCTCGATGCTCGCCTTCAACCAGTCCTGGAAGAAAAAGACATCCGTATGGTAGCAGAGATGTCCTGCCGTATCGGCTCCCAGATCTGTTGCAGGCGGATAGACCGGTTCAGTCAATTTTTCTTTTATGGTATTTTCCAAAAAGGAATATCCGATATAACCAACGTTACCTGCACCATTCAGATAGAAGTATATGAACTGCCCTCTGTTATCCGGACCAAATATCATTGATTGGTAAGGAGAAGTGTAAAAATATCCCAGCCAGGCAGAACCAAGCGGAGTCTGTATCTCCTTATAGGCTTCGTAGAATTCTCCGATTGTCCGTTCTTTATCCAGTCCGATCATTTTGACTGCATCAGTTATACTGTTATAATCCTGCGGGGAGCCCATCATAAAGATTGCAATGCCGATAATCAGCACGACTGTTCCGAAAGATATCCAGAAGGTACTCCAGTTCCCCATTGGCCACATGCGTACACCTAATATGGCTATCAGTGCACCGACGATACGATACTTCCACACACGCCATTTTAATGATTTGGACAGCTCTTTGTACGCATCATTGCTTTCTTTTACCTTGTTTGCCGCCATAGCTGCCTGTTCTCCTGCCCTTTTTAGAGGGGATCTGATTCTCCAGAGCCATGCAAGCCAGCCAAAGAATGCTGCAAATAAAGCCAGAACGAAGAGTACAACAGCGGTATCTTCCAGGGAATTTCCTTCTATCACGTCTACCGCGGTTCCCAAGATGCCTATCAAAATGCAGGTAATTGACAGACCGATCCACACTTTTTTCATATTTTTCAATCCTTTCGCTCTATGTCAGTGACAATCTCTGACTTTATTATATCTGTCTCGACAATATTTGTATAGCAAACTAAGGTTATGGAAAACTAAACTTTTAACCAAACTTTTAACCACATATATAGCAAAAATCCTTTATTTTTTCTTATAACCACAATCGCAATAGGGACCACCGGAAGCCAATGTATGTTCCCTGACAAAATTGGTCACACCGCCTGCCTCGCTCATTATATAATCAAGGCGGCACATAGCCGGGATCAAGTGTTTCAGTCCCAGCTCCGTCATAAGTGTACAGATTCCGCAGGTATAGAATTTTGCCTCATAACCGCTTCCATCTTCATATTCACGAAAATCCATATTCCAGGAATAGGGATTTCTGTCACCGGCTTTGAGTGCTGATGTTTCCTGCATTCCACGAATATCTGATGCAGAATATTGGCTTTTACCGTTCTGTCTGCAGAACCACTCCATGAGATTTGTCATCATTGCTTTTTTATAATATTCTGTGGCGGCATCTACATCCGGAAGTGTAGGCAGTGCAAGCAAAAATGCTGAAAACATGGCACAGCTTACCAGATTCATCTTGAATCTGTCTTTCTTCTCGAACTCAGGAAGCTTCGCTATGATTTCCTTATATTTGCGCTTCGCCTTTTGGGTAATCTCTTTTGCCTCTGATGGTTTTATTCCCAATACAGTTGTCAGATTGTTTCTGAATGATTTTACAAATACCAGCCACATTGCAAGTGGCATATCTGCGTATTTCATATGACTCACGGCTCCTTCGCATTATATAATATACAGTTAGTTCTCACTAATTAATATTATTTTAGCACCTTTCTTCAGGAATACAAAGGGAATTATTGATTTGAACATATCCATCACACGTTCTATTCAGGAATTCATAATCATGTGTCACGACCAGAATGATATAGTTCTCTTCTGCCAGTTTCTTCATGAGTTTCTCTACCTGACACATATGTCTGAAATCCAGACCGCTTGTAGGTTCGTCAAATATAAGCAGTTTCTTACCACCCATCACCGCCTGACATATGGCAAGTCGCTGTCTTTGTCCTCCGGATAAAGTCATTAGATGATTGTCTGCATATTCTGCCAGGTCAAAGCTTTCCAACAGGCTCATGATCTCTGCATCTGTGGCATCCTCTTTCGCCAGCAGACATTCATTTTTTACACTGTCAGAAAATAACTGATGATTTACTTCCTGCATTACCATACCAAACAGCTTCGTTCTGGCCTTGCCTGAAAGTTTCTTTCCTTTATATATAATTTCTCCACTTTTAGGGGATAACAGTCCACACAGACAGTTGCAGAACGTTGACTTTTCTGCTCCATTTTTACCAAGAATTCCGATAATGTCACCCTCATTGGCAGATAAGGATACATCGTGAAAGATAAGCTGCTTCTTCCTTTTACAGGAAAGATTACGGATCATCAGGTCAGCATCTCTTTGAGTATTTGCAAGTTCAGGTACATGTATCTGTTCCCTGGAGATACTTCTGAGTCCCATAAGTTCCCGTTCTGCATCAGAAAGCTGTCTGAACTCTAATGGAGTAAATTCCTGCTCAATGTGTCCCTCTTTTATATAAATGACTCTGTCTACGAATTTCTGAAGGTATGCCAGTCTGTGTTCTGTATGTATTCCGGACTGGCACCCCTGTTTTCCAGTCCAAATGCCATTTCAGCGCTGGAATTGGTATGAAAGAACTGGGTCTTGGGGTTCTGGAAAACAGAACCAACCAACTCTGCAATCTCGTACATCTGAGTCTGGGCAACATTTTTACCTGACACAATAACCCTGCCCTCTAATTTCACATCTTTAACAAAATGGGGAATCAGCCCATTGACCAATTTAGTCATAGTGGTTTTACCACATCCACTGTCACCACAGATCAATACGAATTCCCCATCTTTTATCTCCAGATTAATATCAGATAAAATATTTTTACCCTGAAGACTAACATTTACATTTTCAAATTTTATCATAATAATCCGCGCCTTTCAGTATTTTCACATTATACTGCTATCATAAGTATTGTAACTCCAATTGTTACCAGAAACATTACAATCCAGTCTGATACTACCATATGTATCTTAATAACACTGTTTTTTTTGCATGGATTCTCTATTCCTCTTGCAACCACTGCAGCCGCTATTTCATCTGATGTATTCACAACAGACATCATAAGAGGAACTACCGTACATTCTAATCTGCTGGCCAGTGGAATATTTTGCAGTTTCATTGCCGCTCTTATATGTATAAATTCTTCTTTGATAGCCGGGAAATATCTGAATGTGGTAGACATGGCTATGATAAATCCCTGGGGAAGATGTAATGCACGCATGGCAGCTATCATTCTAGACATGGATGATGTACGAAAGATCAGTAATCCTGCCAGAATACAGGGCATCATACGCAGTGTGTAGTTGATAAGTACCGGAAATACCATATTGACCCATGACGGGCACAGAGGAAATACATATTTTAACAATAACCGGAATACAATAAGCAGTAATGCCCCTTTTATTGCTGCCATATACTGTCCATATAGCAAAAGGAGTAGGAGAAATATGCCAGAAAGCATACTTCCCTGCTCTGTATTTTTCTCACAGAACATGCCTATGTTTGCAACTAACAGCAGCCATAGTCCAGCCCTGGGGTCAAGAGGTTTTATCTTGATCTGACCATTCATTATACGATTCCTGCTTTCCTGAAATGTTTACGGAACAGTCCTTTCGCGATCATGGCACCCACAAGTCCTCCTATTATAGGAGAAACGCACAGGCCTATGAACATTGGTGTCGAAATCAGCCCTGATAATGACTGTACATACTCAGCAGACATTCCATTTTGCTGGATCTGCGCAAGGAAGCTGTCCTTGTATACCCAGATCGCCATTGGGGAACCTAACATACCATAGCAGAAAATGATGAAAGATATCGTCATATGGATAAAATTGTTATCGTATTTGGTAATTGCTCTGTATACCTCAGACAGAATGCATGCAACAGCAAAAGTGATAGGCAAAAGCCATAATACCGGTACAAAGCCGGTGATCATAGCTGCCAGATTCAGTACAAAATAGATTGCAGAGAAGATACCTATCGTAATTAAATCTCTACCTGTTAATTTTTTCATGCTAATCTCCACCCTTCTGATTTACTTCTGATATCTACAAAATCTTTATATTTTCCCGGAACTTTCACAAGTTCACTATGTGTTCCACTCTGGACGATCTGTCCATCATCAACAACAAGGATCTGGTCTGCCTGTTCGATTGTTGCCAGTCTGTGGGCAATCGTAACGATCGTTTTACCCCTGGTAAGCTCAGATATTGCTGCCTGAATGAGATGTTCATTCTCCGGATCTACACTTGCTGTAGCTTCATCCAGTATGATGATCGGTGCATTCTTCAGAATAGCCCTTGCTATGGAGATACGCTGTTTCTCGCCACCGGACAGGCTTCCACCGCCTTCTCCGACCACAGTATCATAACCATCCGGTAATGCCATGATGAAATCATGACAGCATCCAGAGCCTTCTGAGTCTCTTCCACATCCATGAACACACTCACCCCATGGTAATGCCGTAGGGGATAATAAGTCGTTCCCTTATGATTCTCTCTGTTGTCCAGACGCAGTTCATTCTCCTGCATGATGCTGAATACACCGGGCATGACCCTGTATACAGTCATGATGCCTTCTCCAGTGGCATCACTCATCATTAACACAGAACAATTCTCGTTTTTGATCATGGTTTTTACATTACTTCCAAGATTCGCAATTTCGTTTACTTTCAAATCAATAACCACTTCTTTCCAGCACTGCTAATTTATGTTAGGTTATTCTAACCGTTTATTATAGTATCACGACATTCTTCCTTTATCCATACCAAAAAAGACAACAGTAATCCATTTAGACGCTAACTTGACATCCCTTTTCGGTGGTGTTAACATTCAAGTTAGTTAAAGCTAATTAAAAACAGGAGATTATTATAAAATGAAAGTATATGAATTTGGAGATACAGATAAACCCGGTATTATGCTGTTTCCGGGAACTTGCTGCTACTGGAAAACCAATTTTGGACATGTATTGGAGAATTTGCAAAAACATTTTTATACAATGGTAGTCAGTTATAGTGGATTTGATGATACGGAAAATTCTACCTTTCTTTCCGAATTAGACGAGGTGGAAAAGGTTGAAAAATACATTAAGAAACGACTGAATGGTAAACTATACGCCGCCTATGGGTGCTCTCTGGGCGGTTCCTTCGTATCACTTCTGGTCAGCCGTCAGAACATTCACATTACCCATGCGATCATAGGTTCCAGTGATATGGATCAGGCACCGAAGTGGCTGGCGAAGCTGGAGACTGCTATCATGATGCCTATGTTCTACCCGCTGATCACCGGCAAAAGCAGTGGACTTCTGAAGAAAGTCTTTGAAAAGAAAATGAATGAAGGAAATGACAGTTCAGACTATATGAAAAGATTTATGGATATGATGGGTATGAACAGCGGCATTGATTTCTCGTTTATTTCCAAAGAATCCATGAAAAATCAGTTCTGTACAGATTTGTATACCAAAGTTGGAGAACATATTCAGGTTCCGGGGACTACAGTTCATGTCTTTTATGCGAAAAAAATGGGGGCAAAATACCTCAAGCGTTACCTGAAGTATTTTGCCAACCCTGATATCTGTAAATATGATCTCCAACATGAAGAATTATTACTGGATGCTGACCGTTGGACACAGGAAGTATGTCGTGTCACGCTTTCCACATGTTAAAATATTTTCCCTGTTTCTGGATCAGAGAGTCATGAGTACCGACTTCTGTCACTGTTTTGTGATCTACAACGACGATCTGATCGGCATTTCGAATAATTGGCAGTGTATGGGCGATCATTACAATCGTCTTATTTTCCTGCAATAAGTTCTGGATCGCTCTTTTTACCTGCAATTCATTTTCAATATCCAAAGAAGCAGTGGCTTCATCCAGCAGAATGATCGGACTGTCTCTTAAAATAGCCCTGGCAATGGATAGTCTCTGCCTCTCACCACCAGATAAGAAGCCTCCGTTTTCTCCAATCCTGGTATCGTAACCGTCAGGCATTGCATTGATAAACTCTTCACAATTAGCCTTTCTGCAGGCTTCTTCAATTTCCTGATCCGTTGCTTCAGGTCGTGCATGTCTGATGTTCTCTCTTACCGTATCGTCAAATAAAAAGACTTCCTGATCTACCAATGCCATTCTGGATAAGACAGCTTCTGAAGGATATTCTTTGATATTGACATTTCCGATCAAGATGTCTCCCTCATCTGCTTCATAATATTTACCAATGAGATTCATAATGGTAGATTTTCCGGAACCGGAATCACCTACTACTGCCGTAAGTTTACCTGCTGGAATGACCAGATTCACATCTGACAGCACTTCTTTTCCTTTTTCATAGGAAAAAGATACATTTCGGAACGTAATATCATAACTGTCCGGTGCAAATGCCTTTTCATTCTGCACTTCCTCTTTCTCGTTTGCAAGATTCACAATATATTCCTTGGAAATATACATATCCTTGAAGCTGAAAATGTCTACCGCCATACTCATCAGAAGTTTGGCAAGCAGGATAGGAACCATGCAAAGCATCATAAAATCCGCACTGGATATCTGTCCCTGTAGCCATGGTCCTCTGCAGACAATCATAATTGCAGGAAGTGTCAGCCATTGCAGGATATTAAAGAAGAAAGAAAGTGGAATTCCTTTCGCCTCATAGGTGTAGTTGATATCACTGAATTCCTTCAAGTCTCTGGTTAAAGCTTCATTTTTTACCCCTGTCATACCATAGGCTCGTAACGTCTGGATTCCGGTGATGTAATTGACAACATTGCTGACAGTATTATTGTAGATGACTGCTTTTCTGCCACCATAGGTATCTGCGATCTTAAAGGAAATTATGATTTCAGGAATAAAAAGGGCAACTGCTACCAGCATGATCAGTCCGGCGGGGAGATACAGCATACTGGCAAAAACAATGATCATGGAAACGATTGCTCCGTTTTTGATCAGGTTTGGCATTTTATGCGTAAGGATTCTTTCATATTTGGCTACATTCTCAGTCAGAATGTTAATGTAGACTCCTGCCTTCCCGGATGTAAATTTGCCAAGTGGAATCCGCTTGCATTTATCTCCCAGGAATAGCCGGATCTGTTTGGAAACAGCGGCACCACCGATCTGACCCAGAGTATATCCGATTCCATAAAGCAGAAAACGGAGTGCAAAACATATTCCGACTGTAAGAGTAAGTGTATCTATTTTCCCAAGATCAATATTGTCATCCAACAGCCAGAAAACCAGTACAAATACAGCAAGACTTACAATAGAGGACATAAGTCCTTCTATGACGGTAAATATATTGCCCAGAATAAATTTTATATTTTTTTGAAATGGATTATGCGATTTCATATCTGACTTTTCGTGCCTCCTTGTATGTATTCCATGCGTTTTTATAGTATTCATTCGTTGCAAGTACTTCATCATGTGTACCAAAAGCACGAATCGATTTCTCTTCGACAACAGCTACCTTGTCGCATATTTTTACCACATCCAGCCGGTGTGCCACAATAAGTACTGTTTTATTTTTGCACAGATTGGCAATTGCCCTGTCAATTTGTGCCTGATTTTCAGGATCGGCGGCACTGGTAGCCTCATCCAGGATCAGAATGGGAGCATTTTTCAGAATAGCTCTGGCAATTGCAATACGCTGCTTCTCTCCACCGGAGAATTTCGCAGTGATCGTGCCCATTTTCGTATTGTACTGTTCAGGCAAAGACATGATATAGTCATCAATCTGTGCTTCTTTTGCTGCCTCTCTCACCTGTTCAAGAGAAGCATCAGTGCTCATTCTGATATTTTCCAGAACCGTACCGGAAGTCATGAAATTATTCTGGAATACGATTGCGATATGTTTCAGGAGTTCTTCATAATTGATATTCTTCACATTTTCGCCACCAATATAAACATTCCCTTTATCCACCTCATAAAATCGGGATATCAGTTGTATGATGGTACTTTTTCCAGCGCCCGATTTTCCCACAATGGCTACTTTTTCTCCCTGTTTAATAGAGATGCTGGCATGTTCCAGTACATTTTCTTTTTCCTTATCATAGGCAAAAGTCACATCCTCCAGAGTAATATCCTGTTTCTCTGGAAAAGGTTTCGTTCCGGTAAACACGGGAATATCAAGAATCTCCTTGACTTTTCCAATTCCTGTAAATACCTGTGCCAGTTCCATGGCAAGCTGTTGCAGAGGAAGTATCTCTGTCAGATACATGGAACCCACATAGGCAAAAAGCAGAAAAACACTGGCTGAGATGGAACCCTTAAGAAACATTCTTCCACCAATAGGAACCAGAAATATCATGCCGCACTCAAGTGCAATGTCAAATACCGCATACAATGGCCCTGTTTTTATGGACATTTCGTTCCACAGGTCATTTTCTGAAGTGATCGCTGCCTTGAATTTCTGAAATGACTGACTTCCCATGTTATAAGCCTTGATCAGCCGCATGCCATGAATATATTCAATGATGACTGAGTTAAAATTTCTGGTGGATTCGCTTGCCCTGTCCATAACCTTCATCATACGTGCGAACATCGCCATCATAATTCCGATCACTAAGACAAGTGGAATCAGTGATATCAGGGCAAGTTTCCCGTTTACAGACAATAAATAGAAAAATATGACGAAAGGTCCTATAAAGTAACTTACGAATTCCGGAAGATTATGCGCCAGACCACGCTCCAGTTTCTCAATATCCTCATTAATGACTGTCTTCATATCTCCGGTTCTTCTCTCATTGAGTGCCCCCAGCGGAACCTTGGAGAGATGCTCTGTTACCATACATCTGACAGTAAATAATGCACCATAAGCTCCCTTATGTGACAATACTCCGGATGTACCCAGAAATACATGTCTCAAAATTACAGTTGTTGTGATCAGTATGGCATCATTCACAATAACCTGACCATTACATTCGCCCCTGACCAGAGCATCCATTAAATCATAGATTCCAATATAAGACCCAATTACAAGAATTCCGCTGATAAGCCCACATATTACAGACAATATGATCCACTTTCTATCTTTGCCTGCCCATTTCAGTAAAAGTCCCATTGGGTTTTCCTTCTTCTTTTTCACGCTATTTCTCCCTCTTTAATTCATAGATTTCCGTACACACACTGTTTAAAAATTCCACATCATGTGTCACGATAATAATGATCGCCTCTTTGGCAAGTTTTTTTATCAGACTGGCAACCTGCATCATACTGTCATAATCCAATCCGCTTGTGGGTTCATCAAAAGTCAGGATCTTCTTGCCGCATACCTGACTTACTGCCACTGCCACGCGCTGTTTCTGACCTCCGGACAACGTATTTGGATGCCTATCCTTGAACTGATACAATGCCAGTTCCTGCAAAGTTTTATCGATCAGCCGTTCATCTGCCTTTTTGATTCCCAGGTGACATTCATTTTTCACAGAATCCGCAAATAATTCATAATTAACATCCTGCATCACCATATAGGAATACGGAATCAGCTTCTTCCTTGAAACAGGCTTTCCATCTATCAGGATCTGTCCATCATATTCCTTATGCAGACCACAGATCGTCCGTAAGAAAGTAGTCTTTCCTGCACCATTTTCCCCAACAATTCCAAGGATATCTCCTTTTTTAACAGAAAAGGTAATATCATTCTGCAGGATTCTCTGCTTCCTTTTGATGGATACTTTATGAAAGGTCAGTCCCTGTTGAAAGGATGAGTTCTTTGAGCAACCCGGAATCTGAATCTGTTTTCTGTGGATTGTACGCAGTCCCATCGCAACTCTCTGCTCATCGGAAAGAGCCAGAAACTCCTCCCTTGTAAATTCACCCCGAATCTCCCCTTTATCCAGATATATGATACGGTCGACCAGATCCATTAAATAATAGATTCTGTGTTCAGATATAACAATGGATCTGCCCTGTGCCTTGATTACTTTAAGCTGCTCCTTCAATTCCTCAATAGAATCCATATCAAGATTTGAACTTGGTTCATCCAGAAGATATACATCAGGATGCATAGCATATACACTGGCAAAAGCTATTCGCTGCTTCTCTCCACCAGAAAGTTCAAAAATACTGCGTCCTCTAAGCCTCTGCAGCCTGAGTTTCTCTGTAACTTCTTCCATTCTCTGTAACATCAGGTTACGGGGAAGGCTTAGGTTTTCCATACCAAAGGCGATCTCGCTATCCGTATCTACATTGAAAAACTGTGTTCTGGGATTCTGGAATACGCTTCCTGCGAATTTTGCCCGTTCATACATTTCCATTTCAGATATGTTCTTTTCATTATAGAGAACTTCGCCCTTTAATTCCCCATCAAAATAATCAGGAATCAGCCCATTGACCAGGCGAAGGATCGTAGTCTTGCCACACCCGGAACGCCCGCATAGCAGAACACATTCTCCGTCTGCTATGTCGATATTTATATTTTGCAATCTCCCGGCAGCATTGCCGGCGTATTCAAACGAAACATTTCTTAGACTTATCAATTTAATAACCATGCCTTTCAATACCTTGCATCAGTACAAATTTACGTATGAAAAATTCATTTTTCACACTACGCTCCCAAAATATATGGTCAACACTGTCATAGATATAAATAACAGCAATATGATATGATCATAGACCCGAAAGCGTAATTTTCTGATACTGCTTCTTAAATCAGGATTCTCAATTCCTCTGGTGACCGTTGCAATACTAAGTTCATCTGCCGTCTTTGACGCAGTGATCAGCAAAGGTACATACAGACATTCCACTGTAGTCATGGGCGATTTCACAAATCCCACCAGAGAGGGCGTTACTCCACGAAGTACCATTGCATCCTTAATATATCCCCAGTCTTCCTTTAAAGTTGGCATATATCGAAGCAGCACCGCAATTGGAATAATGACCTGTTTGGGAACATGGGACTGATTCATTGCTGTCAGAAAGTCATTGATCTGTGTTGTCCTGATCATGATGCCTGACATCATACAACATGGAAAAAGCTTAAATACCAGCCCAAGCCATGCAAGAATGATGGCATGGGAAATTCCTGCCTCCCTTTGCAAAAAAAGATTCCAGCCGGTATATGCCAGGAAATAAATGATTCCCCACAGAATTGACCGTTTCCCATTGCCACTTATGATTCCTAATACACAGATAAAGATGACCCATATACTCTCCCACTCCAAAGATGGAAAGAACATGGTGTTGATCACCACCAATATCAGACATATTAGTTTCGTTCTTGGGTCAAAATGCAAGTTCATTATGCTGTCACTCCTGCTTTTTCAAACTGTTTCTTCATAAGCAGATTGCCTACCGTTCCACTGATAGCAGCAACAATAAAAGTACCAAGAACCATGATGACCAGAATCTCCGGTCCGGCTGTTGCATTCATGGTATCTATGTAATCCTGTGTCGTACCGTTCTTCAACATGGTTGCTGTCCAGCTCTCCGGATCTGCAAAATATACGAAATAGGAACCAGCTGGTCCGATACAATAACACATATATGCCAGAATATTCAGCCATTTGTTTCTATACTGTCCGATTCCTGCAATGATATCTGCAATTACAAGCATGATCAGGCAACCAAGATCCATTCCCCAGTGCATACCCGTTACAAAACCTAATATACATGCAACAATTCCTACGATTGATAACGCTCCTCTTTTGGGTACTTTTGCCAGTAGAAGCATAAAGATCGGTCCACCGAGGACTGCTCCTGCGATTGGGTAATAGAATGTCAATGCAGGATTAACAGCAAACAAACCTCCCCCCAACGCATTCGAAACCAGCAATAGTGCCGAAAATACACCCGCCGTAATCAGATCTTTCACCGTCAGTCCTTTTTTGTTCTTATTCTTAGCCATATTTCCTCCTCATTTCTGCCGTTGACTTACGGCCAAACTGTATGATACAATTTCCATTGTTAGTTATTTCTAACTCATTCGCATATTATTGCTGTTAATGCCAAAAGTCAACAGAACAGGCATAGATATGACTAGAGTGTATGAAGAAAGGGCCAATATGTATGAGCACGTCAAAAGACACTAATTTATACCAGAAATTATTTCAGGAAAGCGGATTTATTGAAAAAAGGACTCATGAGAACCGGCTTCTGGGAGAATATTATTATGTTCCCAAAGAATCTGGCGGCGGTTATTTCTGGATATACAGTTTAGCCGACCAGTACGCCATTAAGATTCATAATTTTTACTTTGATGATGATGTTATAGCTGATTTTCCGGGACATGAGGGTTTAAGCATATGCTATTACTACTCCGTGTCCGGCGAAGAACTCGATCCATACAGACGCATCCCTGCAGGACAGGTTCGTTTCCTCAACTATATTGACTATCATTTCAAAGCCATCATACATAAAAAAATCCCGATCCAGACAGTTGAGATCGAGCTTTACAGTGGATATTATGAGAAATTTATCTCGGAGAAATTCGGAGATGTGGAATTTGATTTTGACCGGTTATTCCGAAACATAGACTGGTGTACGGATTTCCCGGAAATGGAGAAACTTCTGTCACGGATATGGAATTATGAAGGGGATGGCATTGCTGCCAAACTGTTCTATGACAGTATGGTATCTCAGGCTATTTCCCTTATCATAGAATATAATAGTCACAAAACTGATCCTGCCCATGGAATCTATATTTCAGAGGAGGACAGACGGGCTATCGATACGGTCAATAAATACTTAAATGACCATTTCAGTGGAGATGTCTCCACGGACAAATTATGCAGGATCGCCTGCTTTGGCAAGACCAAGTTCAAGACTCTGTTCAAAGAGATCAATCACTGCACAGTTACCGAATATGTGACTGAAAAAAGACTCAGCCAGGCGGAGAGTCTTCTTTCAAGTACCAGTTTAACCATTGAACAGATCGCTACGGCTGTAGGATACAGCAATCCCAGCCGATTTGCTGCCCTTTTCAAAAAAAATACGGGAATATTTCCCTCTGATTACAGGAGAATGAGTAAATAGAAATATTATTCTTCTTTCGACTGTGCCATCAATATGAGCTTTTCAAAAGACTGTGCAAAGCGCTCATTGTCTTCTTCTGTCCGTTTTTTAGGGCCTTTGATATGATTTTTATGGGAGCTTCGCCTTGCCTTCTTGTTAAGATGTCTTTCCATCAGCATCTGATCAATATTATCATTTGTATACCATTTACCGGATTGATGGATCGCATATGCCCCTTTACCAAGAGCCATTGCCGCAACTCCATAATCCTGAGATACCACAATATCTCCGCTGTGGCATATGCTGATCAACTTATAATCTACTGCATCAGCTCCTGCCCCAACTACTACCACATCACTGTAGTCTGAATGCAGCACATGATTGGTATCGCAGAGCAATGTAACCGGTATTTTGTATTTTTTTGCAGTTTCTTCCACAATGCCTACCACCGGACAGGCGTCCGCATCAACGTATATTTGCATAATATCTATACATCCTTTTGTTGTTTTTATTTAGCTTACATTTTAGTATGCTGTTTTAACTCAGTATCAATATCTGCAAATGCCTGTCTCACAAGCTTTGTTCTTCCTGCAACCATATCCGCATATCCCTTCTCCAATTCAGCATTCAATTCCTCCTCAGAGATTTTATCCATACTAACTGGTCTGGTAAATAGTAACCCGAGAATCCCATTTGTAACCCAAGAATCCCCATTTGTAAAT
>OKVF01000963.1_pt1 | contig 26455 bp, 24 predicted proteins | sample 1604831 | NCBI WGS metagenome assembly OKVF01 (sample SAMN01760980, study PRJEB22395) | human gut metagenome
TTAATAGAAGAAGTTTTTTGATCTGGCTCATATTCTTACTTTTTCCTGCCATAGTCGTATCGTATGAAGATTATTTTCTGCATACAAGATACGGGAAAGAATATAAAAGTGAACGGACATGCTCCGTTTTTTATGCAGGCATTGTCGTTTCTATGAGAAAGTGAACGGATATGCTCCGTTTTTAGAATGTAAATAACTGATTATTGTATTATTACATTCATATCTCTGAACGGATATACTCCGATTTATGTAGAGTAAAACGGATATTTTATCGTAATCCCAAACCACTGAACGGACATGCTCCGTTTTTTTTTACGATTTTGGACCCTTTGGACAAAAATGAACGGATTTGCTCCGATTTTTATGCCCTTTTCAAGCCCATTTTAGCGATAATTGTGGGTGGATTAAACCGTTCTGATTGGGTGGGTATGCTCCGTTTTCAGCACTCACAACCTTAATAATGGAAAAAATAAAAGATCATGTTTACAGAATTTATAAAAAGGATGCTTGAGAACGAAATAACAGTAATTCCAAGCCGTCAGGAAGAAAATATTAAAGCTGAGCCTGATGTTATCGAAGAAAAGACAGCTGAAGTAAAAGAAGAAATTAAAATCCCAAGGAAGTATCAGGATGACATTGAAACTCTCAGAGAAATTTATGGAGAAAATTTTAAAACTGGTCTCTGTATTAATCTTACACTACAAGAGGCTTTAAAGACCATGCCGAGAGAAAGAGCCAGAATCGATGCTTATACCGGACTAATTTCTTTTCTAAAAGAGAAAATGGCGATTGAACTAAACATTAAATCAAGAAAAACTAAATAAAGAAGGTCATGAAACTATTTATTACATCAAAGATTTACAATACTAAAAAGCAAATAATAGCAGAAATCGAAAAGGCAGTACAGAAAGACATTGATAATTATGTTGGAAATGACAGGGTAATATTCAAACTTTATATTACTGGAAAAACAGCATCCATGTATTTTTATCGTGGAGTTGATTATTCTTCTCTTCGTGCCGATCCAGAGGACATGATTCTTGATGCTGATGCTTATTTAATAACTGGAGAAGGATTTAATGGATTTAGGATGCCATTACCATTTCCTAAAGTTCCATTCGGTTATACTTATTCTATGGAACAGTCTGAATTCTTGAAAGCATATATTGGAAGTGCTGAGGTATTAGAAGGTGATAAGATAAAAAAGGTATGGTTGGAAATAGATGAGAAAAAGATAGTACTGAGAGTGAATTTAAAATAATGATTTATACAGGAGGCAAATAAAAAAGGTCTCCTGTTTTTTCTTTGTTCAACCAATAAAAAATACTAACTTTACAAATATTCTTTAAATCAAAATAATATGGAAACAAAAAATTTGCAGGAGTTCTTTAATGAGACAAAGGAACTAAACACAAAATACCTGGTTCAAGATGCTTTTGGAAACACAATTAAAATTTTTGGTTATGTTCCAGCCAACGAGAATACGGGATTAGAATGTTCAGCGATAAGTAATGATCATATATTTTTAAGTCGTTTTGAATCTTTGCCGATATATGGAAACCTGAAAGTTTTGGATAAAGATGAAAAACTTCCACTTAAACAGACTTATGTTAGTGAATTAAGCAAAAACAAAAATTACCTTGCCTATATTAATAGCACAACAAAAAACAAGTTAGAGGCAAAAAACTTAGAAAATGTGTCTGTTGAAAAGGAGGTTCCAATTTACAACGCTAAAGAGGGAGACTTGTTTTTCTGGAAGGATCAGGAATGTATCCTAAAAAAATACGGTATCTCAAAAGCATTTTTGGTTGTTGGATATTACATGTATGAAGGAAGTTACAAGTACATTTTCACGAATCCTTCAGAATTGTTCCTTATTGAGAATGAAACAAAGAAATAATCAAATCCTATACAACTGAAACAAAAGATATTGAGTTACCATTCTAAATATATTTTGGAAATCACTTATTATAGTCAAACAGCTGGATGCTGCGAAGTTATATGTACACAAACTTTTGATTATAAGTATAAATAAGTGTGTGATTTTTTGCAAATTATTTCTGTTTGGCTATAATATCAAAAGACTGAGTTATGAAACAATTAATTATATTTTTCATTAGTTTATTTAGTTATATTACAATTGAAGCTCAAACAAAAAAATATTACTGTGAAATTAAAGGCACCGAGAAGGAACTATCAGCAGGGTTGAAAATTGTATTTGATTTTGGAGATAGCCCTGTATATTCAATATGGAATGGACTTAAAAACAAACAGAAACCAGTAGATGAGAACGGTAAAGAAATCGAATTCAATAGTATGGTTGATGCTGCAAATTATATGTCTGAAAAAGGCTGGAATTTTCAACAGGCATATACTTCTATTTATTCTGGATATGCCATACATCATTGGATCTTCTATAAGGAAGCCGAAACTAAGGAGAAAGTTCGAGACGGAATTATGACAAAAGAATCATATAAGGAAAAGAAATATTAAAAAAGTATAGATACAAGAATGGATATTATTAATACCGTTGTAAAAACCAAACGTACAAGGGATAATGTACGCTTAATGATTCCAGTTCTTATTCACTGGGCTAAGACTGGACAAAACAGACGTACTTATGGTGATCTTACTCATGCGATAGGCAAAACGAAATTTACAGGCATAGGCTATTCACTTTATGCTGTACAAGAAGTACTCGACAAGCTATCAAAAGAAACAAGGCGAGAAATCCCTACATTAAATTCTCTCTGTAAAAATTCAAAATCAATGTTACCAGCAGAAGGATTTGAATATATTGAAGCTAACTATAATAAATGGAAAGACAAAGCAAAAAGAATTTTTGTAGAGGGTCTTGATAGCAAGGCAATATCTTATAAATATTGGGATTGGGTTCTTGAGAAGTTGGATTTAAAACCTTATGAAGTTTTTACTTCAGAAGAGTTAAATAAAATTAAGCATCCACTTACGTCTTGTGGTGGTGAAGGCAAAGAACATAAGAAATTGAAGGAATACATCAGTGAACATCCTGAAGTTTTAGGTTATAAAAATGTTATGTTAGTAGAAACAGAGCACATTCTTCCTTCGGGGGACAGATTAGATGTTTACATAGAGTTATCCGATGGTACTCATGTTGCAGTTGAGGTTAAACCTAAAGATGCCCCTGACAATGATATTTCAAGAGGAATTTTTCAGTGTATAAAATATGCAGCGGTAATGGAAGCTATGAGAAATTTAGAATCTCAAAATTATAAGATTGAAACGTTGATTGTTACGACAGGGTATTTATCTGATATGAACAGAAAAATAGCTGACGAGTTGAATATTAAATACGTTGAAGGTTTAGTTCTTTAATAAATGCAAGGCTGCCAGAATTAAGGATATAGCAGAAAAGAAAATGGAATATTATGCTAAGAAATTTAAGGTTGCAGTGTTCTGATTCAATGAAATAATTGTAGAATTCTTATCTTTGTAGGAAGCAAATTAAACGAAGATCAATGATAATTGGAGAAATAAAAAACTCTAAGCTCATCATTACTTATGTTTCAGATCATGGTGATATAAGTCTTGAAATCCCTGATCAATGAATCCCTTTTCGATGAATACGAATGGATCAAAATTTTGGGACTGAATTTTATTGGAGTGAGAATTATGTCCTCAAGTTGCATGAGGTTATTGTTGTATCTTAAGGAATAAAATATTACAAAAAGAAATTTTAGTTGTAAAATTATAATAAAAACCATATATTCTATGTTTTTAAATTCTAATCAGATTGATGAACTTGATATTTGACCTTCTTTCTAAGGTTATATTTTAAGAAGATGCAAATAGAAAATAGGTGTCGAAAAATCCTTTTACAGGAGGTATCAATGGAACTAAAGTAACTACTAATGTCATGAATGTCTATTTTTTAAGTGATACAATTTATATAAGAAAACGATTATCTATTCTTTGTGACATTTTTAAAATAAGAAAGATAATAAATTTTGATTATAGAACAGACCAACTAAAAGAATGTGATCATCATATTGACAATTCGATGCTTTTATATAAAGCCGTAATTGAGGATGAAACCAATTATGATGTTATTGAAAAAATGGTCAAGCAAGCCGTTTATACGTTTAATTCGCCTATATGTAAGGTTAATGGAGAAGGAGGATTTACAATAAATGACAAATACAAAAATAGTAATGCTAGAAATCCAATACATAATTTAGAATATTGTGATGATGATAATGTTTTAGTTCTTTGTCATTGTGAAGAAGATTTTATCAGTTCTTTGTTTACAAAATACTCAATTAACATATTGAAAAAGTATGCACCTGAATTACATTATGAAAACAAAATATGTTTCTTAAAATTTAAAAGATTAGACGAAGAGTGGGACTTTAGAAGTAATAGTTATGTATTTTATCAAGGTAATTTTAAAAGTCTTTGTCGATTTATACCACAAAAAAATAATTATGGAATAAACCTTGAACTAGGTCGTTCATATAGTATTTATAATCTACCACAACAATATGAAATAAGGAGATATTTAAAAGAAATAGGTATATATTATGATCCTGTTATTTCTTATCTAAATATTAAATTAAAAGAATTATATCCAAAAGAAATAAAGGATAAAGACATTTTGTTTTTTCTATATGGAGAAGACATTTTTAATACTGAATTTGAGAAATATGTCGATAAACTAGAGGATGATAAAGAAGAAATGAGAATGCGATGCTATGATAGTACTGATGATACCAGTTGGGCAAATTCAGAAATGGAATATATAATGAACAATGGAGGAGATTGGATAACTTATTAAACAGATGGAAAAATTTGAACTTAGGCAATGGAGCGTGTGGGGCTTGCAAGCAGCAAAGGATATAAGTTTAATAAAGAACAACAATATGTTTGGACTTGTTAGTGACGATGAAATATTGCCACCAATATATTCATCTATTACACCTATAAATAAGACCGACTCTATAGTTTGGTTTAAGGTCGCCCTGAAGGATAAATATGGGATTATACAATGTGATCTAAAAGAGTCAAAGTTTATATTGGACATAGAATATGATAGTATAGAATGGGTTAATTTTGAAAAAGACTATTATAACCATTTTTTTCTTGTGAAAAAAAATGGTCTGAAAGGTGTATATAACAAGCATGGAGATTTGTGTGTACCATGTTTATATGATGAAATAAAATTTGATGAACACCATTTTTTTTATTTAGAGAGAAATCAACAAGTAGAAGCATATTCTATTAATGAGAAGGAATATATTTCACTTAAATATGATAAAATAGAAGTTACCCCTGATGGAGCTAAAGTGTATTTAGGAAATCATGTTGGAGCTTTTAGAGAAGGGAAAGAAGTATGTCCTCCAATATACGATGATGTGGAATTTGAATATGGTAATGATATTATTATAAAAGTAGGTAAGTTATTGGGTGTTATTACTGAATCTGGCTCTATAATTGAACCTAAGTTTGAGAATCTAACTTATTTGACATCTGGATATTATGGCTTTTTACATAACAATAAATGGGGAGTAGTAAGTACGAACTGTATCATTCCACCAAAGTACGACTATATATACGATGGTAGATATAGTTGTAACATCTACGGAAGAATCGGTAGGGAAATGTATAATATAAGTAAAAAAGAAAAATTTATAGAGACATTCCTTCTTGACCAATCATGTGGCTATGAAAAAACAGATAGCCCTATTTTAAAATTTGATAGTAGTGATATTGATTTATTGGCATTTTGAATCAATAATCTCTTTAAATCCTCATCATGATAATTATGAGAAATAAAAAACAATAACAGGGATATTCTGTAAATGTCAAAATAGGCTACGTAAATAGAAATGTATCAACGCTTTAACTTGTCATTTATTTAGTTAAATATTACTTCAAACGGGCCTGATTTTCAGATGCTTATCCGAAAGTAAAGTTTGAGATAATCTGGCTTGTTTAGGATTGACACAGTTTGAATTACGGTCTCAATCTTGTAAATATAATACTTTGCAATGTGACACTGTCCAAAATTTTGTGTAAATGGAAACAGGATTCAGCTGTAAGTTTATTCTTATATCTGGATTCTGTTTTCAAAAATAAGCATAAATTGGTTCATAATCAATCCACTATTATTCCTTTCCCATTTTCGGTCTGAATCTTCTTCGGATAGCTGCCATTGCGTGAATTGCCACTGTTATTACCGGCCACGGAATTCTTTTCATATTCCATAAAACGGCATTATAGACATTAAAATATTTTGTGAAGATGGAAATACGAGATCCAAAGAAAAGAATATTTGGGCTAATAAAGTTACTCCTACCTGTTCCACCTAAATAGACCAACAAATTGGGACAATAGGAATAAAATAATAGGGGTCACCAGTGATTAATTTCATTGATGACTCCTTTTTCTATTATCTGTCAGTCATTGAAAGGTGGAAGCAGGAAGGAGAATCTGTTCTTCTTTTTTGATCCCATCATCTTATATTCCTCCAGTGCTTTACTCATAACCGGAGAATCTGTAAATGCTCCATTCTTGACCAGTCTCTTCCGACCTTCAAGAACCCAGTTCATAATACCGGGGAGTTCATGAGAGATGATATCCTTTGCCAGATTTGGATTAATCTTGTTCTTAGGAATCTGGACATTGAAAGGAACTATCAAGAATCTCCTGTAAAAGCCATTAGAGGTATCATTGGTTTTCGGCAGTTCATTAAGGCAAAACATCATCTTGGCGTAGTCTGTAAGAGTAGTGATATCCTTATAGAGAATCTTGGCACTTATCGGTTCTCCACTGGCAATCCTTTTGAAGAGGTCACCGGCAAAAGCATTAGGAGCGACATCAGAACAAGTATTTAGAATCTTTCCAGCCAGATTAGACCTGCTGTTTGTCCCATATTCACCACATAGATCAGACAAGGATTCATGGGATATATTCTCTTTTCCCAATAATGCTTCAACGATCTCTACAAAAACGGATTTTCCATTACAACCGGAGCCATAAAGGAACAGGACTTTCTCCAATTTAAGTCCGGGCATGAATAACCATCCAACATATTCAGCCAATACGTTCTGAGCTTCCCTTTCCGGCATTACTTCATTCAGATACTTCATAAACACCGGACATCCTGCATTCTTATCATAATTATAAGGGAGGACATATCTGAAGTAGTCCGCCCAATTATGTTTACAGAGGGTTCCAGTTTTCAGGTCAAGAGTTCCATTACAGAAATTAATCTTATCTTCAGCCTGTTTTACATTCAAGCCCATAACCGTATAGGGAAACTGAGCTGTAAGTCCATTTATAAGCTCTTTTTTTCCACAATAAACAGAATCCCCGGAAAGTTTTTGGTAAGAAAACTTCAGGAATATCATAAGCTCATCCACGTTCACTTCCTCCAAATGGGTACCTGTATAGAGGTAAATTTTACCATCCATGGAAACAAATGGAAAGCCTGAGTTCCGGGATACTGAGTTTATTTCATGACAAGCCTTATAGTAGTCCTTAAACTTGTCATCATAAGTGTTTTTATTTTCCTGAATCTGATTTATCAGATTTTCAAAAATCTCAAATTTCTTCATACAGTTATTATTTATATGCTGATTTTACAATTGTTCTTATTTCACTGGCAGAAAAAGAGTTTGATCTGTCTGAATAATATGCCGCCAAATAATCAGAAGCAATATCCTCCGGAATGCCTGATTCATAAAAGAAGCAAGCCAATTTAAAAAGGTTCTGATTCCTAACTCCAGGATACATATTATAATACTTCTCAAACAGAGTATGTGAATACTTTATAGCTTCTCTTATTTCGACGTTGTCTGTCATAGTAGGTATTACGGAGGAGAGAGGAGCAGTTACCTTTTCTGTAGTCATGATTGGTGAAGTTGAAGGAAGATTTATTGTTCTCCTTAGTTCATCCTCATCTACATTGAAAGGTTTTGCATCCTTATTCAGATGTAATCCTGAATCATAAGACCAGAAACATGGATGAGATATATTTGAGCAGGCCGAATCAAACTTCAAGTCCGTTCTTCCTGTCAGTCCTAATTCACAACCAATTCTCCAGTATAATTCCTTATGAAGTCCTACATCCTGAAGGTTATGAAGGACAAGCACTTTCAATCCATATCCTGAAGGTGACCTGAAAATTGAAAGAACAAAGCCATATTCCTTTATACGATTGAATTCACTCTTCAGGTCGGCAATATTATCGATGTCAATACAGATAACTCCCGAACAACATAGAATCCCCTTATCTTCCATCCTTGAAAAAATTCCAGAAGGGCAGAATACAGGCAAGAAACTGAGCTTTATGGCGTTTTTTTTATCATGTTCTTTCGTTTTTCTTACCATTTCTATGACCGACCTCATTTCTCCATTGGTGGATTTTATGTTTTCCAGAATATCCATAAGGCTGAAACATTCCGGATTATCTTTGGCTCTTGCATTACTGAATACAGAAACCATGATTCTTTCTATGTCCATAATTTTTCTTCTTTTTGCAAAGACAACAATAGTACCATTTTCTTCTTTTTTTTTAGTATACTCTATATAGGGAATAGAATATTTTTGGTTGTAAATGTTTATCATACTATAGTCATCTTTATGTTTTTAGAATTTAAGAAATTAATAAATCCACTATACCTGTCTTTTGCTTTTCTTGATTTAGGTATAAGGTTATAAAGCTCATCAAGAGTAATATTGAATGAATATGAATTACCATTTTCAATACTATCCCTAATCTTTGAGTCATAAGAATAGAGTTGAATCAGATCAAATATCATCTTCTTCTCTGGGATAGTGTATTTGGGACAAGGTTTCAGTATTCCATCAATCTTACAGGAAGAATCAGAATTGGATTTGAAATACTCTTGAACATCAGACATAAGGTTATAATTAATGTCGGAAGAGAAATAGACCTTTATCGGTAATCCCTCATGTTTCCTTATCCTTAACCTGCATATTGTTTGGACAATAAGAGATTTCATATAATCCCTGAACTTAGCCTTACAACCGAACATCCTATTGATTTCACCAACAATATCTTCTGGAATCCGCCACTCACCAAGAAATATGAGATTTTGGTAGTCACGATATTCATTACATCCTCTGTCCTGACCACTCCCTCGATATATGACTGAGAAATCATCCTTACTACAACCACGCTTTACCAGACAATCCTCAAGTATCTTAGGGAAATTATAGGAGATCATTGTAATGTCCCCAGTCTCAAAGGAATCGGCCACTCCATTATTCCTGTTACCGGAAAACTTATCTACTGTCTTCCATGTTACGATGAGAGTCTTACCGCTTTCTGTTATTTTTGTCATCATGTCAAGAACTGTCCCAGCCATATTCTCAAATTGTCCCATGTCCCACGTCTCATTATTTTTTCTCTTAAACGTCATGTCAAACTGGGAAAACTCAATATCGCTGTTATATCTTGAACTTGATATTGGAATAAGCCTTGAGTCAGAATCCTTAAAAATACAATCAGCGGTTCCATCAAAAAGAATAGTACAGGTCTGATCTGCAAAATCCTTAACCTTTCCAAGTATTCCAGTGTCCAGACCATTATTCAGAACATGCTTCATTATATATTCTGTCTTATAATCATTCAAACCGTTCCTGCCACTGAACAATCTGAAACCACTTGAACTATATGCAGCCCTCATTGAGTCCAGATCATGATAACAGTGTTTATAATATCCACCTCCAATACTCTTTCCAGATTTTCCGAAGTGAGTCTTTTTCTTATCGACAAAACTCAGAATATCTTTCATTTCCCTTGGTATATCGAAGGGTTTTGGGTAGAAGTTGATCATTTCGTCTATCAGAACCAATCCTCTTGTCCCGGTCCCACTAAATTTCAAGAACAATTCATAAGGCTCGATAATCAGACGGACGGAAGTGATGATAAGTATTTCAAAGCCTGATATGGATTCCGGGTTTTTCTTATATTCCTCCATTTCAGTAATCCTTCCCTTTCCTGAATGAATTACCTTAACTTTGGGACGAAAAAAACTGGTCAATCCATTTTTCCATACCTCAATTTTACCATAAAGTTCTTCAGCGTCATTTATAGTCGGAACCACTATCAGGATACCGTTCTTCCACTTTTCTTTTACAATCTCCAGTATCATAGTTGTTTTTCCTGATCCACATCCAGAACTTATTATATGAAGTCCTGTTCCAGTTGGTAATGGGACGGGACAGTTGATAAAATGCATGATTCCAGTTTCCAGCTTTATTTTCTTCATGACTTTACAATATATCTATGTACAGAACTTTTAGAAATACCTACAACAGAAGAAATCTCTCTGACCGACCGCCCTAACCTGTGTAACATCATAATCTCACTCCCCAAACAAGAATCAATTCTAGTATTCTTTGACAGATTTTTTAGATGTTCCTCTTCTGTATTCCACTCCACAAACTCAAAATGTGGATAGGGAGATGATAATAATCGGATTTCAGCCACATCATCATGCTTTTTCGTCATTCTTGATTTGATTTGCTTGATATATCTGACATCTTCACCTTTTACAGATTTTCCTAATGCAAAGGCCGAATCGCAAAAATTCATAATGGCTTTGGAACCCAACAAATCGTTCTGAGAAATCGGCTTGTTTTGCTTTCGTTTAATGATATGAGCCAAGAGCAAGATTGAGGTGTTTTCTGTCAATGCAACAATCCTTTTCAACTGATACATAAAATCTCGAACACGATTAAAACCGCCTCCCATACTATCTATTGCCGACAGGTTATCTAAGATTATCAGATTATGAGCTTCTGGCACTATAACCGCATTTATGTTTGACAGAACTTCTTCAACGTTCAATATTCCAGAAGAATCTGAATAATCCTGTGACAAACGTAAAAAATCAACATATGGCATATCTTTGAATTTGGAAAGATATTGCTGATCGCTCATTTCCAAGTCAAAATAAACGAGGTTGATTTTTTCGGTAATTTCATAAGAGCAACTTTCCTCTTCAAAGAAATTCCAGTTTTTATCCTGAAGTCCTATCGCCACATCATTAGTCAAAGTAGATTTTCCGACATTAGCATCTGAAAACAAAATGCAAATCTCTCCCTTATACCAAAGAGGACCGAATAATTTTTCCGGAATAAATGGGCGATGAGAATCAAGTCTCAATCTATTAATATTTTCTTTTTTCAACATAATTATTTATTTTTTTGTGACCTTAGGACACCTACCGGAGGTAGATGATCCTAAGGCCTGGTTAATATTACCTGTATCTACCTTGAGAACAAAGTACAATCTCAAAAAGCACATTCTCGTCATTAAGCATACCTTCATTCTTCAGGGCAAAATACAAGTTCAAGTCTCTTTCAGCAACCACAAACTTCCGATCTAAGTCTGGGTCAAGGAGTGTTACTACTTCTCCATTATCATCCACAATCGGCCCTCTTCTGTACTGAAGACAGTCTCTTACTGGATGGAGGTGGAGAATAATTTGCTGCTTCTGAACCTTTAGCTGACATTGAAGTTTCGAGATGACTGCCGTATCGATTTTGGGAGTCTGAGGAAGGCAGATGATAAATCCGCCTTCCTTTGTTTTATTCAACCTTATCATTGTTCTGATAGTTGTTAAACCATTCAGTCAATAATGCTTTTACCTCTTTACCTCTGTCCGAACCTTTCTTTATTTGCTCGGCTTCGTCTGCATTTTTACGTTCCAAAGAGTCCGCAAATTTTTTAATCAATTCTATTGCCTCTTTCTTGGTCATATCCTCGACGAGGTAATCAATTGTTTCAATAACCCATTCTGAGAAGAATTTACAACCAAGTATTTCTTCTGAAAACACCTTACGAAATAGTGTATACAATGCCTGTCCGTACTCAAAAAATTTATCATCTACAATCTTATTGTAGGCCTCACTTGCCTTCTCCTTGTTCTCGTCAGTTGCTTTTTTAAGGAGAGTTTTAGTCGGAACCTTCTTATTCAGTCGTGCCCATTGCCAAGCAGCGGTATCACCCGATTTTTGAATCATAGTATGAACCCATCGGAGCATTTCGTTTTTTGATGCCTCAGGATTATTGATAATGAGGTTCGTCAGATAATCGCTGCCAGCCCAAGGAATTGTTACTACATTTGCTTCTCGCAATAGAGCGCTAACAGAAGCCTTGTCACTAAGCGGTAAATAGTAATAGCTCTCCTCAAATCCTTCTTCACCAGGCTGCTTCCCGTTATTGATCTCTTTAATCGCTTCTTCACGATGTCCGCCATCCACAACTATAAGCAGATTTTCTATATCAGGATGACTTTCGTCAATTATATTACCATCACTACCGATAATCAATAGTCCTTGGTTTAAACATTCTTTAGCAGATACTATGAGGCTCGGACTAATTATTCCGTACTGCATTATTGACTTCTTTTTAGCCTTTATTGCATTTGCCTTCGTAGCTCTATTGCCACTCAGTTTCCCAAATTTAAAACCATCCTTCATCAAAGCTGACAAGGAATAGATTTGACCTCTTAATAACTTTTGATTTTCTGTCTTCATATCTATGCATTTATTAGTTTTCACTATGCTTTCATCAGTTTGTACTAATGTAAGATGATTATAATTCTCTTGTTCAGGGGCGTTTAATGTCAGTCCCTGAGTAGGCTGATTATTTGTTGTCATTTTTCGTTCAACTCATTGTTAAAAACTTGCTCTTCAGGCATTTGATGCCGTCAGAACTTAACTCTCTCTAGTTAAGTCACTACTACATGTGGTGACTTGCTGCCATTGTGTTGAGTGTCAATTGGGGGCGTACAATATGTTAAAGAACTCTGGCCTACAATCGTAGCTTACTTGCCGCAGAAAAGATTCCTTCATGGCGGCGGTCTTGAATGGCAACTCATGGCTTTACTTGTCTCGTCTTAATGCTTCCAACACTCCGTTGACATTGAATAGGAGTGTTTTCCCATATTGGTATGTGGCTTGGTCAATCACTCCTTCTGCCAGCATCCGATTTACAGTAGAGGGCGAGATCTGCAACTCCTTTGCTAAAGTTTTAATACCGACGACGATCCAAGGCTTTTTCTGATACCTTTTACAATCATCAAAGTGCAGTCCTTTTCCAGCACCAACTATTCCCATCTCGACACCTGCAATCCAAAAATCTCCCAAGGTCGCATGCGTCAACGGCACGTTCCTTAAATTTACTTCTTTTTTCATTTGTTAATTTGTTATGAGGCAGCATCAGTTTGATTGCCGTCTCGGTTTAATAACAACAAAGGTAACCGCTTGATTTTATGATAAATAAAGCCTATGAAACTCTATGGAAAACCACTATGATTCTATGAATTTGATGATATAACTATGGGACTCTATGGAAAATCATAGCAATATTCATAGCGTTAATAAAGGACAAATAAAAAAGGCTGCCCTATTATGGACAGCCTTGTAAGAACCATTATCTGATAAGGTTTTTACTTCATATCTTTCTTAAATTGTTCGTAATAATCAATGAATTTTGTTTTCTGGGTATCATTTGCTTTTGCTGAAGGATTATCAATCTTATCAACAATACCAAAAAATCTTTGTGCTTTCTCATATAAACCTTTCTTTGTATTCCCCATTGATCGATTAAGGAAGTCATGCTCGAAATTTTTTACGAGATAACAAAAGCAGTTATAATTTTTCATTTCATCTTTCCATGTTATTATCTCTAATTTGGTATTGGGTAATTTTCTACCGGTTATTCTATAAAGAAAGGTAGCCTTGACATGAAAACTATCTTCAATGTATCCATATCCAGCTAAGTTATTGATAAATTTTTGGAGAGCTTGTACCTTCTTTATATTATTATCAGTTGCATCCAGATCTATAAAGAAAATCCACTCGTCTTCTTTCGAGTCAGCAGTATACGCTTTATTCGAGAAGAAGTCATCTGGAATTACAAACTCAGTATCATTACATATTTTTTTTATTTTTGTATCATCCATATATTCAACCTTATTAGCAAATCTTTTTGCTATCTCAACAAATTCGTTACAAAGTTTATTATTATATAAGCACTTCCGTATATAATGTAACTCATCATCTGATAAAAATACATCCTCAAATACCATAAAACTTAAGGTGTAGTAATATGCAAACATCTTTTTGACAAAAATCAAAAGAACTTCAGGTTTGAAATTCCTTTCATAAAGTATATTCTCTATATCATTAGAATAATCATCGGGAATGATATCAAAAAAATCTTTTATTCCTGAAAGAAATTCAGAAGAAAGCCTAAGTCCTTCATTATTAATTATTTCACTTGCTGCATTTATAGAATATTTTATTAGATCTAAGTCAGTGGGATTGTTAAGGTCTTCGTATTCATGTAATCTTGATAAGTTATGAAGAAAATAATATGCATTTAATTGTTTTAATACCTTTGTCAAATCATGCTTTTCTGTTTCCAAGGCTGCGATAAAATCAGCTTCAGATTGATGTTTTAAAGCTATACAAACTCTATTATAAGTATTAGGAGTAAGGCACATTTTCATTAAAATATTATCTATTTCCTTCTGTCGTAGCTGTATAAGCAACTCATATAATTCCGGATACAATATCGGATTAATTGCATGTTCAGTATTAAATATGTCTACACAAATCTCGCTTCTTCTATTATTCATAATATATGTTGTTATTTTTACAAATGGTAAAGCCAAATTTGTGAGAATATATAAAGCTCGTATACTTGATAAATAAAAAGTTTTAGAAACCTCTGACAAACTATTATTGCTACATATTTTTTTGTATTCTTGATCATACTCTTCAAAGGACATCATTTCTATATCCTCTGCTGTTTCTTTTAATCCATCAATATATTTCTTGTAATCGTTTATCCTTGAAATAAAAGAATTTTCCATGACAGTAATTTTATATATTATAAAAATAATCAGTATTTGATTGCAAATTTAATAATGATTTTCTGAGTCCCCTTTAAAAAATCCCTCAAAAAACAGCAATAACATTTTTTACTTTTAATCTATAAGATATAATCAGTAAAATCTCAATTTTAAAGATGGAAGAACAAAGAAATTGCATCCCCAAAGGAGATTTCCTTTATATAAACATAAATTGAAAGGCTTATAACTTTTTAAAGTGGACTTAGATGATTTTTATAAAGAAAATCACTACTATCCTCTAATTTTTAATGGACGGTTATATTAAGAAATAATTCATAGGCTTATTTTTTTATAAAGAAAAAGCAGTACCTTCAAAAAAGTACTGCAACAAATATAGCGAATAAGAATCAAACTATTCCTGCTACATACTCAAAAACCTTCTTCAATTGCTCTGAATTCATTTTGTCAAGTCTCTCTATGATTCCAGACTTGTACTGGTGTGTATTCCATTTGTCCATTTCCATTTTTTGGGTCTCGTCAGCAACCTCAATGTAGGGTTTCATGCTTTCGTAATCAGAATGACCGGTGCAAGACATAACAACACTCGGAGGAATACCCAAGGCTAACGAACAGCAAACAAATGTTCTACGAGCATCATGGCAACTTATCTGTTCCCAAAATTTACAAGTATCTTCTAATCTGGTATTACCTTTAAAATAGACTTGAGTTATTTCTCGATCTAGACCAGCCATTTTAGCTGCTTCTTTCAAATAATCATTCAATTTTTGGTTGGAGGGAACTGGGAATAAATGTTCTCCCTTATACCAAGAATATTTTTCGATAATCTTCTGAGCATGTTCGGATAATGCAATATGCAACTTGTCATCAGTCTTTTCAGTACAAAAGTCCAAATAACCGTCCACAAGATTTGAAGGTCTCAATGCAGCCAGATCTGAATATCTCAATGACGTAAAAGCCATAAAACAGAACATATCCCTTGCCTTCGATAAGTGTTCCTTGTTTTGAGGATACTCGAATTTCAAAAAATGCATAAGTTCCTTGTATTTAAGGAATGTTACTGCTTTCGGAATCACTTTTAGTTGCGGTTTAAAATCCAAGATTCCAGGCTGTATGTTATATCCGTTCCGGCTGATCCAACGAAGGAACGACTTTAAAATTTTGAATTGTTTTTCAATAGTGCGATTACAATAATCGTTCTTTATGTACCAACTCCTTAATTTCAACATGAAACTTCTATCTATTGAATCCACATTTACATTCGGATCACAAGCCGTTACCTGATTCATCATTTGATTATATTTGTGAAATGCGTTTTTACTCCAAATTCCTTCCTGTGGACGAGTTTCCAGAAAATAAGAAAAAATCTCTGCCAAATTTTTAGGGGAATCGTTCTTTGGTTCTTTTTCCTCTGCTATACGTCCCATTTTTACATTTATCTGACTTTTCAAATCATCTGGGGTGGGAATTTTGCCAGTCAATGAACATTCTGTAAAGAAATCATCAATATGGGATAAAAAATCACGTATCTTGCAATTCATTTCTCGTGCATAAACTGTCTTACCGTTGATTTTATGGGTAGAGTTTGCTTTCACTCTTTGCTTGTCTTTATCCCATTTTTCAGGATCTATAGTATACCCTACAGAAAAACCGACTTCACTTTTACTCCACCGAACCCGAATCATTATTTGCCCGTTTTTATGGACATACACTCTTAAATTATAAATTTGCTTTTTCATTGTGCTTACATTTTTCAGTAGCAAAAATAAGCATAATAATTGAGGGGAGTAAGGTGCTTTAATTACTCCCCTATTTTGAGAAAGTATAAGATATTGACTGATATTACAAAACATATATTTTTATACAACATACTAATAATCAATATCTTATAATCCATTCAAATATCTAATAAATTCATACTTTAAGTGCCTCCAGCTCCACTCCACAAAGTCAAACACGGATGCAGGTATCATGAATAAGAATGCCTGCATCCGTGTTTTTTATGTTTCAGAATTGTTCTTATCCGGCTTTGTTGATCCGGATATGGCAGGGATTTGTAAGTTCTGTTTTCCAAGACTTTAGATAATCGAACCACTCTTTGCTGCTTTTAAAGCCTTTTTCTTCTCTTCCGGCACAGATGCTGACATGATAGCATATCCGGTCAGCGGAATCTGTTTGAAGCAGAAAGAGGTAGTTGATGTCGTCTTCCCGACAGCTCTTCTGATATACCGGATCGACAAACAGTCCCAGTCCGGCTGTTTCTATCCATGTGGTATCTGATTTGTCCGGTATGTTGGAACCCCAGCTTCCGGCAAGTCCGTCGGCTGTGATGAATCCTACGTTCTGGTTTTCCAGTTTTTGTACACCGGTGCAGAACACTTCCTCTGGGGTGGTTCCGGTGATGTCGATATTCACCTCTATATCGCGGTGTCCGGCATATAGGATGTAGCGTTGGGTCATTTGAAGCTGTTTGCCGTGGTAACGCCAGTTGCAGTCTTCCATTTCCACAATTGTTCTTACGGGACCGTCTGCTATGACAGTCTGTTTACGCCAGTCTGTAGTGTCGATATAGCATGGAGAGCCTTGGTCGTAACCACGGAATGATCCGGCGCCTACAGATTGGCCGGCCCATAAGATGTCGCAGCCGTATCCTTCATCCAACTGTGTGCGTGTGGTGTAGAATCCCGTATGGTCCAGTTCGAGTTGAGGCTTGGTCTTTCCATAAATGTCGATGCTTTGCCGGTTGTCCATATAGATTCTGAATCCGGCCAGTTCGCTTTCAAAAACAGCTCCATGTCCGTAAATGCTGTTATACATGTCCAGCAAGTTGGCATCTCCGGGATAGGTTACGGATTTGATTTCAGGATGTTTGCCTTTTTGGTCGTGCAGTTTAAGGTAAGCCCTTACTTTACGTGGATAGGACTTTGATTCTGCCGTTTCAGATAGTGCGATTCGGAATGTGGCAGTCTGTTCTTTCGCCATATCAGTGACGAAAACCAGTTCATCGGCTTTCCTGTCACCATCGAGATCATCCAGTTGGGATGCGATTTCTGTGCCGTTGCCAAGAACCTGTGCAGAAGTAAAATGCCGGTTCGGAAAATATTTTTCCAGAGGAATGACGACGGGTACGGCCTTCCGTGCTGTTGATAGTGGATTCTTTATCGAGACCGTCAAGGCAAAATCCTCGGCAACTGACCGGTTGCTGAAACAAAGGAAGCAGGCCAGAAGGCCTGCTGTGATATAATGGTTGGATGTTATTTTCATGTGATGGCTTTTTGTTTATTCTACGGCTTCTCCTTTGCCGTCTTCAGTCAGATAGAAGAGCGGTGAAGGATTGGTTTGTTTGACGGAATAGTAATGCAGGCCGCTGTCGTTTGTACGAGGATACCAGGTTTTGAGCAAGCGGATCATTTCGGCGCCGGCCCACAGTACCGGCCCATAACCATGAGCTGCCTGATAGTTGGCCGGACGGTAATAATAGAATGCCGGATCAAATCCCATACCTGTACCTACACACGTGCCGTCCACTTGTCCGCCGCTCATGATTTTGGTAGAGATGGCATGCCAGCCCAATTGGGCTACGGGACCATAGGTGATTCCTTCGATCCATCCCTTGTTAATGGCATGGGCTATACAGTAAACATAAATGGCTGTAGCTGATGTTTCCAGATAAGAATCGTTCCTGTCGATGAGCTGGTGCCAAAAGCCTTCCGAGCTTTGGTAGGACGTAAGTCCTTTGATGTGTTTGCGCAACTGTTCTAGGAAGAACGGTCTGTCGGGATGGTTTTCAGGCAGTGCATCCAGAATTTCGCAGTTGGTCAGGATAGCCCATCCGTTGGCGCGTGCCCAATGGTAAGTCGGTTGTTGCTGCAAGCCTTCAACATAGCCATGCCGGTAAAGGTTCTTTTCCGGGACATACATTCTTTGGATAAACTGACGGCCGATTTTTGCTCCTTCATTGAAGTATTTTGAGGCTTCATCCTTCTTGTAGATTCCTCTGTATATAATGGATGGTATTCCCATAAACATATCGTCAAGCCATAGTGTGTTGTGCTGTGGACGGTGACGGGCAAATGTGCCGTCCGGCAGACGGTATTGTCCGTGTTCGATAAACTGGAAATAATTCTCGATCAGTTCCTCAAGTCCTAATGAAGGATCGGATGTCATGGCTTTCATCATGGCGCAACACATGGCTCCAGCGTCATCAAGTGCACGCGGATGGAGTATTTGTTCCATTTGAGCGTCCGTTTCCTTGTTTTTCTCATATAGTTTGCGGAATCCGGGAGCTACCTTGGCCAGGAATTTGAAGCGGTTGATGACATAGTCTTTGTAACGGGAGTCGCCTGTAGCTTCTGCGGCATCCAGCAATGCCTGATAAGTCACTCCCCATTCGTAGCTGCCTATGCGGAAAGCACCTCTTTCCAGAACGGCACCATGCGGAAGATTCTTGTAACTGGTAATTTCTTTACCATCCTTGTCAAGAACCCGGTAAGGTGTCTGTTTCTCGATATAATTGAATACTTTATCTATATCTGCTTTGACTTGTTCAACGGTCAGTTCACCATAAGGAACTTTGTAGTCTGGTTTGAGCAGATGGAGAGGAGTTGTCATGTCATTGATTTCCGGATTGGAATTTTGTGCCACAATGGTGGATGGGAGATGGAATGTCAATCCCAATAGAATCAGCCCCATCATCGAATGTGTCTTAATCTGTTTCATGGTTTTAAAAATAGGTTAAATGAAATTTAATTATGACAAAGATACGGATAATTCCACCAAAGAGGGTAGAATTTGTGGGGTAAAATTGGATAATTCATAAAATATATTCAATTTTGTAGAATATAAGTCTAAAAGTATGAAGAGCTTAATTACGATAATTTTAGCCGGTCTGACCTTTTTGCCGGTATTTGGTGGGAAACGGTCTGACCAGTCACGAATATTACGATGGGTCGGTGAACGTCCGGTTGCAGACAAACCGGTAAGCTTTGGTATTCCTTTTTCGAAAGGTGAGTTGAAATCCCGCGGACAGGTACAGTTGAAGGATTCTACAGGACAAATCATTCCTTCTGATTACTGGCCATTGGCATATTGGCCGGATGGTTCTGTCAAGTGGGCCGGGGTAGCAGCTGTTGTTCCGGCAGGGGCTGCAGTGTCGTTTGAGACAGCTGAAGGACGGGCCATACAGAAACGGGATTTGAAAACAGCCATTCATATTACAGAGTTGCCTACTTATTATTGTGTCAATACAGGTAAGGTAGCTGCTTACGTACCCAAGCAGGGGCAGTATATTCTGGATAGTCTTTCCGTATCAGGTCGCCGTGTATGCGGTGGGGCTGCATTACACTGTACGACACAGGACAAACCTTATGCCGAGGGATTGGAAAATTTACATTTTGAGAATTATCGGAGTAAGGTGAATAAGGTGGTCGTGGAACGTGTCGGTAATGTCCGGGCACTTCTGCGTTTGGAAGGCTGCTATCAGCAGGCTTCAGGGCGTGAGTGGCTGCCTTTCGTCGTTCGTTTGTATTTTTATGCCGGCAGTGAACAGATCCGGATGGTGCATTCTTTTGTATTTGATGGCGATATGAATACTGATTTTATCCGCAGTTTGGGTGTACGTTTTGAGGTACCGATGCGGGAAGCTCTGTATAATCGTCATATTGCTTTTGCCACAGCCGGGGGTGGTGTATGGGCCGAACCGGTACAGCCTCTTTCCGGTCGCCGTATTCTGACATTGGATGGTGATAAAACCTGGCAGGAACGGCAGATGCGTGGCGAGCGTATTCCGCGTTATGAAAAATTTGATGCCAAGAACCGTCATCTGCTTGATAATTGGGTGTCGTGGAACGGATTCCGTTTGAGTCAGGATTCACCTGATGCCTTTTCAATACGCAAGCGGACTCATGCGGACCGTCCGTGGATTGGGACTTTTTCAGGGACACGTGCTCCTGGATATGCTTTTGTCGGTGATGTCAGTGGCGGGCTTGGTGTTCATCTGAAAGATTTCTGGCAGTCTTATCCCACTGCTTTACAGGTGGACAGTGCCTGTGCGTCTGTAGCTTACCTGACGGTCTGGTTCTGGAGCCCGGACAGTGAACCGATGGATCTGAGACATTATGATGGTGTGGCACATGATTTGGAGGCCAGTTATGAAGATGTTCAGGAGGGAATGAGTACTCCTTATGGCGTTGCCCGTACTCATGTATTGACGCTTGTTCCCGAAAAAGCTTATGGAGGAAAAGAGCATACGGCTCTTCTGGCCGCTCAGTTGTCAGAAGATGCTCCTTTGGTCTGTACACCGGAATATCTTCATGCCAAACATGCTTTTGGAATATGGAGTTTGCCCGACCGCAGTAATGCACGGCGTGCCAAGGTAGAAAAACGTTTGGATGATTATCTGGATTTTTATCTGAAAGCGGTTGACCAGCATAAATGGTATGGTTTTTGGAATTATGGTGACTTTATGCATACGTATGATGGTGTGCGTCATGAATGGAAGTATGATGTCGGCGGTTATGCATGGGACAATACGGAATTGGCTTCCAATATGTGGCTGTGGTACAGTTTCCTCCGGACCGGACGTGCCGATATCTGGCGTCTGGCAGAAGCCATGACCCGTCACACGGCAGAATGTGATGTCTATCATCTCGGACCTTATGCCGGATTAGGTTCCCGTCATAATGTCAGCCATTGGGGATGCGGAGCCAAGGAAGCGCGTATCAGTCAGGCCGCATGGAACCGTTTTTATTATTATCTGACTACGGATGAACGTTGTGGCGACCTGATGACAGAAGTGAAAGATGCAGAGCAGAAACTCTATACGATAGATCCCATGAGACTGGCACTTCCGCGCAGTCAATATCCCTGTACGGCACCTGCCCGGTTAAGGGTTGGTCCGGACTGGCTGGCCTATGCCGGAAACTGGATGACAGAATGGGAACGTACGCGTGACAAACGTTATCGGGACAAGATTATTACGGGAATGAAAACGATTGCAGCTCTGCCTAACGGCCTGTTTTGCGGTTCCGGCGTATTGGGATTTGATCCGGCAACGGGTGAAGTCAGTTATGAGGGTGATCCGTCTGTTCAGAATACGAATCATTTGATGACGATTATGGGTGGTTTCCAAGTGATGAATGAGTTGATGGAAATGGTTAATGTACCGGCCTGGAATAAGGCTTGGCTTCAGCATGCGGCAGAATACCGAGAGAAAGCCCATACCATCACACGCAACCGTTTTCCCGTTACCCGTCTGAAAGCCTATGCGGCTTATAAGACCGGTCGGAAAGACTGGGCAGCCGAGGCTTGGGAAGAATTGTGGAATGGTACAGGTCAAACGGAAATTCCTTTTGAGGTACGTGAAGTGCAAGTGCCGGAAGTGCCGGCGCCTGTCATCGAAAATCCGAAGATGGCCACCAATGATGCCGCTACGTGGAGTTTGGCTGCTATCTATATGCAGGAAGTCATACCGCAGGAATAGGTCATATACCAAAAAAGAGATTTAACACCGATGTTAAATCTCTTTTTTAATGGTGCGCCTGATAGGACTCGAACCTACACGCCGCAAAGCACCAGATCCTAAGTCTGGCGTGTCTACCAATTTCACCACAGGCGCAGGATTACGGCCGCAAAGGTATATCTTTTTTTCTGATATGCCAAATTATTGATTGAGAAATTTTCTTGCCGTCTCTATTAATGTATCCTTTTTCTTGGCTACATCCGTGGAATCCAGGGAGATACTGATGTCGGGTTCAATGCCGAACTCGATGTGGTTCATTTGGGCATCGTACATTGGGCATGCGGAAAAGCGGATGCTCCATCCGTTGGGCAATTCTGAGGAGAAGGGCAGGCCGGAACCTCCTCCGGTGCGATCTCCCATGATGGTTACCAATGGGCATTCTTTCATGTCTCTGACGAAAGTGTTGGTCGAACTGTAGCATGAGCGGTTCGTGAGCACAACCGCTTTCTTTTGCCACCGGATTCCGTTGGACGGTTCGATATATTCTGCTTCGGGGGTGGAAAAATCACTGTGTCCCGGTCCCGTCTTATGGGCGATGTAACCGACCAGACGGGTTTCGTTGGTGAAGCGTGAAGCGAGCCGTTCGGCATAAGTCAGTGTACCGCCCGAATTGTTCCTGACATCTACAATCAGACCGTTGCATAAGCTCATATAGTTCATGACTTCATCCAGATTGCCGTCGCCGATGGCGCTGCTGAAACTTTCATAGTAAATATAGCCTATGTTGTCGTCCAGAATCTTGTATTTGATGCCGGAGGCTATACGGTAGTCCGTACCCAGATAAAGACGATGGATTTCTTCGTTGAAATTGGTCGGATAGTCTTCATGCCAGCTCCAATAACGTCCGACATCTGCCGCACTGTACAAATTGACATGGCCGTCACGAAGTTCTGCCAACATTTCGCACAGAACTTCAAATAACTGACTGGAAGTCATGGAGGAACTGATCCGGGGGCTGTAACGGCCGTACACTTCGTTCCAGTCCAGTCCGTATGCTTCTGCCTTGTAGTCCAGGAAACAGTATTGCCGGTCGATAATCTGCCATAGCGCTTCAAAATTGTTTTCTGGTGTATCGTCGGGCTGTTCCTCCTTGATGCATGATGTGAACAGGAAGGAAGTCAGACAGTAAATCAGAATGGAGTATAAATATCGCATGTCTAGAGAATGAATGTTCGGTGAGCTTGTTCTTTACGCTTGATGAAAGTAAAATGCTTGACATATCCTATCATGAACGAGTGGTTCCAGGTATGGGCCTTTATTCCGTTGACTTTGCTTTGCCATATATCGCAGAGATAGCCGGCACGGAAAGTCAAGCCTTTGATCGGGAAATCAATAGTCAGGAAATGCCTCATGGAAGGACTGTTGCCCGGATAAGTCAGGCAGACATTGTGATCATAGTTGCCTAACGACATTTCATAATAGGATTGTCCGTATTGGGGAGAAAACATACCTCCCAGCAGGGGAAGTGTGATCTGGTAGCGGGCGGTAAACGGTTGTTTCCGGATCCGGAAAGGATAAATGGCCATGGCTGATGCGGCCATGTAGAGCTGGGCACGGGCTTGAACCGGATTATTCGAATTCCTGAGGTTATAAAGAGCACCTAGTCCGGCATGGATATCTCCACCGGCCATGATCCGCAATCCGTTAAGCCATTTCCAGTTGTAGTGCCAGCCTATGGCATAATTGAGCATGCCGCCTATTTCATTTCCGGTGTTGGCTCTGTTTTCAGCATAAGCTAAATACCCGTCGAACATCGTTTGTACACTGATTTTTCCATCGAGCCAGTGTGTAGGGCGTAAAGTCTCCCTCAGGAAAGACAAATGAGGGCCTTTGTATGTGACGGGTGACAGATAAGTATCATACAGGTTGCTCAGACCGACTCCGAACAGTACGGAGTGGGTCGTATGCCGGTTGGAGGGAGTATCGGTCAGGATACTGTCTTGAGCCCGTAAGCCGGTTAAGGCAAGCGGGCTGATCAGACAGATAATGATAAGAGACAGGATTTTTTGCATAACGGCTTATTCATCTTCTCCGAAAAGATCCATCTGTCTTTCCGGGGCATGAGGGAAATCACTTTCTGTTTCACTGGCTTTTCCGGATTCATTCGCATCCTCTTCCTGGCTGTTTTCTGTTTCCTCCGTGATTTCAGGTTCCGGATGCCTGATGGGTTCCAGTTCTGTGATTTCGGCCACTTCGTAGGTGGTCAGCCTTTTACCTTTGGCCTTGAAGCTTTTTAAGCCGATATAGCTTTCCGCATCCACTTCCAGCGGATCACGGAATCTGTCGTTTCCGCCAAATGTGATCTGCAGTCTGGGATAGACCTCATCGGTCAGCAGGATGAGCTGGCTGTTCTTGTTTTCTCCGGTGAAACTTTGAGGCTTGTTGCTGGCTTCAAACATAAAGCGTTTGACGTAGGGATAGTTTTGCTGATCGGCGTCAAACAATACGGCACACCATACTTTTTCCGGAGAGAATTTTTCTATGCGCAGGATTTCCTGTTCGTAGTGATTGTTGATATCGAAATTGGTCGTATAGAATTCATTGGATTTCAGTATGACGAGAATCAGGTCTTCACTATGGAATTCGCCCAGGTATTCACCACGTTCGTCATAATTCAGACGGTTGACGTCATGGTCGAACCATACTTTCCGGCCACCTAATGTGGAACCGCCTTTGGCGCGCAGTCCGATCCTGAAAATTTCAGCTTTCGTCAGCAGATTACCCCGGCTGTTTCTGCCTTTGATGCTGATGTCGCTGAAATCCTTGTCGAAAAATACTTTTTTCAGTCGGAGCTGAGGCTTGAGGGTCACTTTGATCACTTCGGCTTCTCCATTGGGATTGGCTGTGAAATAAATGACTTTCGATCCAGGTGTTCCTTGGGTGAGGTCATATTCACGGTCGCGCACCATAGAGGTGACATTAAAGCGCTTGATATAGTAGAATCCGTTTTTACCGTCGCGGTATACCGCGTTATAGATCGTACGCTTGTCATTTCTCTTGAAAATATCGACATGTATGATTTCCGGTTTGCGCTTTTCGGCCTTGCATTTCTCGTTTTCCCCTACGAATACCTTGTCACTGATGCGGATCACTTTGTAGGTTCCGTCGCGGTAGAACAGGATGACGTCATCAATGTCGGAACAGTTGGCCACGAATTCATCCTTCTTCAATGAAGTACCGATGAAGCCTTCCTCGCGGTTGATATACAGCTTTTCGTTGGCTTCCACCACCTTGGTCGCTTCTATGGTGTCGAAGTTGCGAAGCTCCGTACGGCGGGGATGATCCTCGCCATATTTGGCTTTCAGCATGCGGAACCAGTTGCTGGTCACTTCCACCATGTTGCTTAGATCGTGTTCAATGTGGGCTATTTCGTCCTTCATCCGCGCGATGGCCTCATTGGCCTTGTCCTTGTTGAACTTCAGAATGCGGGCCATCTTGATTTCCATCAGTTTCAGGATATCATCTTTGGTTACCTCGCGGATCATTTGGGGATAATAAGGCGTCAGGCGTGAATCAATATGTGCACAAGCTGCATCCATATCCTTGGCCTGTTCGAAAGGCTTGTCCTTGTAGATGCGTTCTTCGATGAAGATGCGTTCCAGTGATGCAAAGTGAAGGCTCTCTTCAAGCTCTCCTTTCCGGATAAGCAATTCCTGCCGGATAAGCGCCATGGTATGATCAACGGAACGTTTGAGCACTTCGCTTACGGTGAGGAAGCAGGGCTTGTTGTCATCGATGACGCAGCAGTTCGGTGAGATGCTGACTTCACAGTCCGTAAAGGCATACAGGGCATCCAAAGCCTTGTCGGAGCTGACACCCGGTGTCAGATGGACAAGGATTTCCACTTCGGCAGCCGTATTGTCTTCTACTTTTCTTACCTTGATTTTTCCCTTTTCAATGGCTTTCAGGATAGAATCAATCAAGGTTGTGGTCGTCTTCCCATAAGGTATTTCCTTGATGGCCAGTGTTTTATTGTCTATTTTGGTAATTTTGGCTCTTACCTTTACCACGCCGCCTCGCTGTCCGTCGTTGTATCGGCTAA
>OKVF01000976.1_pt1 | contig 25910 bp, 27 predicted proteins | sample 1604831 | NCBI WGS metagenome assembly OKVF01 (sample SAMN01760980, study PRJEB22395) | human gut metagenome
GAAAGGACAAATATTCAAAGTCTTTTAAGTTCACGGATATTAACTATGCCGTTGCAAGTCGTGAAGATAAGGAAGCGATGTTCCTTGAGTATTCGGAACTTCTTAACTCTCTTGATAGCGGTGCAACTACAAAACTGACAATCAACAACAGACGGCTTAACCGTTTGGATTTTGAAAAAACAATCCTTATTCCCGAAACCGGAGATGACCTTGATGTTTACAGAGAAGAATATAACAAAATGCTTCTTGATAAGGCAACCGGTGCAAACGCAATCGTTCAGGATAAGTATGTAACTATCTCTATCAATAAAAAGAGTGTTGAGGACGCAAGAACATATTTTGCCCGTGTGGGTGCGGATTTGATTGCTCACTTTTCAAGGCTCGGAAGCAAATGCGTGGAGCTTGAAACAGATGAGCGACTTCGTATTGTTCACGACTTCTTCCGTGTGGGAGAAGAAACCACTTATCACTTCGATATTAAGGAAACCCGAAAGAAGGGACACGATTTCAAGGACTATGTTTGCCCCGACACAATGGAATTTGAAAAGGACTATTTCAAGATGGGCGACCGTTACGGACGAGTGCTTTTTCTTCGTGAGTACGCTTCGTATATCAAGGATAGTATGGTAACTGACCTTACCGATTTGAACCGTAACCTTATGATGTCCATTGATATTGTACCTGTGCCAACAGATGAAGCGGTGCGTGAAGCCGAAAGCAGACTTCTCGGTGTAGAAACCAATATCACCAACTGGCAGAGAAAGCAAAATCAAAACAACAACTTTTCCGCTACCGTTCCCTATGATATGGAACAGCAGAAAAAGGAAATGAAAGAGTTCCTTGATGACCTCACCACTCGTGATCAGCGAATGATGTTCGCTGTACTCACGCTGGTTCATACTGCGGACAGTAAAAAGCAGCTTGATGATGACACCGAAGCGTTGCTTACGGTAGCAAGACAGAACTTGTGTCAGTTTGCCGTTTTGAAATATCAGCAGCCGGACGGACTGAATACCGCAATGCCGTTTGGCACACGCAAGATTGACGCATTCAGAACGCTTACAACCGAAAGCCTCGCAGTCTTTATTCCATTCAAGGTTCAGGATATTTACCACGAAAACGGTATTTACTACGGTCAGAATGTAATCAGCAAAAATATGATAATTGCCGACCGCAGGCAGCTACTCAACGGTAATTCCTTTATCCTCGGCGTATCCGGTGGCGGTAAGTCTTTTGCGGCAAAGGGAGAGATTGAAAACATTATTCTTTCTTCCGACGCCGATGTAATAATTATCGACCCGGAGCGAGAATATTCACAGCTCGTAAAGGCTCTCGGCGGTGAAATTATCAATATTTCCGCTACTTCTCCGAGCCACATTAACGCTATGGATATGAACAAGGAATACGGCGACGGTGCAAATCCGGTTATCTTGAAATCTGAGTTCATTATGTCCCTTTGTGAACAGCTTATCGGCGGTACAAATCTCGGTGCAAAGCAGAAGTCAATCATTGACCGTTGTACCGCAAGTGTGTACCGAGATTATCAGCAGAGAGGTTATACCGGTACTGTTCCTACCTTGCAGGACTTCCGAGCAGAACTTCTCAAACAGGACGAGCCGGAAGCAAAAGAGATTGCTCTTGCTATTGAGTTGTTTACCAACGGCTCACTCAACACTTTTGCAAAGCCGACCAATGTGGATACGCACAATCGCCTTATCTGCTATGATATTCTTGACCTCGGCAAGCAGCTTATGCCTATCGGTATGCTTGTCGTCCTCGACAGCATTTTGAACCGCATTACGCAGAACAGAGCAAAAGGTAAACAGACCTTTATCTTCATTGATGAGATTTATCTTCTGTTCCAACACGAATATTCCGCTAACTTCCTTTTCACTTTGTGGAAGCGAGTAAGAAAGTACGGTGCTTACGCAACGGGTATTACGCAGAATGTTGACGACCTTTTACAGAGCCACACCGCAAGAACAATGCTTGCAAACAGCGAGTTCTTGATTATGCTCAATCAGGCTTCTACCGACCGTTTGGAACTTGCAAAGTTGCTTAATATCTCCGACCGTCAGCTTTCGTATATCACTAATGTTGACGCAGGACACGGACTTATTAAGGTGGGCAGTTCGCTTGTACCGTTTGCAAACAAGTTCCCGAAAAATACGAAACTCTATAAGTTAATGACAACCAAACCGGGCGAGGGCGCATAACCATTGCCCCATTCTTTACTCAGAAAGGAAACGCTTATGAAAAATAAAATATATATTGCTTTAATCTGTGCTTTCAGCATTTTGCTTGCCGTCAGTTCCGGCTTTCTTATCAAGCACTATATCGACTCCGAAAAGCAGTCTGAACTCTATGACAATCTGATTGAAACCGTTGAGAAAACAGATACCGAAGAAGATACAATGACGTATTCGCAAGACAAGTCTTTCTTGTCGAACTATCAGGACTTGTACCTGCAAAACAATGATATGGTTGGATGGATAAAGATTGAGGACACCAAAATCAATTATCCTGTTATGCAGTCAAAGGATAATCCGAATTTCTATTTGAAACACAGCTTCGACAAGGCGTATACCGACTACGGTTGCCCTTATATTCAGGAAAACTGCGATGTGGATATTCCGTCGGACAACCTCATTATCTACGGTCATAATATGAAGGACAGTTCAATGTTTTCAGGGCTTATGAAGTACACGGATAAAGACTTTTATGAAAGTCACAAGACTATTCGTTTTGATACTTTGACTGAAAAATGTAACTATGAGATTATCGCTGCATTTAAGACGGTGGTATATACCGACAGCTCCGAAAGTTTCAAATACTATCAGTTCGTCAATGCAGATTCGGTGGATGAATTTAATGCGTATATTAACAAGTGCAAAGAACTTGCTTTGTATGATACAGGAGTAACCGCAGAATACGGCGACAAATTGATTACGCTTTCCACTTGTGAGTATTCCCGTAACAACGGAAGAATGGTTGTTGTTGCGAAGAAAATAGCCGAATAAGGAGGAATAAACCTTGTATGATTAGTTTCATAAATTTAGTGGTATTGTTTGCTGCTAAGGTTGCGGACAACGCACTAAGTACGACAAAAACAATATTGGTACAGAGAAGTCGGTGGATACTTGCAGGCATTGCGGTTATCATATCCGACTTCATTTATTTTTGGATAACGAAAAGAGTCGTCTCTGCAAACAACGAGATTGCAATGCTTGTTGTTGCCGTTGCGGGCGGTGTCGGTTGTTCTCTTGCTTGTTTCATAAACGAGAAAATGTCAAAGGACAGAACCTATGTAAATGTGATTATGTCCGACAACCTTGAAGAAATGAAGCGTTTGCGAGATTTTCTCGCAAAGCACCACATCACGAATGTTGCAAGCGACAGCTACACCCTTGACTGGAACGCAAAGACAATCTCTATAACCGCTTATCCCGAAACAAAAGCAGAAAGCCGATTGATTAACGAGTTTATTGCCGACAGCTCGACAAAATTCAAAAGAGTTATTCAACCGGCTTAGAAAGGAGGTTCAGCGTGGCTGATATAAAGACAAGAGATACCGTCAAAGGCACGATAAAGACCTTGGATAAAGCAACTGTTGCCGGTCAGAAAATGAAAGAGGCATATATCGCCACAAAAGAGAAAGCGGAACGCTCTGTCAATGCCAATGAAAACACGGCAGAAGAATATGCTGCCGACAAAGTGCAATCCGGTATTGATGAAATCTCCCACAATGCTGTTTATGCCTTTGATAAAGCCGGTCGAAAAGGAGTCAGAGAAACCAAACGGAATATTCAATCCGCCAAAGACGGCTTTCAGCGTTTTAAGCAGCAGCGAGCCGAACAGTCATTGAGAAAACAGACTGCACAGAATACTAATTCTGCGATTAAGACTGTTGATACGACTGAAAAGACGATTAAGCAATCGGCAACTTCTTCGGGCAAGAAAACAATTAAATTTGCCGGGAAAGAAGCCGCAAAAACAACGCAGAAATCCGTTAAGACCGCCGAGCAGACTGCAAAAGCGGCGATAAAAACAAGCCAACAGACAGCGAAAGCCGCACAGAAAACAGCACAAGCCACGGTTAAGACTTCGCAGAAAGCGGCACAGGCGGCTAAGGCAACCGCCAAAGCCACGGCAACTGCTGTAAAAGCAGCAGCCAAAGCTACCGTTGCCGCAGTAAGGGCGATTATAGCGGCAGTAAAAAGTCTTGTTGCTGCCATAGCAGCCGGAGGTTGGGTTGCCGTTGTTGTGATTATAGTCTTGTGTCTCGTGGGGTTAATTGCCGGTTCTGTTTACGGTATTTTCTTTTCGGGAGAAGATTCCGGTACGGGAATGTCAATGCAGACTGTTGTGCAAGAAATCAATCAAGAATACGATGACCGATTAGAACAAGAAAAGAACTCTGTAAGTTACGATGTTCTTGAAATGAGCGGTAGCAGAGCTGTATGGAAAGATGTTCTTGCGGTTTATTCCGTTAAAGTGAATACAAATGCCGATAATCCGATGGAAGTTGCTACGGTTGACGATACCAAGAAGCAACTGCTGTCGGATATTTTTTGGGAGATGAACAGTATTTCTTCCCGAACCGAAACAAAGTCTCATACCGAACTCGAAGAAAGCGACGACGGACACGGAAATATCGTTGAAACTGAGAAAACCGTAACCGAGACATTCCTATATATTACTGTATCCCATAAAACCGTAGATGAAATGGCGACTGCCTACGGCTTTAATCAAGAACAGAAAGATTATCTTGCCGAGCTTTTGAAAGATGAAAACAATCAGCTTTGGTCACAAGTTCTTTACGGTATCGGTTACAGCGATGACCAAATCGTATCGGTTGCCTTGTCACAAGTCGGAAATGTCGGAGGTCAGCCTTACTGGTCTTGGTATGGATTTGACTCTCGTGTGGAATGGTGTGCTTGCTTTGTTTCTTGGTGTGCCAACGAGTGCGGATATATCGACGCCGGTATTATCCCGAAATATGCCGGTTGTGTAAACGGCGCTCAATGGTTCAAAGACCGAGGACAATGGGCTGACCGTAATTATGAGCCTGCACCCGGAACAATTGTTTTCTTTGACTGGGAGGGTGACGGAGAAACCGACCACACAGGCATTGTTCAAAAATGCGAGAACGGAATTGTTTATACCGTTGAGGGCAACTCCGGCGACGCTTGCAGACAAAGACAATACGCAGTCGGTAGCAGCAGTATCTACGGATACGGTATCCCGGCGTATTAAAAAAGATGGCTGCTCGTTTGAGTAGCCATCGAGTACATATTAACTTTCAAAATCATAATTTCCAAAATTGATGATGTTCAAGCCTTTTTTCTTCGCTCTTTCATAAGTCTTTGCGGCTCCGCCCCATCCGTGATTAACATAGCATATAGCGTAGTTTGCGTTCTCCACCATAAATTTGTTTCTTGCAGGAATGGCGGCTTTGAAGTGATATTTTTCAAAGCCATCGGGATATATTATCGAATCGAACAACTCTTGATTATATACATTGAAAGACAGGTAAGGGATAACGAGATAGTTATTTATGTTAGGATATTGCTTTTTGACTTCATAAACACAACGACCACATAAACGGTCAAACCCGCCTTGTCCGCCACTCAAAAACTCTGTAACGCCTTTATCTATAAGTGAAACAATGGCTTCTTTAATCTGTTCACTTGTTACTCCGTAGCATTCATTATGCCCTATAAATACAGCCGTATTTTCTTTACTCATACTATACCATCACCCCGTGTTTAATACAGTATAGCATAAAAAATTTAAAAAATCATCACTAATAGTTATTATCACTTCCAAATAGTGTGTATGTTTGGACCAACGCAATCTATACTATTAGTGATAGAAACACACCAAGGGGGGTGATGAGATGAAACTCGCTACAATCGGCAAGAACATCAGAAAATATCGACTGATGAAAAAATTACGCCAAGAAGATTTAGCGGAGAAAGCAGGATTGACTACTAACTATATCGGTATGGTAGAAAGAGGCGAGAAAATCCCGTCCCTTGAAACTTTTATAAATATACTTAACGCATTGGGAGTATCCGCCGATATGGTTCTGAGTGAAGTTTTGGATACCGGATACACCGTTAAAAACTCAATGCTGAATGAGAAACTTGAAAAGCTCACTCCTGAAGATAGAGATAGAATTTATGAGGTGTTAGATACGCTCATAAAACAATCAAAGCAAATACTTCCGTAAATTACAAGGCTCGCCGTTATCGGCGGGCTTTTTTGTTTTTGCTTACGCTGATGAAGGGTGATAAGGTTGTCGAGCTGCTGAAAAAACTCTCCAACTTTTGCTTGTTCTATCTGATTTGGAAGCGAAATGGGAGTCTTTTTCCCACTTTCAATGGTATAAGTTCCAACAGTACCGATACCAGCTGATTCATTTACGAAGCCTTGAATCTGCTCCGCCGAGAACGAATAAAAGAGGAACTTGCCATCTATTTTATTTGAGTTTTGGAACCATATAATATTACCATCTTTGAAATACAAAGGCTCCAAATTCCTCACTAAATAAGGCACTCCGATAGTACCAACACCCGTCACAAGCAAATCTGAAACATCGACTTTTCCCGACAATGCACTGTATTCTTCGTACTTCTCTTTTGAAATATAGAGATAGTCATCCGGCTCTTCATTCTTTGCAGCAGCAACAATATCTCTTGCTCTAAGGAACCTTACTCCACTGTCTGTCCAGTCTGATTGATGGATGCGCTTAACAGATGTGACATTCATCATATCACCGAGCTTACGCTGTTCCCAAGTAATAGCCGTTGACTTTGGACAGCGTAAATTTCGGATTTTACATTTACGCTGATGAAGGGTGATAAGGTTGTCGAGCTGGCGAAAGAAGTCACCGATTTGTACTTGTTCCGCTGTTGTTGGCACTTTGACTTCAGCATTTTTTATATTGTCCGAGTTGAGTGATTCAAATGTTGAGCCGCAAGAAAGTGTTTTCCAAAAGCCATCCATATCCATTTTCACAAGCAGCTGATATATGAATTCATTCCCTTTGATTGCTGCAACGCCACGCCCAATTACGGCATTATAAGCGGTTTTTCCCATTGCTCCAGCTGGAGCACGAACACTCATTATCAAGTCGCCTGCATCCGCTTTCTTGGTAATCTGCGTTGTCCAAATACGAGGACAAACCCAACCGTTTTGCAAATCGGCATTACCTTGGACAAGAATATAATCACTCGGCTCATCAGAATAGGTACTACCATCAGGTGATTGTCCCATAGTTATCTGAACAACATCTCCGAGCTTACGCTGTTCCCAAGAAAGTCCGAAAAGATGCTATTTCAAATTAGGTTTCAACAAGGCTCAAAAGTTTGAAAAAGCAAACTTAAATTTGATTTGTTGACCTTATATTGAAAAATTCGGATTTATATGATATAATAAAATCACTTACACTTTGACAGAAAAAGAGGTGCAACAAAATGGCTGTTAGTTATAAAAAATTATGGCATATTCTTGTTGACAGGGATATGAAGAAAAAAGATTTAGAAGCCTTAGCAGGATTAAGCCATTATACAATGAGCAAAATGAGCAGAGATGAAAATGTAACTACCGAGGTGCTTGGCAAAGTATGTGCTGCTCTTGATTGTAAGGTTGAAGATATTATAGATTTTATTCCGGATGATAATGTCTGAGTCCGTTTTATGGGGCAGCCATCAGATTATACTTTATTGTAGGGCAAATATCAGATAAGATTAAAATAACTAAAAAACAATACGGAGGTTTGCTATGAATAAGCAACAATTAGCCGCAAAAATTTGGGAGTCTGCAAATAAAATGCGTTCCAAAATAGAAGCAAATGAATATAAAGACTATATTTTAGGCTTTATTTTCTATAAATTCCTTTCTGAAAAAGAAGTTAAATATCTGAAAGCAAACGATTGGACTGACGAGTATCTTCCTGAATTGACAGAAGAAGATACAGACACGGTTGTAAGTATTCAGAAAAACTTGGGATACTTTATTTCTTATGATAACTTATTTTCAACTTGGCTTGCAAAAGGCAGTGATTTCAGCGTGCAAGATGTTCGTGATGCTCTTTCTGCATTTAGCCGTTTGATAAATCCGACCCACAAGAAAGTGTTTGAGGGTGTATTCGATACTCTGCAAACCGGTCTTTCTAAATTGGGAGATAGTGCAGCTTCGCAGTCAAAGTCTATCAGTGAGCTTATTCAGCTTATAAAGGATATTCCTATGGACGGCAAGCAGGGCTATGATGTACTTGGTTTTATTTATGAATATTTGATTGAGAAGTTTGCAGCAAATGCAGGCAAAAAAGCAGGCGAGTTTTATACTCCGCACGAAGTATCTTTGCTTATGTCCGAGATAGTTGCAAATCACTTAAAAGACAGGGATAAAATCGAAATATTTGACCCTACAAGTGGTTCGGGTTCATTACTTATCAATATCGGTAAAAGCGCATCAAAGTACATTGAAGGCGAAAACAAGGTGAAATATTATGCTCAGGAACTGAAGCAGAATACGTACAACCTTACTCGAATGAATTTGGTTATGCGTGGTATTGAAGCAGATAATATAGTTACAAGAAACGGAGACACCTTGGAAGATGACTGGCCGTATTTCGATGAAAACGACCCGACAGGAACATACAATCCGCTTTATGTTGACGCAGTAGTTTCCAACCCCCCGTATTCGCAGGCTTGGAATCCGGCAGATAAAGATACCGACCCTCGCTATGCCGGTTACGGACTTGCACCGAAAGGCAAGGCTGATTATGCCTTCTTGCTTCACGACCTTTATCACATTAAGCCTGACGGCATTATGACTATTGTACTTCCTCACGGTGTTTTGTTCCGTGGCGGCGAAGAAGGCGAAATTCGTAAAAATTTAATTGAAAAGAATAAGATTGATACAATTATAGGCTTGCCTGCAAACATCTTTTATGGCACAGGTATTCCGACAATCATTATGGTTTTGAAGCAAAAAAGAACGAACACAGATATTCTTATTGTGGATGCCTCAAAAGGATTTATTAAAGAGGGAAAAAACAATAAGTTGAGAGCTTCCGACATTAAACGAATTGTCGATGTCGTAACACGGAGAGAAAGTGTGGACAAGTTCTCACGAGTTGTCAGCCGTGATGAAATCAGAGAAAATGATTATAACCTTAATATTCCGAGATATGTGGACTCCTCCGAAGCGGCAGAGTCTTGGGATATATTTGCGTCTATGTTCGGCGGACTCCCAATATCTGAAATTGACGAACTCAAAGAATATTGGGCAGCTTTCCCGGCACTTCGTTCCGATTTGTTTGAAAACACCTCTGCCGAGTATTGTAAATTAGTCGCAGACGAAGTAAAAAAAGCGATTAAAGAGCATAACGATGTAAAGAATTTTGAAAATAAGTTCAAAACTGCATTTGCCGATTTTGACTCGTATTTATATGACGAGTTGATTGAAAAAATGGAAAGCCTTAGCATATCTAAGACTGAGGAATTTTTATCAAAAAATATTTTTTCTCGAATGACTGATATTCCTTTGGTTGACAGGTATGAAGCATATCAACTTCTTGATGATGACTGGTCTAAAATTGCTGTTGATTTGGAAATTATCCAAACAGAAGGTTTTAAAGCAACTAAAATCGTTGACCCTAATATGGTGGTCAAGAAAAAAGGCAATACCGAGCAAGAAGTACAAGAAGGTTGGAAAGGTCATATTATACCATTTGACCTTATTCAAAACACATTACTCGCTTCTGATAAACAATCTTTGGCAGAAAAAGAAAACAGACTTTCTGAAATTGCTTCGGAATATGAAGAAATTCTCGACACTCTTTCTGAGGAAGAAAAAGAAGAAGATTTCGTAAACGAGGACAGTTGGGTATTTGCAGAAGTCAAAAAGTCTGTTAAATCCGATAGCTTTGAGGCTGAAACAAAAGATAAACTCAAAGCTGTTTTGGAACTTAACACAGAGGAAAAGGATTTGAAGGCTTCAATTAAGCGTGATAGTGCATTGCTTGAAGAAAAGACAAAAGACACTATTGAAGGTTTGTCGGATGAAGAAGTTATTGAACTTCTCAAAGACAAGTGGATAAAACCGCTTATTGATAATCTTATGCAGTTGCCTAACACTATCGTAAGCAAATTGGTTGCCAAAATTGAAGCACTTGCAAAGAAATATGAAACTACCTTTGCAGAGGTTGAAAATCAAATTGAAGAAACCGAACAATCACTTTCATCAATGATAGATGACCTTGAAGGCAGTGAATTTGATTTACTTGGACTTGCCGAATTGAAGAAGTTGCTTGGAGGTAGTGCAAAATGACGAAAAAAACAGACACTCCCGCCATTCGATTTAAGGGGTTTAGTGACACTTGGGAACAGCGTAAGTTGACTGAGTTTGTCGAGTTCTTTTCAGGATTAACTTATACGCCTAATGATGTTCAGGAAAATGGAACTCTTGTGCTTCGTTCATCTAATGTAAGCAACGGTGAAGTTGTCGATGCAGATAATATCTATGTAAATCCGCAAGTTGTTAATTCTGAGAATGTTAAAGTTGGCGATATAGTTGTTGTTGTTCGTAATGGCTCTCGTTCCCTCATCGGAAAACACGCACAAATTAAGGCTTTTATGCCCAACACAGTAATCGGAGCGTTTATGACTGGTATTCGTTCGGAATGCCCAGAGTTTACAAATGCTTTACTTAATACTTCAAGATTTGAAGAAGAAATCGCAATGAATATGGGAGCAACAATCAACCAAATCACGGGATATATGTTTTCCAAAATGGAATTCAAAGTGCCGTGTTTGGACGAACAAAAGAAAATAGGCGAATATTTTGAAAAGCTCGACCGCCTTATCACCCTTCATCAGCGTAAGTATGAAAAGTTGCACAATATCAAAAAATCTATGCTTGAAAAAATGTTCCCGAAAAATGGCTCAAATGTACCTGAAATTCGTTTTAAGGGATTTACTGAAGCTTGGGAACAGCGTAAGTTGGGAGAAGTAGGAGAAACTTATACAGGGTTGTCAGGAAAATCAAAAGACGACTTCGGACACGGCAGTGGAAAATTCATTACTTATATGAATGTTTTTTCTAATCCTGTAGCTTCACCAAATATGACAGAAGCAATTGAAATTGATGATAGTCAAAACAAGGTTCGATTTGGTGATGTGCTTTTCACTACTTCTTCTGAAACACCTGCCGAAGTGGGAATGTCATCTGTATGGCTTGAAAATGCCGAAAATACTTACTTAAACAGCTTTTGTTTTGGGTACAGACCTACGGCTGAATTTAATCCGTACTACCTCGCTTATATGTTGCGTTCTTCATCTATGCGAAAGAAGATAATATTTTTAGCACAAGGTATTTCAAGATATAACATTTCTAAAAATAAAATGATGGATATTGAAATGCCGATACCTTCAATAGATGAACAAAAGCAAATTGGTGAGTATTTCGCCAACCTTGACCGCCTTATCACCCTTCATCAGCGTGAGTTAGAAAAGCTTCAAAATATCAAGAAATCTATGCTCGAAAAGATGTTTGTTTAGGAGGAAAAGAGAAAATGAAAAAAATAACTTTATATCACGGTACTCCTGACAAAATTGTAGTGCCTACATTCGGCAAGGGCGAGGAAAAACACGACTATGGACGAGGATTTTATCTTACCGAAAGCATAGACCTTGCAAAAGAATGGGCGGTTTGCCGACCAAATGAAACAAACGGCTATGTTCATCAATATGAACTTGATACAGAAGGACTTGAAATTTTGGATTTTCAAGAAAAAGGTGTCCTTGCGTGGCTTGCAGAACTGATGAAACACAGAGACGCAGCCGACTCAAAGCGTTACCGTATGCTTGCAAAGAAATTTATTGCAAAATACGGTGTAGATACCGACAAGTACGATGTTATCAAAGGTTGGAGAGCAAATGCTTCGTATTTCTATATCGCAAAGGAATTTGTAAGAGACAATATCGATATGGATATTCTTGAGGAATTACTTTCTCTTGGCGGCTTAGGTATTCAGTATTGTATAAAGTCCGAACTTGCTTATTCCAAACTGTGTGAAGTGGCAGACGGCTTACAAACTGTTGAATACACAGAGTTTAACGAAAAGTACAATCAGCGAGACATTACCGCAAGGCAGAAAATGCGTGAACTTGTTGATTCCGACGCCAACCGTGTAACAAAGGTGTTCAGTACACTGTTTGAGGAGTGATGATTATGAGAGCCTATTCACAGGATTATTTGAATGATGTAGTAGAAAATCAGGGTAAGCTCTTTGACTTTGTTGCTCAAACTTATCCCGATAAAGATACCGAGGATTTTATCAAGACTTATATGACAAGCAAAACACGAAAAAGTATTGACGAGGCAAAAGCCTATGTCAATACAATGGACGCCAAAGAATTGTGGAAATACTTTACCGAAACAGAAAAGTATTCCTTGAAGTCCGGCAAGGCTCTTGACGGCTTTATGCCTGACTGGATTGGCGAGTTTTATGCTTACTATCAATGGTATTACAACATTCCGAGTACCGAGGTGCTGAAAAAGATACCGCTTGATTTCATAAAAAAAGCATACTACGGTTTGCACGACTTGGAACTTGATTTGGCAGTGCAAAAAGTCGGTGAAGTGTGATGAATATTGTTTGCTTTCACAATCCCGATGAAGATAACGGCTATTTGAGCAATTGGTATCCGTCACCTTTTACGGTGGACGGTGTAGCGTTTTCTTCGATGGAACAATTTATGATGTACCGCAAAGCAATCTGCTTTGGAGATGAAGCGGTAGCAGCTCAAATCTTATCAACAAGTGATGTTGCCAAAATCAAATCACTTGGCAGGCAGGTATCAAACTACGATGAGAGTATGTGGAACGGCATTCGTCAAATTGTAGTTTGCGAGGGGCTTTTGGCAAAGTTCTCGCAAAACGATGAGTTAAAAGCGAAACTTAAAGCAACAGGAAATGCTGTTTTGGCAGAGTGCGCCGTAAAAGACTGTATTTGGGGTATTGGGTTGTCAATGAAAGACCCCGATAGACTCAACAAAGCCAAATGGAACGGTCAAAATCTGCTTGGATATGCTCTTATGATGGTGCGTGAACGCTTGCAATAGGATTATTCTTGGGAACAGCGTAAGCTGGGGGAGTTAGGAACAATTACGACTGGTAGCACCCCATCAACATCTATTCCTGACTACTACTCAGATGATGGAATCGTATGGGTTACTCCAACTGATATATGCGAAAACATCACATTTGAAAGTGCAAGGAAATTGAGTGACTTAGGGCAACAAGTCGGTCGTGTTGTTCCGAAAAACACCATACTTGTAACCTGCATTGCGAGTATCGGAAAGAACACAATGCTTGGAAATACGGGCAGTTTCAATCAACAGATTAACGGATTAACCCCGAATGAGAACGAGTGTGACCCTTATTTTCTTTTAACAGAAAGTGCGTTGTGGTCTGCAAAAATGAAAAGCTCCGCAGCTGCCGGAACAATGCAAATCGTGAATCGAACAGAGTTTTCTGAATTAAAGACTTGGCTTCCAAGTCTGATTGAACAGCAAGCCATTAGTGACTTCTTTCGCCAACTCGACAACCTTATCACCCTTCATCAGCGTGAGTTATATAAATATTTAAGATACCGAATTTTGAAAGTTAGGAGGAAATCGTAATGATTTTTAATAAAGAGTCAGATTTTGAAGAGGCTTTAATTAAAATTCTGTCCGAAAAAGGATGGGAAAAAGAAGTTCTTAAAAACTACTCTGAACAAGATTTGCTGCGAAATTGGGCTAATATTCTTTTTGAAAATAACAGAGATATTGACAGATTGAATGATTATCCTCTGACTGATAGCGAAATGCAGCAAATCTTAGAGCAAATAGAAGCTCTCAGAACACCGTTAAAATTAAATGGCTTTATTAACGGCAAAAGTGTGTCTATTGTCAGAGATAATCCTGATGATAAACTACATCTTGGAAAGGAAGTAAGTCTCAAAATTTATGACCGCAGAGAAATTGCCGCCGGTCAAAGCAGATACCAGATTGTTCAGCAACCCAAGTTTCCTACAAAGTCAAAACTGTTAAATGACCGTCGAGGAGATTTGATGTTGCTTATTAACGGTATGCCTGTTATTCACATAGAACTCAAAAAAAGCGGCATTCCGGTGAGTCAGGCTTATAACCAAATTGAAAAATATTCTCACGAGGGTATATTCAGCGGATTATTTTCTTTGGTTCAAATTTTTGTCGCAATGGAACCAAACGAGGCTGTTTACTTTGCAAATCCGGGACCTGACGGTAAATTTAACCCGGATTATTATTTCCATTGGGCAGATTTTAATAATGAGCCTATTAACGAGTGGGATAAAGTGGCTTCTACTCTTTTGTCTATACCTATGGCACATCAGCTTATCGGATTTTATACAGTCGCCGACGATTCTGACGGTGTACTTAAAGTAATGCGTAGCTATCAGTATTTTGCGGCAAGTGCAATTTCCGATAAAGTTGCAAAAGCAAAATGGGAGGGCAATAATCAGCTTGGCGGATATGTTTGGCATACAACCGGTTCCGGTAAAACAATGACAAGTTTTAAGTCCGCTCAGTTGATTGCAAGCTCGAAGGATGCCGATAAGGTTATATTCCTTATGGACAGAATTGAACTTGGCACTCAGTCACTTAAAGAGTATCGTGGCTTTGCAGACGAAAATGAGTCTGTACAAGCAACTGAAAACACCAATGTGCTTATAACTAAACTTAAAAGCAGCAATCCAGCAGACACACTTATTGTTACTTCCATTCAGAAAATGAGTAATATTAAAGATGAAGCTGGTGGATTGAATGCTCGTGATATTGAACTTATCAGCGATAAACGCATTGTTTTTATTGTGGATGAAGCTCATCGCTCAACTTTCGGCGATATGTTGCTTACAATAAAAAATACTTTCCCGAAAGCAATGTTCTTTGGGTTTACAGGTACACCAATTCAAGATGAAAACCAAAAGAAAAAGAATACTACAAGCACAGTATTCGGCAATGAGTTGCACCGATACAGCATTGCAGACGGAATTAGAGACAAGAATGTTCTTGGTTTTGACCCATATAAAGTATTAACTTTCAAAGATAAAGATGTACGAAAAGTTGTTGCTTTGGAAAAAGCCAAAGCTCAAACTGAGGAAGAAGCAATTTCCGACCCGGTTAAAAGTAAAATATTCTACAAATATATGGACGCAAATCAAGTCGGAATGGTTGGACATTTTGACGCAAAAGGCGATTATATAAAAGGTATTGAAGATTATATTCCTAATGTGCAATATACGACCGAAGAACACACTACAATGGTAGTAAAGGATATTCTTGAAAACTGGGTAACATTAAGCCACAACAGCAAATTTCACGCTATATTTGCAACAAGCAGTATTCCGGAAGCTATCAATTATTATCGTTTGTTCAAAGCTATGAAGCCGCACCTTAAGGTTACGGCATTGTTTGACCCAAGTATTGATAATAACGGCGGAGTTCAGTTCAAAGAGGACGGACTTGTGGAAATTATCTCTGATTATAACGAACAGTATGGTCAAGAATTTTCTATTCCCACATTTGCAAAAATGAAAAAGGATATTGCCGCCCGACTTGCCCATAAGAAACCTTATGAGCGAATAGCAAATGAACCTGCAAAGCAAATCGATTTGCTTATTGTTGTTGACCAAATGCTTACGGGTTTTGACTCAAAGTGGATTAACACTTTATATATGGACAAGGTGCTTCAATATGAGAATATAATTCAGGCATTTTCTCGCACGAACCGCCTGTTCGGACCCGATAAGCCGTTTGGAACCATTCGCTATTATCGCAAACCTCATACAATGGAGCGTAACATCAATGCTGCTGTGAAATTGTACTCAGGTGACCGACCGCTTGGATTATTTGTTCAGCACCTTATAGACAACTTAAAGCAGATGAATGGGCTTTTTGAAAGCATTACTGATTTGTTTGCTGGCTCCGGAATTGAAAATTTTGAAAAATTGCCGGATGATACATCGGCTTGCAGAAAGTTTGCAAAGGATTTCAATGAATTTAACAGCTATTTGGAAGCAGCTAAAATCCAAGGCTTCAAATGGAATGTCCTTTCGTATGTGGACGAAGAAACCGGCGAGGTTATCGATGTTACCATAGATGAGAATACATATTTGATTTTGGTTTTAAGGTATAAAGAATTAACCGGAGGCGGCGGTGGCACCGGAGGCGATGATGTTCCTTACGACCTTGCGGGATATATAACGGAGATTGATACCGGCTTAATCGACGCTGACTATATGAACTCAAAATTTGATAAGTATATTAAGTTGTTGAGTGTCGAAGGAACAACTAAAGAAGCTATTGAACAAGCTGAAACGGAGTTGCATAAAACATTTGCTACACTTTCTCAAGAAGAACAGAAGTACGCAAACATCTTTTTGCACGATATTCAAAGAGGTGATGTTAAAGTTGCCGAAGGTAAATCGTTAAGAGATTATATTAACGAGTATTTGTCAAAAGCGAGAAACGACCAAATTCACAGAATTTCCGTTGCCATTGGTGTTGATGAGAATATGCTTAGAAATGTTATGGGATTGAAACTTAACGAAAACAATCTCAACGAATTTGGCAGATATGACGAGTTGAAAAAAACAGTCGATAAGGCTAAGGCAAAGGAATATTTTGAAAAAGTCGAAGGAACTAAAATAATTCCGCCCAAGGTTAATGTTAAAGTTGACAAATTGCTTCGAGATTTTATTATCAATGGTGGTTATGAAATCCAAATGCCAACAGAAGATGAATAATTAAACATTATTTTAGGAGTCAAGGGCTTTCCCTTGGCTCCTATTTTATATTACTTGGGAACAGCGTAAGTTTGATGAAGTGTTTGATTGCACTGTCCCGAATAACACACTTTCCCGTGCCGAACTGAGTTATGATGAAGGAACTGTCCTGAATGTTCATTATGGTGATGTGCTGATAAAGTATGGCTCTGTGCTGGATGTTCAAAAGGATGATATTCCTCGCATCCCGCATAGATGCCGAGAGGATTTCAATGGGGCTTTATTGCAGGATGGTGATGTTATTATCGCTGATACCGCAGAAGATGAAACGACCGGAAAAGCCTGTGAAATAGGTAATTTGCAAGGGAGTGCCATAGTATCGGGGTTACATACAATGGTGTGCCGCCCTCGGAACAGAATGGCATTGGGGTACCTCGGTTACTACCTCAATTCCAATGCTTACCACCATCAGCTTCTTCCTCTAATGCAGGGCATAAAAGTGCTCTCTTTAAGCCGCAGCAACATTCAAAAAACAAGCGTGAGTTACCCAATAGCAGTGAAGGAGCAGCAACTCATTGCCTACTACTTCAGCCAACTCGACAACCTTATCACCCTTCATCAGCGTAAGCCTAATATTTATACAGGAGGATATTATGCTGAATAATATAAACAAAACAGACTTATTTTACGATTATTATGCTCAATGGATTACGGTCTATAAGGAAGGGGCGATAAGGAAGGTTACAATGGATAAATATCTGCTTACGCAGTCTTGGATTAAACAATTGGCACCGAATTTGAAAGTATGCGAACTTTCAAGGATAACATATCAAAAGCTCTTGAATGATTACGCCAAGTTGCACGAGAGACAGACCACAATGGACTTTCATCATCAACTCAAAGGTGCAATTTTAGATGCGGTAGATGAGGGACTTATTGAACGAGACCCTACGAGAAAAGCAATTATAAAAGGAAAAAAGCCTCGACACAAAAAAATCAAGTATCTCAATCAATTTGAGTTACATAAACTTTTGTCTGACTTGAATCTTGGTCAAGAGATAAATTGGGACTGGTTTATCCTGTTGGTCGCCAAAACAGGAATGAGATTTTCAGAGGCATTGGCTATAACACCAAAAGACTTTGATTTTTCTAAACAGTCTTTATCAATCAATAAGACTTGGGATTATAAAGGCGGAGGCGGTTTTATGCCAACCAAAAATCAATCTTCTGTTAGAAAAATACAGATTGATTGGCAACTCATTATTCAATTTTCCACTTTGGTTAAAGACTTGCCAGAAGATGAACCGATATTTGTTTCGGGTAAAGTGTACAACTCTACTGTCAATGATATTCTTACGAGACATTGTCAGAAAGCAAATATACCGGTTATATCCGTTCACGGACTAAGACATACACACGCTTCACTATTGCTGTTCGCAGGAGTGTCAATAGCAAGTGTTGCACAAAGATTAGGACATTCAAGTATGACAACAACGCAAAAAACTTATCTTCATATTATTCAAGAACTTGAAAATAAAGATGTCGATTTGGTAATGCGTTCATTGTCAAGCTTGAATTGATAACAATCCGGCTTACGCTGATGAAGGGTGATAAGGCGGTCAAGCCACTCAAAATATTCTGCAATTTTGGCTTGCTCTTTCTCATTTCTTGAAACGAATATTTCTATTTCACTCAAAGCAGGGTATTTCAAATTCCAGTTGTCTGATGTTATTCCTTGTGAGTTGATTTGAAAAGTATGTATCATTTCAGGCAGTTTGAATTGATAAGCCAAACATTTTGAATTTATCCCCGAATTTGGCGAAAGTACTGTATATGCGGGGCTTACAATACCCTCATAAGGAGAATATCCACTTGCACCTTGCCACATTCTCATCGAGTTATAGGCAATATCCCCGATACATACTTTCTTGTATTTTGACTTATCATCATTTGAGTTATCGTGCCTTCCAAGTTCAGAAAACTTCTTAATACCATCATTGATAGTAACAGAAATCAATTCTCCGTCGGGCATACTTTCAACTCGTTCGGCAAAGCAATCTCCCAACTTACGCTGTTCCCAAGAATAATGAAAATATAAAGTTAGTAAAAGACCGTCAGATCTCATTCGAGAATTGACGGTCTTATATTTTATGATTGTATTTAAGAAAATCGTTTCGGTGGTCTTGCTTCCGCAGTTGATAGCCTTGCGCTATAAGTGTATCTACCTTCAAAGCAATTAGGTTAATGTCAGAACTCATCGCTTGTGCAATTTGCTGAATGTCATAGCCGTTTTCAATGTACTCCAAAATGGTGTCATCAGGGAGCGAAGCCTGAGAAGCAAAGATGTTTGCTTCATACTCCATACGGTTCTCTCGCATATCGAATATATTAAACTCTTTGAAACCACCTGCCGCAACAGCTTCCTGCCTATGAAGAACATCGTGACCGATTTCGTGCCACAGCACTATCTGCTCCACGACCGGGTGCATACCATTTTTGAGAAAAATAAAACGGTTCTTTAATATAACCTTATATGCCCCACGCTGTTTGTCGAAGTTCCGATAAATGATATTGATACCAAGCTCTTTTGCCACCCGGTAAGGGTTGCGAGTGCCACAGCGGTCAATGAGCCTGTTTACGATTTTTACAATCTCAGCCGTAGTGTAATATCCCAATCCGGCTCACCTCCTTGTAGGATAATTGTATCTGATATTTACCCTATAATAAAGTATAAACTAAATACTGTCCCATAAAACGGACTTAGTTTCACTTCGAGGATTGCTCGTCTTTGCGATATTTCTTCGGGGTGTATTTTTTATTGTTCTTTTTGGCAATAAGATATGCTTCCTGAATAGCATCAACCATTTCACGCATATCTTCGTCAGCCAATTCACCGCCGGCAAACAAACCGGTTACTTCTGCAAGTAATTCCTGAGCTTGTTTTGCCCCTCTGCGACCATACTTATCTTCAACCTCAGCGATAAATGCGTCATCTTCCGAAAGCAGATAGTTTACATTTTCGCCGAGAGCTTCTGCCAATGCTTTATATCTTTCCATTCCTCTCGGACGGGATTTATCTTTTTCATAAGAACAGATTACACGAACGGTAACGCCTATTTTATTAGCCAACTCTTCCTGAGTAAGACCGAGTTTAGTCCTTCCAGCTTTGACTTTTTCACCGAATGTCATCTTTGTGTTCACTCCTTAATTAAGAATTTGAAGTTTAACTTCTTATTGCCTCTTGACATTTGTAGTTTAACTGCGTATAATAAGAAACAGGAAGTTGAACTACATACAGTTTACATTAAACTTCATAAAAAGTCAAGGGGGTTCTGAAATAATGAGAAACATACTTCGTTTCGATATGAATAATTTTTTTGTCAGCGTTGAATGCATAGGAGGTTTTGTAATTTGAAGCACTTATCGAGATTTGACATCGAAGCCATAGCTGCTAAATATGTTCAGGCGTATATGGAACTTCCCGATGTTCGTAACACAAAAATATATAGGATTGACCCGGAACTGCTGTTAGAAAAGGTTCTCGGACTTACGGTCGAGTATCAACATTTATCTTACGACGGCAGTATTCTCGGGATGACTTCCTTTACAGAGCTTGGGGTACAAGTTCTCGAAGATGACGATAACGAAGCTTTTTTCTTCTTAGACGGTAAGACCGTCCTTGTAGAAAAAGACTTGGCTTTTGATAATAAGCTGAGAGGAAGAAAAAACTTTACCCTTATGCACGAGGGCAGTCATCAGATTTTCAAAATGCTTTTTCCGAATGATTACGGAGTAACGCAGAAATCTTCGGGAGTACATTACTACAAGGCAAACTCCGAAAGAAACAAGCCAATATCCGATTGGGAAGAATGGCAGGCAAATACGCTTGGAGCAGCTATTTTATTACCGGAAAACCTTATTAAGCAAGGAATGTTTCTTTTCAATCTCGGAGATAAAATCGAATGTCTGAATAAGATTTATTCTCCGGAAGTATATAAGAGATTTGAAGCACTTGCCGATTTTTTAGGCTGTTCTAAAAAAGCATTGGCAATCCGAATGAAACAGCTTGGATTGCTCAAAAAGGAATACCTCGATAATCCTTTTGACATTATCAATATTTACCCGGAGGGATGTAGCGTATGAATAACTTAGAGCAAAAGATAATCGTAAGGTGCAAGCACTGCGGTTGGCGTATCTTTGATAAGGTTACTATGACCACCGGAGTAATTGAACTGAAATGCCCAAACTGCCACAGAGTGGTGGAAGTTGACCTTTCTCTGCGCAGGGACAATGTAAAGTACAGATTAGTAAGAGTGAAATAATCGAGCGAACAATTAAATATCGGACAGATGTACCGAGCCACGAGTCCTTGAGCGAAAGCTCTTGAGTCATCAAATTGCCGGACGCTGAGAATTACAGGATAGAAATATCCTAAGTTCTTGGTGTCCGGTTTTTTTGTCGCTCCGAAAGGAGCAAAACCGTGACATATAAGTGGCTGGCGTATATCGCCAAATACCCGTAATCTCCGAATTTTTGATTTCAAACCAAATTCAAAAATTCAAGGAGATTACGACAATGACAAAACTTACATTAACCGAACAGGAAGAATTATTTGCAAAGGACTGCAAGCTCATTAACTTGCGCTATGAGTACACCAATTATACAGGCAAAGAAAAATGGGCTGTTGTTACCGAACTTACCGAAAAAGAACTTCGGAAAAAGTATCCCGACATCATCAAGAGATACACGCCTTTTGTTTTGCTTTCTATGGCTCAGGGTGAAGTTATTAACGAAGCAGATAGGAACGATGATAAATACGAAAAGCGAGCAAAAAGGACACTTGATGTTTACGGATATGAAGATGACATTTCAGAGCAGTTTCATCGGGAACTGATTACGCCTTTCGCTGACCCTTTTGAACAGGCGGAAGAAGAACGCCTTGAAATAGAAAAAGAGCAACTCCGCCGAATGGAGATAGCAAAAGTCAGAAAAGTCTTGGCGATGATGAAACCGATTCAAAAGGAAAGGCTGTGCAAGGTTGTTCTGTTGGGGCTGAGTTCAAGAAAAATCGCACAAGAAGAAGGCATAAATTACAATGCCGTAGATAAGTCTATCAAAGCTGCAATAAAAAATTTCAAAAAATATTATGAAAACCTCTGATTTTGGGTGTGCATTTCGCCCCCTTTGTCCAAATGAGTGAAGGGGTTATTTAATTCCGGACACGAATGACACTTCAAGATTAAGAAATGAGAGGTTTTACATATGAAAGAAAGAACAATTTGCCGTGGAGATTTATTCTACTACGATTTTGGAAACAGAACCGGCTCGGTTCAAAGCGGAGAAAGACCGGTGCTTGTAATACAGGCAGACGATTACAACAAGAACGCTCCGACTATTATCGTAGCAGCCGTTACAAGCGTTATTAAGAAAAGGTATCTTCCGTCGCACATTCAGCTTGGTGAAGATTTCGGATTAAAGAAGCCGTCAATGGTACTGTTGGAACAGGTTCAGACGGTCAACAAAGAAGATTTGAAAGACTATATCGGAACAGTTGATGATGAGCAGCTTATCAGGCGGATAAACACAATGCTCAAAAAGACTTTTGGGCTTTGGATTTATAAAAAGGAAAAGGAAGAAAATATCCGTTGCCTCTGCCCTAAGTGCCTGAGCGACTATATTGACAATCCTAATTATATCGTGCGTCGCCTTGACCCATTCGCAAAAGAGAAAGACCGTTGCGACAAATGCGATAAATCCGGTTGGGACTATGTCGTGACCGAAAGAAATTCCGTTCGTAAGGGTAAGAGTGGTAGCTATGAATAATAAGATTAGTATTCCGATATGGAAAAAGACAAATCTTACGGTTGACGAAGCAGCAGCCTATTGCGGTATCGGAGTAAAGAAGTTAAGGAAGATGACCGAATCCGAGGATTGTCCATTTGTTCTTTGGAACGGAAGAAAGCGTTTAATAAAAAGGCAGCAGCTCGATGAGTACCTTGAAAGTATGAGTTCCATATAGTCTGATTGTCAAGTGTGCGATAGGTCTATTCGCATAATAGGCTTATCGCCAACTTTGAATTATGATATGAACATCAAAAACAAGGAGGTGCGTCAGAAATGGCAGATACAAAATTTGATGTGCCGATATGGCATAAAACAAACCTGACGGTAGAAGAAGCCGCAGCTTATAGCGGTATCGGCTCACAGAAATTAAGGGAAATGTCCGATTCCGAATACTGTCCGTTTGTTCTTTGGAATGGAGCAAAACGACTAATCAAGCGTAAAAAATTGGATAAGTATCTCGCTGAAATTTATTCGATATAACTGCAAGGAGGTGCTTGAAAAATGGACGATACAAGAAAGACAGTCGGTCAGGGTTTCGATGTGCCGATACGGTATAAAGCAAACCTGACGATAGATGAAGCTGTTGAGTATTCAGGTATAAGCAGAGCAGGACTTTTGAAAATGACAAATCAATATGATTGTCCGTTCGTTCTTCGTTTAGGACATCGCAGACTAATAAAAAGGAGGGCGTTTGATGAATACATTACAAAACTTGATTTTGTCGAATGAGGATGAAACATTGAATCGTGAAGTAAAGGCATATCAAGAGAAACTTACTTCAAAAACAAACGAAATCCCAATATGGGAAAGACAATGGTTGACGATTGAGGAAGCTTCAGAGTATTCCGGCATTGCACGAAGAAAACTTCGTGAGCTATCAAACACATCGGGTTGTCCTTTTGCAATATGGATGGGAAACAAAATCCACATCATAAGAGAGAAACTTGATAGTTACACGGAAACACACAATAGAATTTAGGAGGGATGAAATTATGGCTGAAAAGCGAAAAGACAAAGCAAGAACCGTCTTAAAAACCGGAGAGGTTCAGAGAAAAAACGGTACTTATCAATTTAGTTGGATGGATGGACAGTTAAAAAGGCGTTTTATATATGCCAAAACCTTAGCTGACCTGCGTGAAAAAGAGAAGAATATCTTGAAAGATAAATGCGACGGCATAAAGACCGAAGCTCGATACACCACGGTTAATGATTTGTTTGACCTTTGGCTCAATTTGAAAAGGGGATTGAAAAACAATACCCTTGAGAATTACAAGTATCTTTACAACACCTTTGTACGACCTGTTATCGGCAACAAACGAGTATCGACTTTGAGAAAGTCGGACATTAAGAAGTATTACAACTACCTTGCCGATGAGAGAAACCTGAAAGTTTCTACGATTGACAGTATCCATACTGTCCTACATCAAATATTGCAGATAGCGGTTGATGACGACTATATCAGAAACAATCCCTCGGATAATGTGTTGAGAGAACTGAAAAAGTCTCACGCCTTTCAGTCGGAGAAGCGTCGAGCTTTGACAAGACCTGAACAGGATTTGTTTCTTGATTACCTTAAAACACACCCGGTTTACGAGCATTGGTATCCCGTTTTTGCGGTTATGATAGGAACGGGATTGCGTGTCGGCGAAGTAACAGGCTTGAGATGGTGCGATATAGATATGGAAAGCGGAATGATTGATGTAAATCACACGCTTGTATATTATGACCATCGTACCGAAGGAAGCAAAAAAGGCTGCTATTTCAATGTGAATACGACTAAGACTCCTGCAAGTATGAGACAAGTACCAATGCTTGATTTTGTCAAAGAAGCATTTGAGCTTGAAAAGCAGAAACAGAAAGACTTGGACATTCATTGCGAAGTTACGATAGACGGATACTCAGACTTTATCTTTATCAATCGTTTTGGACAGGCACAGCACCAAGCAACCTTGAATAAAGCAATCCGTCGTATTATCCGTGACTGTAACGATGAGCAGTTTGAAAAGTCGGAAGAACCCGAAGTGCTTTTGCCTCATTTTAGCTGCCATTCACTCAGACATACATTCACAACGAGAATGTGCGAAGCTGGAGTTAATATAAAGGTCATTCAGGACGCACTCGGACATACGGATATTTCAACCACGCTGAATATCTACACCGATGTTACCAAAGAATTGAAAACATCAGAGTTCAAAGGACTTGATAATTATTTCAAGGCACAGTAACAATCGAATAGACAGAGAGCATACGATCCGTTTCGGAAAGTATGCTCTCTTTATTTATATACATTTATAATGGAATTTGGCTTGCCGGTTGACTTTCAGGCAGCAGATGAATATAATAAATGTTAGTGGAGATTTGCCGGGTTTCATAGTTCGACTTACATCATTTACATCAAAACATACATCATTTGAGTGCCAAATTGCCGTAAATGAGTCCGAAAAAGTTGTTTTTAAGCCTTTCCAAACGGCTTTAATGCCCGTTAAAGCAACTTAATGCCGCAAATGAGAGAACCGCAACAAAAATCCCGACAATGAAGAGTTTGGATTCCGACAAGAAGCCGTCGGGTATTCCGAAAACAAAGGACGCTGTTGTTGAAGAAAAGATTGACTTCTCAAAGGTAAAAGTTGAGCCTTTGTTTGAAGAATATGTTGATTTTGAAACATTTTCAAAGTCAGATTTCCGTGCAGTAAAGGTTAAGGCTTGCGAGGCTGTTAAGAAGTCAAAGAAACTGTTACAATTCACTCTTGATGACGGCACAGGCACAGACCGCACAATTTTAAGCGGTATCCACGCTTATTATGAGCCTGAAGAACTGGTTGGAAAGACTCTTATCGCTATCACAAATCTTCCGCCGAGAGCAATGATGGGTATTGACTCCTGCGGTATGCTCCTCAGTGCAGTTCACGAAGAAGAAGGCGAAGAAAAGCTACACCTCCTCATGGTAGATAACCATATCCCCGCAGGTGCAAAGCTCTATTAAGAAGTACCGTTTTACCCTACAAAACGGGATGTACTTCATTTGTAAAAAAGCTCTGAAAATACACAAATACACCAAATGGTGCTTGAAACGGTGCAGAGCCTTAAAAATTGCATAATTTTCAAGATATATGGGCAGTTCCAATCGGGATTGCCCATTTTCAGAAAGAAAAAGACAAATCGGAATTTGAGAAGGTAAGTGAATGGGATACCATGGAGGAATATGATAATGTCGAAAGATGAGTATTTGATAACCGATACG
>OKVF01000985.1_pt1 | contig 25712 bp, 17 predicted proteins | sample 1604831 | NCBI WGS metagenome assembly OKVF01 (sample SAMN01760980, study PRJEB22395) | human gut metagenome
GAAGCGGATTTAAGCCGCCGTATGTTACCCATGCAACTTCCGGTGCAAAGCCCTCTACATGGTCTTTTTCACGCTCTAACAGGCTTTCCGGAATGAACATCGGCATATATACATTTTCAACGCCTGTTTCCTTAAATCTTCTGTCCAGTTCGTGCTGGATATTTTCCCAGATTGCATAACCTGCCGGTTTAAAAATCATGCAGCCCTTGACACTGGAATATCCCATCAATTCTGCTTTTTTTACAACATCTGTATACCACTGTGCAAAATCTTCGCTCATGGATGTGATCTCACGAACCTGTTTCTTTTCCTTTGCCATTTTACATTCTCCTGTTTCTACTATAATAAATAAAAAGGGGAAGTACGCTCTGCTGCAGCAGAAAGCACTTCCCCTTGTCTATTCTCTCCACTGCCAGCCATCAGCTGAACAGGGACCAAAATTCATTCGGCGGTACCACCCTATTTGAAATCTTCACTCGATTGCCTCGAAAATGTCAGACAGCAGATACTGCATCTGTCCTGATTCATATACTGAAGACTTCCGCTCAATTGTCCATAACGCCGGACGTGCGCTGTACTTTCATACAGAACTCCAAGGCAGGTTCCATAGCTTTCCATGTAGGAATCTCTCAGCCTGTCGATTCCCTCTCTGAACATTTCCACTGTGTACTATTCCTTATCAACGTCATGTTTGTTATCAGTTTATGCCAGTCTCAGACTTTTGTCAATCCTTAATTCGCTCAAAATCTGCAAGCAGGGCAGCCCCGGTTTCATATTCCAGATCATTATACGCCTCCTGTACTTTGTCCAGAAGATCTCTCTGTGCCGTGGAAAGCTCCATCCCATGCAGAATCCGCAGGGCGTCCTCTATCTGCGTCATATCATAGGTATCCATACCGTTTCTCAACTGTACAAATACGTCCTCCACGCTGCGCTGTTCCTGCGCCGGTGTAACCATTCCTGTCTGAATTGTCATCCTCGCCAGTTCATTGCTTACTTCCTGTACTGCATTGCGCAATTCCTCTATAAAACCATCCATATGCCTGTCTATGTAGCTGTAGTTTTCTGTTTTGGCAGCCATTTCCATAACTTCCGCCGATTCACTCAGAGCATTCTCTCCAATCTGAATACTTGCCCCTTTAATTCCATGCACTTTCGTCTGGAACATGGTATAGTCTCCTCCTGCATATTGGGCAATTGTTTCTACCAGCGGCTGTGCCTCCTGTACAAAGGCTTCCAGCATACGGCGATATCCCCTGCGATTTCCTTCATAACCGATATCTTCCAGTATCTGCACCGGATCTGCTGCCTCAGGACGTCTTTTGAACCGGTCAGGGATCAGACTTTCCACAACATTCTGCAACAATGTGGTATCAACAGGTTTTATCAGTAATGCATGAAAACCATATTTCTGGTAATAATCATTGGTTTCTTCCTCCAGATTGGCTGTTACCAGAACCAGTGGAACACTGCGTATCTTCTGTATCTGCGCTGCTGCTTCCATCCCGGTCATATCAGGCATCATCCGATCCAGAAACACCATTTGATATTTATTGGCACGGACCGCATCAATAGCATCCTGTCCATTTCCCACCAGATCCACACTGCATTTCCAGGGACGCAGTAACTCTTTGAAAATCTCCTGATTTACCTTCATATCATCAGCCACAAGTACTCTGGCATCCGGATATATCCAGTTTGGCTGTATTCCTTCCATTCCCTGTACCTGTCTGCGCAACAACATATCCTCATTAAAAGTAACAGGGGGCTCCATAGAAGCTCCATGCGCTATGTCCTGTAATATATGGAACCGAAATACTGACCCTTTTCCCGCTATACTCTCTGCCCCGGCATCTCCTCCCAGTTTCACTGCCAGTTGTTTTACAATATAAAGTCCCAGTCCTGTTCCTTCTTTCACTGTATCATTCTTTCCTGAAGCATATTCTTCAAAAATATGCATGATCTGCTCATCATTCATTCCCGGACCCGTATCTGTTACCGTACAGTCGATCCTGCATTTGCCAGCCTGTTCTTTACAGGTAAGTTCGCACCTGATCTCACCCTGTTCTGTATATTTCACCGCATTTGCCAGCAGATTCTGCAGCATTTCCCTCACACACATCCCATCCCCAACCAGTTGTGACGGATGCTCGCTCTTTAAAGTGATTGAGAAATTCACAGGACGATTCTGAAGATTTACCACGCACATATTGGCAAGTTCCTCCAGTATCCTGTCCAGATCATAGGGACTGTTGGAAATTTCCAGTTTACCGGATTCCAATTTGGAGAAAAGCAGAATAGAATCCACCAGTTCCAGCAATGTATTTCCGGCACTTTTGACATAGCGCATCAGCGACCGGTTTCGTCCTTCCATTTCCTTTCTGGACAGCATGATATCACTTACCCCTATGATGGCATGCAAAGGGCTTCTCAGATCATGGCTCATACATGCAAGGAACCGGCTTTTGGAAGCTGTCTGCTCCTCTGCCATTTCCTTAAGTTTCTCCATCAATTGTGTCTCTCTCTTCTGCTTTGTAATATTTACAATAGATAAAATATAACCTTTATGTCTGTTCTGATTTATAATCGGCTGCAACACGCATTGATAGTATTCCTGCCCTTTTGCAGCAAATTCTATCATTTCATCCGGACTGTCCAGCAAATCTTTTAACTGTTCCCTGCATAAGATCCTGCTCTTTTTTTCAGAACTATCTCCTAATTGCTCCGGGAATAATTTTCTGGCTGCATGATTGGCATCCAGATAGTAATAATCTTCATCAAAAAGAACAACTGCAATATCTGATGTATCATATAACTTCTCTTTCATCAATGTCATGGAATCCCACAACTGTCCTGTTTTCATGAGATAGTATACAATTCCGTTGGTCAAAGTCAGAGAAACGGGTACGATCAATTCTCCCCACTCTGCACGCACTCTGCTCTGCAAAACCAGACAGGAGCAGGGAATAGTGAGTGCCAGATACATCATCAGGTTTACATAATGTTCTTTTCTGCTGTAGTTTCTGAAAAAATATGCCTTTGTTGCCAAATACAGCATAATAGAAATATAGCAGGTCACTGTTCCATAAAAAACTCCCTGATATATTTCTCCGTTTCTTCCATATTCCAGAAACATCGCAATATCTGTCAGCAAAAGCCCCACAAATAGAACATCTTCAACTCTTCGCGGAAACCTGATACGTACTACATCCATGATATAATAAATCAAAAAATACAGCATCTGTACCAGCAGAATTTTCTCCAGAAATGCAAATACCGCTGTCTCTCTGGTCAGATATTCCACAATCTGAAAAAAATCCGTGAAACAGATCATTCCCAATATCAATGGCAGAAATCTATGGGTCTGGGAATAGATTCTGCCTGTTATATATTTCTGCAGCACAAACAGCGAAATTCCCAGGGCAGCAACCAATATGATCAACATCATTCGCTATCACTCCGTCCTGTAAGTATCCTTTTGATCTCTGATTTTACAAAGACAGGATTATAAGGTCTTAGAATATATCCTGCGGCATTGATCCTTCTGCACATCATTACTGTCTCTTTATCACTGAGCGCTGTAACAAAAAGAATAGGAATCCTGTCCTTCGTCATCTCTTTGATTTTCCGTGCTGTCTCCACCCCATCCATCTCAGGCATATCAATGTCCATCAGGATCAGATCCGGATACTCATTTTTCTCCAGATACAGGAGAGCCTGTCTTCCAGATTTCAGTAAAATGACATCATACAGATGTTCCAGTATTCCTCTTAACGCTTCCAGATTCGTCTTCATATCATCCACAACAGCCAGTTTATAGCGTTTAAACGGCTGTATCATTTTCTTTCTGGCTTCTTCTGACTCTCTGTTTTCTCCAAATTCCTCACCAACTGCCTTTTTCACTGTAATGTTATAATTTTCTCTCTCAGCCAGATCCAGAACTGTACCATCCATAAGTTTTACCGCCGGCCGTAGATTATGATAATCCGAATTATCCATAATAATGCCGATTCTGCCATCCGACAGGCTGATCTGTTTTCCCTTTGGATACAATGGTACATATTTCAACAACGTAGCTACCACATGCCTGTCAAACATGATGCCACTGCCACCCATCAGATATTCCGATGCTTCATAGGGGGAATATGGCTCCTTATATGGTCTTCTTGATACCAGAGCATCATAAACATCCGCAACATGCAGAATTCTGGTAAACAGCGTCTGTTCGATTCCTTCCAGTCCTTCCGGATATCCACTGCCATCCACATTCTCATGATGATACAATACCGCTATTTTAATCTGCGCAGACAGATCCCAGCGTTCCTTGATCATTTCATATGACAGCAGCGGATGAGATTTCATGATCTGGTATTCCTCCTGCGTCAGTCTTCCCGGCTTATTCAGGATCTCCTGTGGAATGGAGAGCTTTCCCAGATCATGGAGCAATGCTGCTGTAACCAGATCTTGAAGATCTTCTTCACTCAGTTTTAACCCAAAACCAATGACGCAGGATATGACAGCCACATTGACCGAATGTGCATAGGTATAGTCATCAAAAGACCGCAGATCTGTCAGATCCAGAGTCAGTTTTCCCCTGGTAAGTATTTCCTCTACAATCTTACTGGCAATTTTCTGGCATTTATCAATATTGCTTTCCCTTACACACATCAGCCCTTCTGTTCTAAGTGCCGGCGAAATGGTTGCTTCTACGTGAATGTCTTTGGACAACTCATCCGTAATATACACGCCATCAAAACCGTACTCCTTTAATTTATCAATATAGTTCTGAGTAAGCAGTGCATTCTGACTGACCAGCGTTCTACCACTGGAATCATACAGACCATACGCGAGCTGCATACCCGGTCTGGTATCTTCTAACTTAACATAGCGCATAGTTTTATCCCCTCTGTTCAGACAACACAATAACTACTATTATTTTATCTTAAATTTTCAGACAATTCAATTGTCTTATAGGATTTGCAATGCCTTTTTTGTACAATTTTTCTATTGAAATATAATAGACCTTCGTACCATTCTCTTTTATACTATAAGGTATGGGGATTACACTAAGGAGGTAACGCAGAAATGAATACAGAAAATATAATTTTATCTAATAACTGCCACTTTCATCTGGGCGATACACCCGATGCATGGCAGGCATGGTATGACGACTCAGACTGGCAGGAAATCACATTGCCTCATGACTGGTCCGTTACTTTGCCCTTTGACAGGTCATGCTCCAGCGGAACCGGATATCTGCCAGGAGGAATCGGCTGGTACCGGATTCATATTAAGCCGCAGGAAGAATGGCAGGGCAAACAGATCAGCATATGCTTCGATGGTGTGTACAAGAATAGCCGCGTATGGTGCAACAGTTATTATCTGGGCGAACGTCCTAATGGTTATATCAGCTTTTGCTATGATATTACCGATCAGTTCCGCTTCGACGCAGATAATATCATATCTGTGTATGTTGACCACCGTGAAATCGCAGACTCAAGGTGGTATACAGGAAGCGGCATTACCAGAAAAGTATCTCTGCGTATAGAAGAAAACGTTCATCCTGTCGCAAATGGCATTTTCTTTACAACACCACATGTAAATAATGAATTGGCGGACTGCGAAGTCACAACCGAACTAATCAACTGCATGGATGGACCGTGCGATGCTATTGTGACCAATCTGCTCTTTGCGCCGGATGATACGCTGATCTATGAACAGAACAGCCACATAACTTTGGCTGCACATGACACAGGTGTCACCCGGACAAAGGGAACAATCAGCCAACCTGCCTGCTGGACACCGGAAAGTCCTTCTTTGTATACCTTAAAAACTTATCTTTCTTATCAGGCATCAACTGAAACAATAAATGCACTGGTGGATACACAGAAGGTAGGAATCCGCTCTCTACGCTTTGATGCAGATAAAGGCTTTTTCCTTAATGATGTACCTTACCTGTTCAAGGGCGTCTGCCTGCATGAAGATGCCGGATGCTTCGGCAACGCAGTTCCCGCTGCAGTATGGCACAGAAGATTAGCCAAATTAAAGTCAATGGGATGCAATGCCATCCGTATGAGCCACAACCCACATATGCCGGAATTATACGCCTTATGTGATGCTTTGGGATTCCTTGTTATCGATGAAGCCTTTGACGAATGGGAAGGCCCCAAGAACAAGTGGAGTACCGGACATAATGTATACCCGCCCAGGCATCAGGGCTATTATGTCAACTTCCCGCAATGGTATGAGAAGGATCTGGTAGATATGATGCGCCGCGACCGTAACCATCCAAGCATCATTATGTGGAGTATCGGCAATGAGATCGATTATCCTAATGACCCTTATTGTCACCCAAGTTTCCAGGCTATGACAGGCAACAATGATGCAAACAAACCTGCTGCCGAAAGAATGTATAATCCTTCCCGTCCAAATGCCGAACGTCTGGCAGTACTGGCAAAAGAATTATGTGATATTGTTCATAAAACCGATACCACGCACCCCGCAACACTGGCTGCTGCCTTTCCAGAATTATCAGCAAAGCTGGGATTCATTGACCCTTTGGACGTTGTTGGATTTAATTATAAGGAGCATTTATACCAGGAACACCATGAGGCCTTCCCTGATAAGCCTTTTCTTGGCAGTGAGAATGGACACAGCCTCTCAGCATGGAAAGCCGTTACCGACAATGATTATATCTCCGGTCAGTTCCTGTGGACAGGTATTGATTATCTGGGTGAAGCACACGGTTGGCCGATACACGGCTCCGGAGCCGGACTTATGACCCTTGCAGGATTTGAAAAAACCGGTTACTACAGACGGCAGAGCATGTGGTCTGCCATTCCAATGATCCATCTGGCTACTGTATCCAGGGAGCAAAGCTGCACTACAGTCTGGGGTGAAACTTTCCAGCGTGCAATAGATTGTGAATTTGCACCTGTCCATGAATGTTGGGATTATCTGCATGGTGAAGAAGTTGTAGTAAAATGCTATACGAACCTGTCGGAAATTGAACTTTTCCTGAATGGGCAAAGCAAAGGAATCTACCAGAAAGACGATGATGTTGACTGCATTCTGATAACTCTTCCTTTTGCTCCAGGTGAATTAAAAGCGACTGGAACAGGTGTCCATCAAAATATCAGTCACGCACTCTATTCCGCAGGAGCGGCCTGCCAGATCCAAACGGATATTTACAGAATTGAGCAGAATACACCAGCGGAAAATATGACATATGTATCAAAATTCACCAGTACACTTCCTTTGTACCAGATTGCAGTTTCTCTGTCAGATTTTAACGGTAACCCCTCTTATCAGGCAAGTACCATGTTGCAGATAAAGGTTACAAACGGCAGATTAATAGGTTTGGAAAATGGTGATCTGTCCGATGTTACAGAGTATTCTTCTAATAGCCGTCGCGCATACCATGGACAGCTAATGGTCTATGTTCTGGCTGATTCCGCACAGGAAACTACCATAACCATTCGTGGCGAAATGTTAAAGACAAAGACTGTGACATTACCCTCTGTTTTCTAAAAAATATATCATCAGACACATATACTAAAACAGCTCACTGCTATGTATTTTCATAACAATGAGCTGTTTATTATTAACCAATATCAGGTTCATCTTTTAATGCGATTTTACCTGTTGACTTACCCTCTGTTTCAAAAACTATGATTTCATTTTTTCCATCTTTTAACAGCGGAGCAGGTATATAAAGCCTCTTCTGTGGTCCAATTTCCCAGAATCGTCCCAGATTAAAGCCATTTAAGAATACACAGCCTTTTCCCCATCCAGCAAGCTCCAGGAAAGTATCTGCCTTCTCTGTTACATCCAGTTCAAATCGATAAAATGCAGGAAGTCCTTCTGTATAACCTTTTGAAAAATCCAGTTTATCCACATTATCAAGTGGAAGCGGATACATTGTCCAGTTATAATGCATATGTCCATTGATCTGTACGCAGTCCTTGATTCCCTTGTGTTGATGTTCCATCATAGGTCCGAAATTCACACGTCCCATATTTTCCATCAGAATATCCAGCGGCGCTCCTGCTTGAAAGGTCACAGGCTCCTGCTTAAATTCAGGTGTACCTGACTTTGCGGCATTCATATCTTCTGCCATAACAACCTGGTCTAACTGCACACTGTACTCTCCAAGAAGCTGTCTGTCATACAGAGTTGTCAGTGGTTTATGGTCTACATAGAGTTTAGCCCTGTCATTTGCCCCCCAGAGCCTGATACGTTCTATGTTCTTTTCTTTGGATAGTGGCGAATGATATAGAATATATCCATAATTCTGTCCACATTTCTCCATACATACTGGGAAAGTATCCACAATCGGAGCAGAAATATCCTCTAATGCTTCAAATAAACCTACCCTGGCATTCGCTGTGAGTTCACCATATGCCTTTTTCTGAATCGGTGTTGTAAATTCCACCTTGGGAATCGGTGCATACTTACTGATGACTTTCTGAAAAGCCTCATATTTGGGGGTGATATCCCCTGCCTCTGTCAAAAGAGCATCATAATCATAGGAGGTCACATCCGGTGTGATCTGGTCATAATAATTAGACCCGTTCATAAATCCGAAGTTCGTTCCACCCTCAAACATATAGATATTCACATGTCCCATATCCAGCATATCATCCAGATCGGCAGGGCTGTCAGGATTGCCCTTCATATGACCGCCATTGCCCCAATGATCGAACCAGCCTACCCAGAACTCGGCACACATAAGCGGGCCGCCATCATTGTAATGCGAAAGGACTTCAAAACGTTCCTTTGTTCTGGAGCCGAAATTACCCATAACCTGTACACCATCTATCTTACCACAGCTCAGGGATTCATCAAAGGGTCCGTCAGAACTGATCAGTGGTACTTCCACACCGGACTCTACCATGATATCACGCATGATTTCCATATATCTGGTATCATCACCATAGTAACCGTATTCATTTTCTACCTGCATCATGATCACGGGACCACCCTGTGTGATCTGCAGCGGTATGAGCCTGGGCATCAATACTGCATAGTATTCCCTGATATGTTTCAGGAATGGTCCATAGACTGCACGAAGCCTCATTCCATCCTCCTTTAACAACCATGCAGGAAGTCCGCCAAATTCCCATTCAGCGCAGATATAAGAAGAAGGACGCAGTATCACATATAGTCCCAGTTCCTGTGCCAAGTGTACAAACCGTTCAATATCGAGAATTCCTTCAAAATGAAATTCCCCTTTGTTTGGTTCATGCATGTTCCATGGAATGTAGGTTTCTACTGTATTACATCCCATAGCTTTTAACTTTTCCAAACGATCACGCCAGTATTCCGGCACGACACGAAAATAATGTATGCTGCCCGAAATCACCTGGAAAGGTTCTCCATTGAGGTAAAAATTGTCTTTGATTTCGAATTGTCCCATGTTTATCCATGCCTTTCTTGTTCTCTGATAACAAAAGGGTGTACCTCACTTCTAGCGAAGCTATTGTACACCCTTCCTATGAAACCTTATACTGATCTTATACTTTATTTATATAATGCATCGATCTGTGACTGAAGAGCTGCTGTTACATCATTGATACCAGCCTTCTCAAGTGCTGCCTGATACTCTGCAACGATATCTTCTGCAGAACCGCTGTAAAGGCCGAAGGAGATCTGCTTCATGTACTCTTCCTGTACACTTGATACGTTATCAATCTTACCCTGAATATCATCTACATCAGGAATGAACTGACCATATGGATAGTCGATCTTGAGAGAATCATACTCAGCATAAAGCTTGTCGATTGCATCCCAGTTCTTTGTAGCATCCTTAAGTTCAAGGTCGTCGTTACGTCCCCACCAGAAGTTTGTCTGGATTTCCTGAGTTGTTGAATCATATGTATCAGGTGTATACTTCATACCATTCTCATCGATTGCATACTGAACACCTTCAATACCATAGTTGAAAAGACGATAGCACTCTGGATCATTTCTTAATAAGTCATATACCATCAATGCTCTTTCAGGATTCTTGGAACCTGCTGAAACAGCCATTGCACCATGAGTAATGGAAAGTGCTACTACGTTACCTGTCTCTTCACCGAAGTAGAAGAAGCCTGTTTCTGCATCTTCATCTGTATCATAGATTGTGTTGTTTGATGTATGTGAGCACAGGTCTGTCCAGGTCTGTGTATGATGCTGCTCTACTGCAACCTGACCTACTCTGTATTCATCTTTGTTCTGAGAAGATGTATTGTTCAGAACGTTTGTAGGGAATACACCGATTTCATTCCATTCTTTCATTAACTTAGCATATTCTACAAGAGAATCTGTATCTGTCATGTAAGGAGAATATACTGTGTAAAGGTCATCCTTGCTGCCGCCCCACATAGCGCCGGAGTTCAGGCCATCGATTGGTACATAGTTGCTGTGAGAAGTGATCCAGCCACCAACCATCTGATTGTACTGTGTACCGTCTGAATCCCACAGATATTTCAGATCATTGCCATATGTTTCTTTTACATATTTGAAATATGTTGTCAGGTCTTCCCAGCTCTTTACGCCATCTGTAAGACCAGCTTCCTTAGCCCAGTCAAGACGATATGCAAAACCGTGGTTAGTCCACTGTGCATAATTATCTTCAGGCATCAGATAAATCTCGCCGTTATACTTACACAGATCCCAGTGTTCAGCAGGAACACTTTCCCATGTCTTAGGTGCGTATGTTTTTAACATATCTTCTGATAATTCAAGGAATGCACCATTCTTGGCATTTGGCCACGCATCCAGCCAGTCAGAAGCTGTACCAACCAGGTCTACAGAACCATCCATCTGAGCCAGTGTCAGATTGTATACAGATAAGTAATTTGTCCAGTCAATGTGATAAATTTTTAATTCTGCATTTACTTTCTCTGTTAAAATCTCATTTAATTTGGCAAGCATATCTGCATTGCCATTACCCTCATCAGAACCACCTGTTGTCATATATGTGATGACTACATGCTCAGAAGTATCAATGTCGGCTGTTTCTGTTGAAGCAGCTTCTGTTGATGATGTGTCAGCAGTTGTTGCAGATGTCTCAGACTTTGTATCTGTTGTTGCGCTGGTATCAGATGAACCACCATTTGAGCTTCCGCAGCCTACCAGTCCTGCAACCATTGTTGTTGCCAGAAGTAAGGATACTAATTTCTTTTTCATAGATTGTCCTCCTAAATATAAATATAATAAGTTTATTGCTCTTCTGCCATGGGACTTAACCCCATGCCCGTGGCAGCTATATGTAATCCCCTCTGCGAGGTCTACATTCCTGTTATTAATACTACATTAACCCTTAACTGCACCTACAGTAATACCACCGATGAAATATTTCTGTACGAAAGGATATAACAATACGATAGGTCCGGTTGCCAGACACGCTGTAGCCATCTTTAATGTTTCAGTCGGCAGATCAGTCACTGTTACATACTGTCCTGCGATAGAGTTCTTTAAGCTCTGTGCCTCATTTACAACTCTGTACAGATTAAACTGCAAAGGAATGATTTTTACATTTGAACTTAAGAACAAAGATGACTGATACCATTCATTCCAATAACCTAATGCAAGGAATAATCCAATGGTTGCCAGTGCCGGTTTTAACATAGGCAGGATCAGTGATACAAAAATCCTGAAATCACCTGCACCATCTATCTTGCCTGACTCCGTAATCTCATGAGGAATACTCTTAACGAAGTTCTTCATAAGAATGATCAGCCATGGTGACATCAGCAAAGGTAATAATACTGCCAGATAACTGTCTTTTAAGTGGTATGTCTGTACCATCAGCAGATAGTAAGGAGCTAGTCCTGCCTGAAACAGACTGGTGAAGTATACATAGAAGGAAATTCCGTTTCTGAACGGGAAATCCTTTCGCTGTAATGCGTAGCCCGCCATTGCGATACAAGTCAGACCAATTGCAGTACCGACTACGGTAAGTATGATCGTTAATAAATATGACCACCAGATCGTACCACCCTTACATACCATATTGTATGCTTCCAGAGTCACTTCCTTAGGAAAGAGCTTTACACCCTCCGCTCTGATTACCTGTTCACTGGTAAAAGAGGAAGATACAATAATCAGGAATGGGAATATACAGCAGATTGAATATAATGTTACTATGATATAACCTATTGTTCTGATTATGATATCTGATACCCCAAGTTTTACCTTTGCACTGGAGGTCATTAAATCCAAATCTTTTTTCTTTGCCATCTTACATTCCTCCAATCCCTAGAATAATGAGTAGTCAGGTTCAATCTTCTTAACTACACCATTTACTACCATGACCATAACAAAACCGATAATGGACTGGTACAGACCAACTGCTGAAGCATAAGAGAAGTTAAAGTCTGTCATTGTTGCACGATATACATAGGTTTCAATAATATCTGTTGTAGGATAAAGTAATGAGTTTGTACCTACTATATTATAGAAAAGACCGAAATCACCTTTTACAATACCACCTAATGCAAACAGCAGCAGGATAACAATTGTTGGTTTCAAACTTGGAAGAATGATATAACGGATCTTCTGGAAACCATTTGCTCCATCCACCTTAGCTGCCTCAATGATCTCTGCATCAATGCCACAGATTGCTGCAAAGTATACAACTGAGTTGTATCCTGTCTTCTGCCATAAGTTGATAAGTACCATCAGTACCGGCCATACATTAGGATTACCGTAAGGGTTCAACAACTGATCCTCTGAACCGCCCAATGCTCTGATGATTCCATTTACAAATCCGAAATCATAGTTGAGCAGGTTGTATACCAGAACACCTACCAGAACCTGTGAAATGAAGTATGGCAGGAACATCATTGTCTGAGATACTTTCTTGAACCATTTACTCTGAATTTCATTCAGCAGGATTGCAATAAATACTGCGATGACATTTCCTAAAATAATAAATGCCAGATTGTAGAGAATTGTATTTCTGGTCAATGTCAGTAATTTACCTGACTGAGCCAGGAATTCGAAGTTCTGTAACCCCACGAACTTACTTCCAAAAATACCATCTCTGTAATTGTATTTTACAAAAGCAACCCATATACCCGGCAGTGGTGCATAGCTGAATGCCAGAAAGAACAGAATTGCCGGTAAACACATCAGCAACAATATTCTTGAACGCTTTACCTTCTGAAAAAACGTTAACCCGGATTTTGGCTTTGCAACTTTTACTTTTGTTTTCCCCATAATTGCAACCTCCCTTGTTAATTTGCTGTTTTGCAACCGATTTCATGTTTAAATATTAGCACTTTTTATTTATGTTCGTCAATATATCAGACACATTTTGTTCATATTTGGTTCTTTTGTTCAATATATTCAATAAAATTATGTATATTTTGCCTATTAACAAAATTAAAAAAGGACTTTGTTATTATACAAAATCCTTTTTACGCTGATTCTTCCATGAAATCGACTTCATTATATCATTATTTATCCTTACATACGCCACTGCTCTGACGTACTACCAGAGTAGGCATAACCATTCGTAGCCGGCCGACTTTTCTGCCCTCTATCAAAGCTGTTGCCGTATCTATCAGTTTCCTGCCGTATTCTTCATAATTATAGTCCACACTGGTCAAAGGCGGTATTCCCATTTCTGCCATATAAGTATTATCATAGCTTACCACCGATATATCTTCTGGAATCCGATACCCTCTCTCCGTCAGGCATTTCATGATTCCCATAGCCGAAAAATCATTAATTGCAATAATTGCCGTCATCTTCACTCCAGCTTCCAACATCTCGGCAGTCTGTTTATATGCCGTTTCAAAATCATAACTGCCATGGTCTGTTACCAGTCTGGGATCATAATCAATATGCCTTTCATTTAATATCTGCTTATAACGCTGGTATTTTTCAAAAGTCGCCAGGACTTCATGATTTCCACCTATCAGAGCAATTCTCCTATGCCCCAGTCCCAGGAGATGATCCATCAGAAGTTCCATTGCCTGCATGCTGTCAATACGTACTGCATGGCATCTGGTTCCATCCAGCTTACCTGTCACTACAACAGGAGTCTTTGCCATGATCTGATTTACCAGTTCCACATAATCTTCCTTAGAAACCAGATCATCTACCCTGCCGCCAAACTGAATAATGGCATCTACCCTCTGTTCCTGCAGGCTCACCAGAAGTTTCTTCTCTGTTACCTCATTTCCAAGGAAATTACACAACACTGCTGTATATCCAGCTTCCCTTGCTGCTTTTTCACAGGCAACAAACATCGCAGCATAATAAGGATTTCTGATATCTGCGGATAAGATCCCTATTGTATGCGTTTTGGTATCTGCCAGACCTCTTGCCATAACATTGGGTTTAAAGTTATATTTATCTATTAGTGCCAGAATTTTTTCTTTCTTCTCACTGCGCACATTGGCACTGTTGGTCAGTACCCTGGATACTGTAGAAGCAGATACTCCTGCTTCCTTTGCTATATCATATATTGTAATTGCTTTGTACTCATTATTCTGCAAAAGGACACCTCCCTTTGAAACCGATTTCATCTATACTAAAATGATACGGAATATTCAGGGAGGTGTCAAGTAGGTTATGAAAAATTGTACCTATTCTACTGCCATTTTCTTTACACGGGCAAGTGCATCCTTTACAGGAGGAATACACAGGATAACAACTGTCACTGCTGCTTCTGCAAAAATATAGATTGCATTATAGACCAGTGAATATGGTAATGGATTCCATCCTTCCCAGGCATAAGCGCCAAAGAAGATCCATCCCGAGATCACTGCAAATACATATCTGCCAACAACGCCTGCCAGATATCCTTTGATCAGACCATTCTTCGCATTCATAAACAGACCGGAAAGTCCAAGTGCACCAAATGCCAGAAGATAATCCACCACAAGCTGCATCGGATACAGTACGTAAGGATCGATAAGAAGCTGCAACACGCCATATGCAACACCCGTCATAATTCCTGCTCCAAGCCCAAACCAGTAACCAGGTAATGCAATCATCAACATGGATAATAAGGTAATTGATCCGCCTGTTGGAAAGTGAAATACCTTGATATTGGACAAAACAGTACCAAGAGCAATTGCAAGTGCACAGAATGCCAACTGCTTTGCAGAGAGCTTCTTTGTTGTCTCTGTACTTCTTTTTCCTGCAAAGCACACGGCAATTCCAAGAAGGGCAATAATCACTGCTACCAGCAAAACATTACCAAGCACTGTCGGGACATAAGTTGTTTCGCCCCAGTCATTCACTACAACATTGTACAACATAAAAAAATCCTCCTTCGTTTGCGCGAGGAGGAACCACACCGTATCTACATATCTGATCTGAACAGCACATGGCTGTCCCTGTTTCTTTCATATGTAAATTCCTGCTTCCTTCCGCCGGTATTATCCGGTTCAAGTAGTAAGGGTTAGAATTATGATTTGCACCATGATTCAATCTCAGCGATGTGCTCCCCTAGCGGTTAATACTTTTATTCATTAGCAAATTATAGTATAGATGCTTTACATAAGTTTGTCAATGCACATTTTTGTACGTTACTTTTATGTGCTTTGTAAGTAATATACAATTTTAAAGCAATTTAAGTTTTTAACAGTTTATATGAATTTGGGTTGTGTATTATCTTTTATTATATGATGTTGGGTTCAAAAACATGCATCCGATAAGGTCGGATTCCTGCAATCCATTAAAGGCAAGGTAATGATGATGAGCATCTTGGCTATTCTTGCTTCTGTTATTTTAGGTGTTGCGGGTTTAAGTGCTCTGAGCAGAAATGACGCTAATAATAACGTTTTGTCAAAGATTAATGACATCAGTCTTCTGCAGTACTAGTAGCAAATCCGCTCTCTTTGCTCAGAACTAGGCTTTCAGGAAACTGATGGTTCTTATCTGAAGTTCCTGAACAGACGGCAAATGGATCGACCTTTTCTCCAGTGGTACTGTTGAAGCCAATGGCACTACTTATACCAAAATGACTTATGACGCTGATATCCCACAGCCTGGCAAACGAGATAATTTTCTTGCCCGTATAGGTGGAAATGGTTTGATCTACAGCAGAAATATCTATCTGGCGAACCTGACCTTCTCCGGATACAGCACTTCCAGCATAGACATTGCAAATATGGATGCAGATTCACTGAGCGGTTCTTACGGTAGTGCACTGGGAACAATTTCACATGACACAATAGATGTATTGATGCCCTTATGATCACTGCTGCTTCCAGTGAAAAACTGAATGTCATGTCAGCCGCCAGCAGCAATACTTCCTACGAAATCCAACGTGCTGTAGATGATATTTCAAAAGGAGCCGTTTCACAGGCTTCTGATATTGAAGAAGCAGCCACAAGCATTTCCGACATGGCCAATTCCTTTGACAAGATTGTATCCAACATTGGACATTTGAACGAAGTCACTGAAGAAATGCGTCAGATGGCAGTTGATTCTTCTACTTTCATGACCGAACTTGCAGGTTCCAATCAGCATACTGCACAGGCTTTTGAACAGGTAGCACAGCAGATACATATTACAAATGAATCCGTACAAAAGATTCATGATGCTGCTGATTTCATTACCTCTATTGCAAACCAGACAAGCCTCTTATCGCTCAATGCCAGCATTGAAGCAGCCAAGACTGTTGATATTATCGATACCGTATCTGAAACAGTAAAGGATCAGCAGGATAAACTCAACAGTGCACAACAGCAGTTTATTGATCTGGAACAGCGCGTACGTGAAACCAGCAACAGTACAGATGAGATCAGAGATTATACTTCTGTCTGTGATGATACACGACAGAAAGTATAAGGTGTCATTCAGAATCTCTCTTCCATTTCTGAAGAAAATGCTGCATCTACAGAAGAAACAACTGCTTCCATGACACAACTTAACGAAACGATCAAACAGTTGGCAAAAGAATCCGAACTGTTAAAAGGATCTGCAGATCAGTTAAAAAACAATCTGGAATTCTTCAATTTATAATCTGATCTGTCTATCCATCGATCAAGCTAAAAATCCCCCGGTTTGCTTACCTGCAAACCGGGGGATTTTTAATATACTTAATTATTTCTGTTATTTACTGTAATTTGAATTTGGCTACAATTGCTTTTAGATTATCTGCGCAGCCATAACATTCTGTTACCATATCATTCGTTTCTACTGTCTTTGCTACCATATCGCTGGTCTTCTGTGCAATATCCGTAACTCCCGTTGCCGATTCATTCACTGTATCTTTAATACCATCCAGTGCATCTGCCGATGTTTCAGTAAGTGCTACAAGCTGATTGATCGCATCTCTTACCTGATTCATATCGTTTCCATATGCATCCGCATCTTCCTGATACTGAATACTGACTTCTTTAAATTCTTTATAATCAGTCAATACAGACTGTTCCAGGAATTCCGTTGTTTCTTTCATACATTCTGTCATATGGTCAACTGCTTCGTTCACTTCCTTGACAATCGTACCAATGTTTTCGATTGCTCTGGTCGTCTGGTCTGCCAGACTTCCTATTTCTGTTGCCACAACTGCAAAACCTTTACCGACTTCTCCTGCTCTTGCAGCTTCTATGCTTGCATTAAGCGCCAGAAGCCCTGTCTGAGACGAAATTTCCATGATCGTACCTGTCAGTTCGTTAATCTTATCGACTGCCTTAGAACCTTCTATTGCTTTTTCAGACTTATCTTTCACATTCTGGTACATCTGCATGGTACGGTTACTTGCCTGTTCTGTTTTGTCGCCAAGATTTTTTGCTCTCTGCATGACTTCATCTGACTGCTTAGCACCCTGCTGTGCCATTTGTTCAATAGCTTCTGCATTCTGCCTCATATCCTGTACGTTTTCATTCACATTTACGGTAGTCGCTGCTGCTTCTTCCATGCCTGCTGCCAATTGCTCTGTGGTAGCAGAATTATCTGTACACATGGTATTGATCAAATCTGTGATCCGTTTCAGTCCATCCACATTTGTTGTGATCTGCGCACTTGCCGCATTGATATCTGTTACCATATTTCTGAGATTTCCACGCATCTGATGTACTTCTCTTGCCATCAATCCTGTCTCATCATGACGTTTTCTAAGCCTGCCGCCATTTTCCGTTGGCGCAAAATCCAGTCTGGACGTTTTTCCTATGATCTGTGTCATCTGTTGGATTGGTCTGCAGATGAACATACTCACGATATATCCTGCTATCACAGAAATAATCAGTGTTCCCAATGCAATACCAAGCATATACCTGGTCATTCTGTTCAATGGATCTGTAATTTCTCCTTTATCCGCTGTGATAACTACAATAGAGTTGTCACTTGTTAATACATATCCTGCATACTTGACTGCACCCTTATAATCGTATTCCACAATTGCATTTTGTGGAGTCCTGCCCGCTGCAAGTTCTGCCACAACTCCTTTGATCACTGAGTTCTCTACCGGCTGTCCGATCTTATCTGCCGTAGGATGATACAGCATAGTTCCATCTGATGAAACCAGATAAGCATATGCGGAATCAATTCCCTTCATCTCAATCCCCTGCATTACCGCAGAATATTCACCTTGATCGATCAGTTCTGCCGGGATATTGGATATTGTCTGCGCTCCCTGCTCCGCCAGACTCATGATGTAATTCTCGTTCGTATCTTCCAAAATGCTCTTTGCCTCATTATTAGCTCCTATGACACTTCCGATCAGCGTAAAAATCGTGATGGCAATTACAAGCAAAATAATTTTGAACGAAATTGAATGAATAAAAGTCACCTTTTGTGTTTGTTCCATAATAGTTACCCCTTTCGTATTCATAGTTACTTTTTATCATTATCTTGTAGTACTACTATAAACGCATAATTTTCACACAAATATTATATCATAACAGATATTGCTTGAAAATAATATTTTTTTATAATTATACATGGTATTGACAGTTATTAGAAATAATCGCTATTTTACCATAAGTCTATCTCTTCTCCATTGTTTTCATTTGCTCATTTTATATAATAAAATCAATCATACGCCTATACTAACAACAACTAAGTCTATATTGATTGTTGATCAGCAGAAAGGAATTTTACTATGAGCAAAACTTTATTCAGGAAATTATTTTCTTATGATGCTTCTTTGGCAACTTTTGAAACCTCTAATGGCACTATGACCTTACCCCAAATTTTTATTCCCTTCTTTATTGAAATGCTTTTGTTAAACCTTATGGGAACTATTGATACCTTTATGCTTTCGCATTATTCCGATGATGCAGTAGCTGCAGTCGGCTCCGCCTCCCAGATTCTCTCAATGGTTCTTACCCTGTATACTGTAATCGGAACCGGTGCCTCCATTGTTATCAATCATAACCTTGGTGCCAACAATAAAAAAACAGCCTCTGATGCTGCCTTCTGTTCCATCTTTTTCTGTGGTTTTTTAAGCCTGATTCTCGGAACTGTTCTGGCTGCCCTGGTGTAACCCCTGTATACTTACGGAATACCTTGCCGAAGTATCCTTCATCCTCATAACCTACTCTATGTGCAACCGCCGATATTTTCATAGAAGTAGTGCTTAAAAGCTCCATTGCATGATGCATCCTGATTTCATTCAGATATAGAAATATGGTTTTCCCCATATTCGCCTTGAACACCTTGTTCAGATAGTCAAAATTGCAGTTAAACTCCCATTCTATCAGGTTACTGTCTATTTTTTTGCCATAATTCAGATTCAGATAATGTAAAAGTGCCTGTACCCGATGATAAGAGTCCGACACTTTACCTTTATCATGCAGGGCAGCTTTCGTAACCATATATCTTGAAATTTCCGTCAATACCTCCAGAATACAGCATCCACAATATACCTTGTAGTTCTCTAATTGCATGACATTAAGCTCCTTGGCTTCCTCCAGAAGCTCCATTACTCTGATATATGTTTTTCCATTTTCCAAATCTATCATCTTTGGATATTGTATCCGAGCATCATGATATCTCAGATAAGAGCCATTATCTTCTATCAGGCTTGCACTTCTCTTCTTTATACATTGTTTGATCATATTTCCATCATCCTGCCTTCTTTTTATCTGAGGATGTCGAAAATGAATATAATAATATTCACAATTAGTTGCTTCTAGTCCAAAATGTATAAAATCAGGATCTAAAAGAATCACATTTCCTGCCGTCAATGTATATTTTGTATCTCCCTCCTGTAAGTACAAAACACCACTTTTCATCACATACAAAATAAATTCATCCGGCTGCCTTTTTCTATGAATATAGGGCGGTTCGAGAACCGCCCTGTCTATCAGTCGTACCTGAGGTACAATATTTCCATTTATTTTATCTCTATTTTGCAGTCTCAAGATATTTCTCTACACTGGCAAGTTTTACACATAATACAAATACTTCACACGCCTTCTTCAAATCATCTGGTGTCGGATAAGAAGGGGCAATACGAATGCTTGTATCCTTGGGATCTTTCTTATATGGATAGGTGCTTCCAGCAGGTGTCATTACGACTCCGGCTTCTTTACACAGTGCTACGACACGCTTTGCACAACCTTCAATCGTATCAAATGCAATGAAATAGCCGCCCAAAGGTTTGATCCATGTACCGATTTCCAGTCCACCCAGTTCATTCTCCAGAGTCTCAATAACAGCCTCAAATTTTGGACGAAGAATTGCCGCATGTTTATCCATATGTTCATATACACCCTGTGCATCCTTAAAGAATCTGACATGGCGAAGCTGATTAAGCTTATCATGTCCAATCGTCTGAATCGTCATTGACTTCTTGATTTCCGCTATATTAGCCGGAGAAGTAATCAGAGCCGCTACACCGGAACCAGGGAAGGTTACCTTGGAGGTGGAACATAATTCATAATAAATGTCCGGATTGCCTGCTTTCTCACACTCTGTAACGATATTAAGGATCTCTGCCTTGTTATCAGGATACAGATGGTGGATCGCATAAGCATTATCCCAGAAAATTCTGAAATCAGGAGCTGCAGGCTTCAAATTGGCAAATCTGCGAACTACTTCATCAGAATATACAACACCACTTGGATTAGTATATTTAGGAACATTCCAGATTCCCTTTACTGCAGGATCATTGTTCACATACTTCTCTACCAGATCCATATCGGGACCATCTTCATTTAAAGGAATATTGATCATCTCAATGCCAAAACTCTCTGTGATCGCAAAGTGTCTGTCATAACCGGGTACGGGACATAAAAACTTGATCTTATCCTGCTTGCACCAGGGAGTATTGCCTCCTACACCATAAAGCATGGCTCTTGCAACCAGGTCATACATTACATTTAAGCTTGAGTTACCATACACAATAATATGATCTGTAGGTGCATCCATCAATTCAGAAAACAACTGCTTTGCTTCCGGTATTCCGTCCAGTTCACCATAATTTCTTACATCAATGCCTTTAGATGATTTAAAATCCGATTCAGAATTCAATACATCCAGCATAGGTGCTGACAGATCAAGCTGGTCTGCGCCAGGCTTACCGCGGGACATATCCAGGGAAATTCCTGATGCCTTAATGGTATCATACTTTACCTGCAATTCTTTTTGCAGTGTTTCCAGCTCTGCCTTGCTTAAATTCTTGTATGCCTTCATAACTTTCTCCTCACTTTGCGCCGTTTTATCTTTTCTTCTTATCCGCAGTCGCAACGCCGACCGTTTTCTTTCTCTCTCGTACATGTGAAAGTTTGTGTCTTTGTTGGACGTACATTTGTCCTCTTTGCAAAAACTTTCTTATGCCATTATAATAAGATAACCATTAAATGTCAATTATTTATCATAATTATACAACTATGTTGTTTATTTATAAAAGATTTCCTTTGCAATCTCTACCAGGATAAGCAATGTTACCGGACCTAAAAGAACACCTCCTATTCCATAAAACAATACACCTGCATAAACTGCGATCAACATGGCTACAGCAGACACCTGTGTACCGTTTCCCATAAGCCTGGGTTCTAATATTTCACGAATACACACACAGGAAACATATGTTACAAATACAATAGCTGCACTCAATATATGCCCTTCAAGCAATTGCATTACGGTTATCGGCACAAGTACAATTCCTGTTCCTATAAAAGGCAGTACATCCATAATTCCAGCCAGTATACCATAGAACCATCCTTCTTTGACACCTGCAAATGACAATCCAATGACCGCCGTTACACTAATACATGCTAAAATGATACTTTGCGTCAGCAAAAATGTCTTCATCATACTTCCAAGCCTTTTACCGATCCGCAAAACAACAGCCAGCAACCTGTCTATTGCCGGAGAAGCTGCCGCTGCCGTAAGCAGGCCCTGTTTCCAGCCATCTATTTCTCTTGCAAAAAGCACTACACAGATAAAACTCACTAATAAGAAAGAGAGTATTTTCCCCATACTCATCAGATACTGTACTGTCTTGGTGATCAGTGAACTCCCCTGGATACCCAGAAATCCTCTTAAGTTATCAATTCGCCCGGATAACCATGTGTAAAGACTCCCTCCTGCCAACCCCATATATTCCTCTATCCGTCCGCAGCAATTTTGCATCAGTCCATCGCAGGCCTGTTCGATCCGCATTACATTTCCTGCCAGTGTCTGTGCCTTGCTCATCATAAAAGTTCCAATTCCCACCAGCAATAATGCCACCAACAGCAGCAGAACAAATAGCAGGCCACCTGCTACGATACTACTGCCCTTTCCATTGCCCTTACCTCGTCTGGTAAGAGCAATATGCAGTGGTACAACGATTACCAGTGCTACCAAAAGAGGCAGAAAATATGGTAACACATACTTCATAACCCCCAGAATGACCACTGTCACCACAGCAAACAGTAACACCCGTCCATAATCTCTACGCATAAAAAACCACACTTTCCTATTATCTAGGAATAGTATGGTCCTTTTCTGCCATTTATATAATACCAAAATGCTGTAACAATATTTTTACACCCAGAAGAATCAGGATAATACCTCCTGTCATCTCTGCTTTTGCCTTGTACTTAGTTCCAAATACGTTTCCTACTTTTACACCTGCTACAGACAGGCTGAATGTAATAACACCTATAAACAGTACTGACGGAACGATCATACTTCCAATCTCCATACAGGCAAAGGATACACCAACTGCAAAGGCATCAATACTGGTTGCAACTGCCAGTATGAACATCTCTTTTGCACCAAGAGAGGCATCCGCTTCTTCCTCTTCCTCCTTTGACATGGATTCTTTGATCATGTTGATACCTATCAAGGCCAACAGTACAAATGCGATCCAGTCTGATACAGCATTTACAAACCGTGCAAAGGTAGTACCAAGTAAATAACCCAGTGTAGGCATCAATGCCTGAAAACCTCCGAACCATGCACCTACGATCACTGCCTGTTTCACTGTAAGTTTCTTCATTGCAAGTCCTTTACAGATGGACACAGCAAAAGCATCCATTGACAAGCCAACTGCCAACAGAAATAACGTTAATAAATCCATATTCTCTTTTCCTCCATATTTGCGGTCGTGGGAGCCACCCACGACCTTTATCACACAGCCAAACTCTGAGGTAACTACAAATTGTTGTTATAATAAGAAAAGGTACAGCCCATAATAAGCTGTACCCTTGAATAATCAGTATAATCGAGAGCTATGTACAGCGTATTATAAGTAGTCTGCTACTATGCTATACATGAGTCTCATTAATTAAGATAAGCCAGACCTGCCGTTAGACCAGTTGGTCAGTATGTTGACTTACCGCGCCCGCCTGTCTGTCCGAACGCCAACTACTCCCTCACGAGTTATGTTCCATATTATATGAAAAGAATTCCACGCTGTCAAGTCTTAATTCAAACCTGCTCTTTTTAACTGTTTGCGGATCACAGGACCTGCAATCATTGCAATGATGATCTTGGCAAGATCTCCCGGAATAAACGGAATCACACCTGCTGCAAGTGCTGCTGCAAATCCCATATGTGCTGTATATGCCAGCCATGCGGTTCCAAAGAAATAACATACTGCAGTTCCAAGTACCATACCGATAAAATGCATATAGAGTTTCTTCTCCCATTTCTCGATAAAGAAGCCACAGATCAGTGCCATGAAGATAAAGCCGATGAGATATCCGCCTGTAGGCCCAAAGAGCTTACCTGCACCGGCTGTGAATGCTGCAAATACAGGGAGTCCTGCCAGTCCAAGTAATAAATAGATACAGTAACTTATTGTTCCTCTCTTCATACCCAGAACATAAATTGCAAAATAAACTGCCAGATTCGTCAGGGAAATAGGAACCGGGCTTACCGGAATTGCCAGGGATAAAGGTCCCAAAATACAGGTAACTGCTGCCATAACGCCGATCAGTGCCATTGTCTTTGTCTTGCCGGTGGATGCACCTGCTGTTTGTGCTTCTGTGTTTGTACTCATATTAATAACCATACCTTTCCATAACCTGCAAATTTTGCGCCTCAGACACAAATTTGCGTGTGAAAAATTCATTTTTCACGCTAATCTCCTTATTTAAAAACTCTCATTGTAAACTTATCGCACGATTAATAGTTTACAATGAGAGTCGCAAATTGTCAACTCGGTTATTTATTATAAGTTAACATTTATCAGCGTCCATACTTGTTTTTTACAAACAGTTGTACTTCATAAGGTTTGAGATATTCTTCACGTTCTCCTTCAAGCAGGTTATAGGTATCATTTAAGTGATATACTTTATCCTCATCTGTATGATTGATCACAAAGAGCCATATCTGACCATCACTTTCTCTGGTCATCAGCTCTACACCGTCCTGTGCAGTACCCAGTCTATCAACATCACTTTCCTGTGTAAAGTACTCTATCAGCTCATCCATCAGGTCTGCACCCGGTTGTGTGCCCACATACCATGCCTTACCCTGTCCATAAACATTCTCTGTCACTGCCGGAGTCTGCTTATAGAAGCTTGTTGTGTACTCTGCGATCATCTTCGCATCTGTAAGCGTAATGATATCTGCCCACTTTGATACCGGATATTCCTTTTTACCAAAGAGTACCTGACAATCTTTTGCAAACAGGCAATCATACTCCGGAATCTCTATACCGCACAGTTCTCCCAATCTGCCCGGTAATTCTCTGTCTGTCATGCAGATATTATTGGCATCCTTGACCCCTGCACGCATATCCAGAACCAGATGTCCACCTGCTTCCACATAATCAATATAGTGCTGCTCCAGTTCAGGTGTCATAAGATACTGCAATGGTGCAATAACCAGCTTATACTGTGACAGATCATCACTGTCCTGCACAAAATCTACAGGAATCTTCTTATCATAAAATGCCTTATAATATTTCTTCAAATGCTCTACATAGCGCAGATCCGGATGATTGGGCTGGATCTGGAAAGCATAGTTTTGTCTGAAAGAATGTACAATTGCTACCTGTGGTCTGGGCATAGTCCCTTCAAACTCATCCATATGTAGCGCAAATGTATGGATCAGCTTCTTTGCCTCCTCATAAGTTCTGCCCGGTCTGCCGCTATGTCCCAGAATTCCATGCCAGTACTGCTCTGTACCCATCGCACAGGCTCTCCAGCGGAAGAATACCACAGCATCCGCACCATGCGCTACAGACTGCATCGCCCATACTGACATCTGTCCTGGGTCCAGTGCCCTTGCCATCGTTCCCCAGCCTGCGATACCTGCCTGCTGCTCCATGATCCAGAATGGCTTCTTCTTATAGCTTCTGACTACATCATGGCTGG
>OKVF01000995.1_pt1 | contig 25443 bp, 20 predicted proteins | sample 1604831 | NCBI WGS metagenome assembly OKVF01 (sample SAMN01760980, study PRJEB22395) | human gut metagenome
TATGTCTCGGGATTTTGGCATATTCATGCCAAAACACCTCGCGGGATAGTGGTGTATGAACAGTAACAAATATATCACGTTCTATAAAATTCCATCTTGATTAAATTGCAAAAAAATTGTAGACTATATATGCACACACATTAATAGTTTTTGTTAATTAAGACTGATTTGAGGTTTCCTCATAACGTCTCAATTATACACACACATTTTCTAAAAAGAGCAGCTGCATCATCCGATGCGCTGCTCTTTTAGTTCCACTGTTTATTTTGTAACTGTTCTCTGCCGTCGACGGCATTCTTTAATGATTTTAACTCTTACTTTTTCTTCTTCAGGAAATAAATAAGTAAAATTATGATAACAATAATCCCGATACCACTAATCCAGACTACAGGATTCTTCATTCCTGAATCTGCTTTTACATTCTTTCCTGATGTTTTCTGACTCTGCTTATCATCGGATTCCTTGTCTTCTGTCGAAGCAGGCTTCTCTGTTTCTTCCGGTGCTGGCGTTGCTTCTTCTGTAGGTGTTGCCTCCGGTGTCGGTGTCACTTTTTCTGTAGGTGTTACCTCTGGTGTTGATGTGGCTTTCGGAGTTGGAGTTGCTTCCGGTGTTGGTGTAACAGCAGCCACCGGAACATTTCCTGATGTGCCTGTAGCCTCCGGTGCATCTGCGGATACATTTTCATTTACGTAATCTGTATCACGATCAAGATTCAGCCATCCCTGTGTCACACCATCTGTGTCTGTTTTCCCCCAGTTTGTTCCGTCTTCTCCCTGAACATACTGAAAAATATGTACAGTTGTTCCATCTGCGATTCCCTCTGTTCCTGAAACCTGATCAAATTTCTCTCCAGGTCCGTTATAAACCGATACGTTTCCATCGTTTCCATGAACCTTTACTTCGAAATCCACATCTTTGCCTCCGAAAGTACGATATTCCTCATTGGCAGCTTCTTCTCTGGAAGCCGGATCCAGATCATCCATAGGAACATATCCGTTCATTCCATGGTACTGTGTATATGCCCATTTTTTTTTGTCTGCTCCATTCTTCTCACCCAGAACGTGAATGGCAGTTCCATTTGGGATCTTGCTGTCATTCAGTTTAACACTCTGAGTGTCTGCTTCATCATAAATATCTACCCCGCCCTGTGTACTCTGTACGATCATATAATAATCTGTTACATAATCCGGATTCTGACCCTTTCCGTCATCCGCATAAACAGAAACCACTGTCAGAATAAAGCACAGTACCATTGCTATTACTGTTCCAAACCTTCTCTTCATAATCTCTTTCCTTCATTTCCTATTTTCTTTTTACAGCAGATGAACTTTTATATTTGCTGTATGTATTTCCATATGGCTCTTTAACATATGCTTTTACCGCATAATAGTATGATACACCTTTTTGTGCTTTTTTGTCCAGATAAGAAGAACTATTTCCATTGGAAATTTTCTTTATCAATTGATAGGAACCACCTTTTTTCTTTCTGTAAATATAATAGCCGTCACATTTTTTCTGAGGCTTCCACCGGATACGGATTCCATTTTTCTCAGATTTCACAGAAGTAACCTTCTGCACTGCAGGTGCTGCTTTAATCACATCGCCGGTTTTATATTTACCTGAATATCTTTTTCCGGATGCTTCATAATATGCTTTTACTGTATAACGGTATGATGCATTAGCCGTAACCTTACTATCTTTATATTTTAATTCCGATGTCCCGACATCTGCAATTTGGGACCACTTCCCACCTGCTGCAGGTTTTCTGTACACATAATATCCTGTAGCTCCGGAAACTTTTTTCCATGAAATAAGGTTGTATCCGGAATTATATGCCTTCACCTGAAATACCGGTGTATCCGGCACCCATGACTGATTCAGGGTCCTTGTATGTGCCTTGATCCTTGCCGTCCAGTTTTTCGTCTTTCCATCTGTCCACCTGGCCGTTTCCGATGCACTCTTATAGAATGTCTGCCCTGTTTCTATCCCCGCCGTACAGGTAAACCAGTTTCCATAACTGGACTTTGCTTCCACTCCAAAGCTGATTTTGTCAATCCCACTGTTTGTGATCACAACAGAATATCTGCTTCCCTGTTTCAAAACCACCTCTGGTACACTGATAGTCTGTACACCTGCGATTGGCTGTTCAAACTCATATGGAGCAGCATATGCAGCGGTCCCGCTTTCCGGGTCATATGGATCTGTCAGATCGGTGTATATCTGAATTTTGTAACAGGCATTGTCACTGTTTGTAACAAGATTAACCTCCCCTAGGACTTCTGCTTTTCCCTTTCCTGCAGTTGTCTCATAAACTGCTGCTACTGACTGTCCCGCCTGTATCGGAATCACTGAAAGTGCTGAAGAACCATCATAAAAATAATTATTCCTATACTTTTGATCCAAAGCAGCCACTGCCTCTGCACTTACAAGTTTACTGATATTGGGATCCTGATAAGAAAGATAGTAATATCCTCCGTCTCCTTTCTTCTCCCCCCAACTGTTTTTGATGATCCACGCACCATCAGATGTTACATTGGAAACAGGAAGGAAATTATCCTTTGAATACGTATCATCCCATCCGACCACTGTCACAATATGATTAATTACAGTCGAATTTGATTTTCCAACAGGATAACAATATGCAGCTGTGTCCGGATTTGCATAACTTTCCTTCATATAAAGCATAATGGATACTGCATGGTCATTCAGCAGCATTTCTTTCATACGTTCCTCACTGTATTTGGAAACAGATGCATTTTTCAGATATGCTGCAGAATTATAAGCCTTACTTTCCGGAATCTGTACAGTCAGATCATTCTGATGCAAAGAATCCGTAGGAAATGGTACATCGGCCTCTGTGGTCATTCCCGACCATGTACTGAGATAAATCGCCGCCAGGTGATCATTACCTCCTATCACGTGATAATTTCCCAGTACATAATTCTTATCATCAGGGGTATTTCCAAGAGGATCATTCTGTCTGTTGGAGAAAAAATATGATAAATGTTCTTCTGACAGATCGTAGGTTCCTTTGTTCTGTGCCAGAAGCGAAGTCTCCATGATTGCAGCCATACCAAAAGCCCAGCAGGTTCCAAATGGATTCTGATTCTTTACGGGCGTAACTAATCCTTCCTTTCTGGCATCATAGGAAGATGGAAATGCAGCCTCCCTGTTTCCATATGCAGCATAAACTGATGTCAGATCACTCTCCACTTCAATTCCCGGATCCAAAGGTTTTAAATTTTTAAAGGGTTCCAGTTCTTCCTTTCTTTCCTCTTCCGTCAACGGACGGCCCTTAATATACCTGATTCCGTCTGTACCCTCTTCTGAGTTTTCTCCATCCTGAAACTCCTGTTTTGCATCATCGCTTCCGAACAATTCTGCATCCGATCCCGTATCTGTTCCAAATTCATCTGCCTGTGAACTTTGAAATTCTTTCAGATCTGATGTATTTTCTTCTGTCTCCCTGTCGACTCCGGATCCAAACATTTCCTGACCCGCAGCGGGTACCGATGTACAAACCATTGCATAAGCCAGAAAAACTGACAATGCGCGTATCGCTGTATTTCTTTTTTTCATGTAGTAGTTAACTCCTTTACATAAATATAATATCATTATATCAGTATATTTTTTGTTTTTCAACCATGATCAATGACAAAAACCGTCGGAAAACAGTGAATTTTCCCTGTTTTCCGACGGCTCTATGTAGAAATGCAGAGCTCTGCCGACAAGAAAATGTCGCCAGGAAAAGACGTCAAATGCCTGTAATGCATTTTCTTCTGTGCATGTGAAAAGTGTGAAAAATGTGTGTGAAATGCTTTATATACTAACTCAGAACAGACTTGAAAATCTTACAGACTCTTCTCTTTTGCTATCCTTATTCTAGCAGAACAAGCATTGTATTACAATGAAAATCGTTCTTTCTTATTTGTGCTAATCTGACACATTGTTACTGTTCACTCCGTTCTAAGCAGCAACGCATTCTCCTCTTATTTGCTGATACTTTCCTTTGCTCTTTTCATCATATCAGCCAGTTCCTGGTATTTTCCTGTGACATACCCATAGTTTTTTCGCTTATGCGGAAGCATACAGTTTGTGCAGTCTTTAATTCCCTTTTCCGTATACCGGAAATTCCCACCGCATTTCTCACCCAGGGCATATAGCGGGCAATAACAGAACAGACAGTTAAAATCATCCGGATCTGCATTCTTATGACACGGAAAAAATTCACATTTCTTATGGCTGAAATAAGAATATTCTTTCCCTTCCCAATAAGGTTTCTCCATTGCTACCTCTCCTCTTCTGTTGCAAGTTTTTATCTTTCCAGAATAATTCCGTTTTCTCAGTCTCCATCAATCCCACCCATCAGAGGACAGAGGACGAAATAAAAAAATACTCTAATAAATTATCAATTTCTCTTCACATAACAAAGCATTGAAAATTCATTACAGTATTTTTCACAGATCATACATTTAAAATTAATAAGAGGGAGCGATGCTACCCCGGGGTAGAAAAAAATCCGTTCATGAGTGCGCGGAGGGAACGAATAAATCCGAAGTAGTATCGCCTGCCATTTAATCATGTATAATTCATAAAGAACAGGCGCATTCCATAAAAAATGTCTGCCTTCAGATAAAAGCAGACAACACTCCGAAGCTGCGGATTCAACGGAGTTGGTTGTTACACTTTACACGGAAGTTTAACCTCGCCATACCAAGCAGGTTTCCTGGCTCCAGGCTCATCGCTCCTCTCTCCTTCTCATGCTATGGCACAATGGACATTCTGAGATTTGCTCCTCTGTTACAGTGACCGGATCGCTCAGGTTTCTCACCTGATTCCCTCTTTCTGTACTGCTCTTTCTCACAGTATCAGCACTTAATATGTTCTGTATGGAATTATACTGTCATTATAATAACACCCTGCAACAAGCTTGTCAACTATTTATCAATATATTTTCCAATATTCCACACCTTCCGGCAGCGGATCCCATTCATTCAGACCAAGACTCTGTCTGAATTTTGCTTCTTCCAGACTCAGCTTTGGAACATCCTCATTCAAAAACGCTCTCAGCTCATCAATCCCCTCTCCGGTCACATTGTTTACCAGAAAAATTCTTTCACATCCTGCATTCAGCATCCACTGACGCACCATTGGAACATTCGCATAAGGAGAATCTATTTTCGTAATGATTCCTATCAGTGGTCTCAGAATAAATGCATTACTGCCATAGCCAAACAAACTGAAAGGTTCATCTGCTGACTGTACCATTGCCACCACATCTGCTTCAAAAGAAAAACAGGCCAGCCCTACGCTGAAATGCTTGGACTCTGCATACTCTCCCGGAGAATCAATGGTATCATCATCCGTATTCGTATACTGCGTTTTTACATAATGAAGTTTTTCGCCTTTTAATGCCTGCGTTAATGAAGTCTTACCTGCTTCACTTCTGCCCATCAGAAATATTTTCTTCATATTTAATGTCTGTCCCTTTCACTTCTCTCAGCTATTCCGGCAGTTACATAAACACCATCGGTACAGAATAACTGACTTTTCGTATGTTTTAACTTTTGTGAACTGCACAAGTCTTAAAGCCAAGCACCTCTCTAAAAAATTTCACCACTTCTTCCACTGCAGTCTGAACTTCCGTCAGACCTCCCGTAAGGATCAATGATCCGCTGAAGCGATCCATGAAACCAATCTCCACATTTGCACTTTTCACTGCAATATCAGCAGCTACAACCACTGCTTCCCATGGGGTAAAGCGAATCATTCCGATTGCTTCTCCTGTGTGGTCTTCTCCCTCATGGACTCCAATATGCAAACCAAGATTCTGATAAATACAGCTCTGTGAAGGATTGATCACATGCGCCAGGCACACTTCCTTTCCCGGAACCCTTACCCTGGTCATACGCAGCTTTTTTCCCTTTAGTTTCTCATAATCCTGGTTATAAAGCTTTTCCAGTAATTCTCTGGTTGTCATCCCTGCCATCCCAACACTTCCTATCTTTTGGTAATCTTGCAGACTACATAACCCAGAGTGTCTCTGAAATAATCCACAACCTCAGTCATCGCTGACATTACATCGGAAATCTCTCCCGTAATGATCAGTGTGCCTGTAAATCGATCTGCAAATCCCAGATAAACATTTCCGCTTTTTACCGCAATATCAGATGCGATCACTGCAGATTCAGGCGGTGTCATATTCATAATTCCGATTGCAGATGAACGGTAATCCACCTGCGGATTCAGTCCAAGCTTCTGGTATATGACCGGAGCCGGCCCTCCCATTACATGTGCAAAAGTAATCTCCTTACCAGCAACTGTTTCCTGTACAATTCTTATATGTTCTACATGGTCATTTGCCATTTATCATTCCTCGCTTTCACTATTCAACTATAATCCGGATAATTCATGAGAATATTCTTTCCCACTGATGTCTCCAAAAACAGATTTAAAATTTTATATGTATCTCTTCAGTTACATAAACTGTACTATCCATCCAATTTTATGTCAAGGTAAAATCCACCTGAAAGTCGGTAAAATATTATACATGGTTACGGTTCACTCCGTTCACAGCAACACGCTTCGCGATGCACAGAATTTATGCTAATCGCATAAATTCGCGCGGTATGTCTCGGAATTTTGGCATATTCATGCCAAAACACCTCGCGGAATAATGGTAACTTATACATAAAGAAAAGGAGCATCAGCCCCCTTAGCGATACTCCTTTTCAACCCCTATAAATTTAATTATTTATACTTATTTAATTATACCAGTCTTCTTACAGAAACAATCGTTCTGTATGCTGCGTTATCACTGATCTTAATTCCATCTACAGAGTTCGATGCATGAACGATACGTCCATTCCCCATATAGATTGCAACGTGTCCACCGTAGCAGATCAAATCGCCCGGCTGTGCATCAGCATAAGATACTTCTGTACCGGCATTCTGCTGTTCATAAGAAGTTCTCGGAAGACTTACTCCGAAGTTTGCATATACACTCTGTGTAAATCCTGAACAGTCAGCTCCACCTGTAAGGCTTGTACCGCCCCATACATATGGATTGCCAACAAACTGTGTTGCAAAGTCTACTACAGAAGATCCTGATCCTGAACCTGAAGATGAAGATGAAGAACTATCTGAATCAGATGACTGTTCACTCTCATAATCATCTGGTGAAACTGTATTATCAGAATCAATCACATTGCCATACTCATCGTACTCTACATCATCAGAAGCTCCTGCATTGTCAACAGGATCACCATTTTCATCATATTCTACACCATCATCTGATTCAGACTCATCATCCGCATCATCAGTATTCTCAATCTCATTTCCGTCTTCATCATACTCTACATTTTCTTCCTCTTCTGATTCGGAGTCCTGTTCCTGCTCTGCAGCTTTTGCTGCTGCCTCTTCTTCTGCCGCCTGTCTTGCAGCCTCTTCCTCAGCCTGTCGTCTTGCCTCTTCTTCTGCTGCGATTCTTTCAGCTTCCAATCTCTGAATTTCAGCTGTCTGTTCCGCTAACAGATTTGCATATTCTGTCGCCTGCTGCTGTGCATATGCAATTTCATTCTCATAATCGGCTGATTCAGATTTCTTCTGATCGATCTGGCACTGAAGATCATAAGACTGCTGTTCATAAGAAGCCTTCATCTCTTCCAGTTCTGCTTTGTCAGATTCATACTGAGTCTTTAAATTATTCACCTCATTAATAGTATTCACATATTTATCAAGATTCTTTCTGTCCTGCTCATACATCTGCTGTGTATTCTCAGCACGTGTCAGAAGTTCACTTAAATCTTCTGAATTAAGCATCATCTGAAACCACGCTGCATCCCCACCCTGTTCATACAGTGCCTGAATACGAAGCTTCATGCTCTCATACTGCTTATCTCTCGCCTTCTGAGCCTTAGCCAGATCCTGTTTTGTCTTAATAATATCTACTTCTTTATTATCGATATCTCCTTTAAGAGTATCAATAGAAACCATAACACTTACAAGATTGGAATCCAGTTCGGAAATCTCATTCTCAAGCTGTGATTTCGCATATGCCAGCTCATCCATTCTGGAATAAGTGGCATCGAGCTGCTGGCTTGTGATTGCCTGCTCTTCTCTTAATTCATCCTCTCTTGAAGCGCTTACACTAACAACCTGCGTTGCTGTCATTAAAAGTGCTAATGTAAGACATACAATTCTTTTCTTCATGAATTCTCACCCTCGTAACATTTTCTTTCTATTTCGTAATATTTCTGTAATATTCAAGTTAATTCTTATACATATTAACATATTGCATCCAGAAACGCAAGGGTTATTTACAATAAATTTTATATTTCTGTAACATTTAGTAACGGTTTCGTTATTCTTTGCTTTTCTATGTACAATTGGAACATTTCCAATTGTACTTCTGTAATATATATTTACTCAACCCGATATCCTTATTTAACCGAACCAAGAATGTCTCTGCTTCAATTGCGAAAATCAATAAGCAGTAGGTGGGGACCTCCTTTATCAGGAGAACAAATTCCTTCTGCTAAACTGCAAAGCAATTATTCGGTGTAGAGCCACATATCAAGGCGAATGATCTTATCTGCTTTGCTGCAGAATGAGAATAAATATTTTTGACCGGATAACATAAAAGAAGCAGCTTTCATATAGAAAGCTGCTTCCCGGTTTCTCAATTATTTTGTTCTTATTTGAACAGATCTGCAAGAATCTGGTCTGCTGTCATATTCATATAACCATCCGGATCTGCAAGTGTATTTCTGTTCCATCTCAGATAGTTACCTCTTCTGATATAATTACCAGATGAAGTATGATAAGCATATTTAGTATATCCAGGATATCTGGACATATATTTCTGAGCCAATGTGATTGCCTGACTTGAGTATGAACCGTCAGGAGTAGGTGTACCTGCAATCTGAACACCGGCATTTGGTGTAGAATGAACAATTACTGCACTCTTATCTTTACACTGGCCAAGAATGATCCATGTATGTCCACTGTCATAGCCAACATCACCAGGATATACTTTCCAGTTATCACTTGCTAAATTTGCCTGAGTGAGAATGCTTCCCCATCCCATAGATTTATAATAAGAACCAATTTCGCCTGAAACAACAGTGTATCCACTTCCAACACCAGACTTGCTCTGCATTACCTGATATGCTGCCCAGCCCACAAAACCGGAACAATCAAAACCCTTCGCACGGTTTGCAGTACTGAGATCTCTGTAATTATTGTAATCATAGCTGCTGCTCTGACTGTTATAGAAACTGGTCATGGTCGGACTTACTCCCTTTCTTGTGGAATCGTTCCAACCGCCGCCCCATACATACAGAGCCTGTCCAACAGGCTGTAAAGCACCTGCAAGATAATTCTTAATTGTCTTTGTTCCTGTAGGATTTGTAGTGTTACTCAGAATTCCGTTAGAATTAAAGTGATATTTTGTACCATCAATAGTCACATCTCCGGTAGCCATCACACCTGTTTCTTTATCGAAATAATACTTATTACTGTTAATGGTAGTCCAGCCTACAGCCATTTTACCATTTTTCGTATTGAAATAGTATTTCTTACCATCTAATGTCTGGAACCCTTTTGCCATAATTCCGTTTTTAGTTTCGAAATATCTGTACTCGTTCTTGGAATTCTTCGTCCAGCCGGTAAGCATATAGCATGCGCTTGTAAAATATCTTGTATTAGATTTACTGTCTGTAAGGAATGTCTTGCAGGCAGCTACACCGTTCTTGCTGTAAAAATAATACCGTTTGCCATTCTGTGTCATCCACCTGGTCTGCATGAAACCTGTAGTTGGACTGAAATATCTCTTCTGATTCTTAGTATCTGTAAGCCAACCGGTCATCATCACACCAGCATTCTTGCTGAAGTATCTCTTTCGTCCCTTGCTGTTAGTTACCCAGCCTTTTACCTGAACTCCTGTATTTTTGTTAAAATAATATTTCCAGCCGTTCAGCTCCAGCCATCCTTTATGCTTTGAACCATCTTTATCTATGTAGTATGATTTTCCGTTGATAGTTACAAAACCGGTTTTCGTCGCTGCCTGTACTTTCTCGGCAGTCAGATGTGTAGAAAATCCTACCGCAAATAACAGCAGCAACAGAAGTACTCCCCAGATTCTAAACTTCTTGTTTACGTTTTGCATACATACCTTCCTTTTCTTTTTTTCATTATCAAAGCGTGTCTGAAAAGTACCGTAAAAAATATCTGCAGATACCCCGCATACTTCTCAGATACGCTTTGAAATTTAACATAGTTTTTTACAATGTTGTTACGTTTCTATGACCCTATTATATTACACTTTCAATATCCAGTCAACATAGAAGTAAAAATATGTTAAACATTTACTAAATTTTCCTGTTTCCACCTAACAAAAAAGAGACAAAGTCCACAAAAACTCTGTCTCTTCTTTCCATTTTTAATAATATTGATAATACTATTTTCCTACTCGGCAAACCTCCTGTTGTAATAAAAACTACAGCAGATGTTTTCTTAATTCTGCCCCGTCAGCAGCACACAGATAAGCAGGTGCTACATCAAATACTGTCTTCGCACCAGTCTGTCCTTCTTTGCTCATGCGGTATGCAGCTCTTGCATATGCAACAAGTACAGAAGAAGTAAACTCTGGGTTAGAATCCAGTTTCAGGCTATATTCGATCACATGATTATTCTCATCATTCCAGCCCGTTTTTCCTGAACGGATTACGAATCCACCATGCGGAATGCCACTGTGATCACGTTTTAATTCTTCTTCAGAAATGAAATGTACGGTTGTATCATAGTCTGAGAAGTAGTTCGGCATAGTCTTAATATCGTTTTCGATCTGTGCAAGATCTGCACCTTCTTCTGCTACTACGAAACACTCTCTTGTATGTTTCTGTCTTGTTGTAAGATCCGGATTCTCTCCATTTCTTACAGCTTCCAGAGCTGATTCAACAGGGATTGTATACTGTTTTGCATCTTTAACACCCTTGATACGGCGAACTGCATCTGAATGTCCCTGACTTACACCTTTGCCCCAGAATGTGTAGTCCTTACCATTTGTGAGGATTGCATTTGCATAGAGGCGGTTCAGTGAGAACATTCCCGGATCCCAGCCTACGGAAATAATACCGATATGTCCGCCCTCTTTTGCAGCAGCATCTACTGCTTCAAAATGCTCTGGAATTCTTGCATGTGTATCAAAGCTGTCAATTACATTGAACATCTTTGCATATTCAGGTGTCTGTTTCGGAAGATCTGTTGCACTTCCTCCGCAGATGATCATAACATCAATTTTGTCTTTCATTTTTTCAGCATCGTTTACAGAATACACGGTAGCTGTCTCTGTAAGAATCTTAACTGTTTCCGGAGCACGGCGTGTAAATACTGCCACAAGCTCCATATCCGGATTATGTTTAATTGCACACTCTACACCACGACCAAGATTGCCGTAGCCTAAAATACCAACACGAATACTCATTATTGATTTCCTCCTGTATCCTTTATTATGTCACCACTTTAATATAGTAATATTTTCACTTTTAGTTGTCAATCACCAACTTAAATTTTTTTGACCGATCAGACACTAAAATGGTGTAATTATTTCAAGAACGATGTCCCGGAGTTCTAGCAACAGAAAACACCGCCGCCCGGGCAGCATAAACTGCAGGCCAGATTGGCAAGGCACAGCTTCATGCAGTAGTCATCTCCGCCTGTCGGCATTCCGCCAAATGGATTCTGCATTTCCTGATACCATGTTCCGCCGCCTTCCATCTGCTGCTGCAGCATTCTGTACTGAGCATTATCAGGCTCCAGCCGAACTGCTTCTTTAATATCATTCAAAGCATTTACATTATTTCCAAGTCCCATATTTGCCATAGATGATAAATAATACCACTGTCCGTTTCTCTGCTGCAATGATCGCAAAACATTCATAGCTTCGCGGTAATGTCCGCTCTGTATATAGTTGGCTGCTGCCTGTCTGCGCATGGACTCTTCATCTTGATAACCGGAATCCGACTGACCGGAAAATCCGCCAAATCCACCGTAACTATTACCGCCATAATTATAGCCTGTTCCCTGTTCTCTTTCTTTCATGATCTGTTCATAAGCCTGCTGAACCTGTTTAAATTTCTCCTCAGCCTGCTCTTTATTCGGATTGTCAATATTGGCATCCGGATGATATTTTCTGCTTAATTTGCGGTATGCTTTCTTTACTTCATCATCAGATGCTTCTCTGGAAATCCCCAGTATACTGTACGGATCGATCATTCTTTCTTCTCCCCTGATTCTTCTCTCTGCTTATGGATCGTCTCAAAACGTACCCACACGCCAGAGTAAAGAATATTTCTCAAAATATCTGTATATTCTATAATAGGAAGTTTCTCAAACTCCCTGCAGGTCTGTGCCATCATCATGATCAGAAGCTGACGTACCTGCTCATCGAATGCTTCCATTATATATTGTTCTGAAAAAGGATTGTAATTATTGTTTTTTATGTCCTCTTCCACATCGTCGTATGCATCCAGAAGATAAATAAATTTACCAAGAAAGAAACCCATTCTCCGCAAGGTCTTCTCCCATACATCCTGTTTCCATGCAAAGATTTCTTCCATGATTTTGCCAAAACAGCCGGACATTTTGTCAATGTCACGTTCACCTGCTTTCTCCATTTCAGAAAGTTCTCTGAGAAGCTGCTGTATTCGCTGCGCTTTCCCTGGATATTTCTGATTCAGCTCTCGTACTTTTCCATGCAAAACCTTTGAATATCCAAGAGCAGTAACTTTCTTCTCATCTTCCCAATCATCTCTGCATTTATAATAGGTAAGAAGTACGTTCATATCTGCTGCATATTCTGTAACTTCATTTCTCCGGACCGGTTGTTTACGAACCGGATGAATAATACACCTGGTCGAATCTTTTTTTGTATCCGGCTCATAAAGTGCACTCAGCAGGATTACAACAAAAGTCATATCATAGGTCAGAGAAATCTGTCCGGATATTCCATACTTTTCTTTCAGTTCTCTGCACAGACCGCAGTAAAAGGACCGATATAAGTCAAAATCCTTGAACTTTATCTCTGGCTTATTTAATACTACATATCCAAACATAATTCCTCCGTTTTATAATTTTCGCTGCACTAACGTCTTTTTATAAATTTCTCATGACACTTCGGGCATTCGATTTCTACTTTCTGTCCCTTTCCTCTCGGAATGCGGATTTTCTGCCCGCAGCCCGGACAAGTGTAGATATGATGAGTCTTTCTCTGCGCCATCATATTCTTTTCTCTGCTGAACTGCATACGAATTTTCTGCGTATACCCTAAATATTTCTGATTTTCCGCATAACGGGCAGAAACATTTCTGGACAGAATTCTGAAATAGGTATAAATAATAAGGATTAAACCTATTGTATCCAAAATACTTCCGGCAGCATTTCTTCTCACAAAAGAACCTACTACAATAATAAAAAGTGCTACTCCCAGAATAAACCTTGAAAACTGATCTACCCCATAGCGTCCCTGCATAAATTTGTTTAATTTATCTCTCATAAATTACCTCTTTTACTGCTCATACTATGAACAGTCGTCTTATTTTACTGTTCTGTGTGCCATTTTCATGTATATAATATGTCCAGAAAGTAAAATGCATGTTTTATCTATTCTCTTACAAAAACTTTCAGAACCTCTGCAATATACATGGTGTGGTAATCTTTTTCAGGATACCATTTACTGTCATTTTCCGGTGCATCAAAACATGCCGGCTTAATTTCATCATGATACATCTTCTTGCATACCATGATCATATCTGCTTCTTCGATTCCTGCTGTTCCATCTGTGAAATATGGTGTCAGACCTGCATCTTTAATTTTATCTGCACCCTTTCCTGAAACTGTACCGCAGTAATTTAATGCCTTACGATAATCACTTCCAAGAACAGAGATTGTGAAAATATCCTCTCTGTCTACAAATTCTTTCGTATATCTCTGTGGACGAATATAAACAGTTACTGCATTCTTTCCCCACATAACGCCCATTGCGCCCCAGCTGGCTGTCATAGTGTTGCATTTTTCCTCATTTCCTGCTGTAATCAGAAGCCATTCTTTGCCAATCTTAGTAAATGGATTCATTGTCAGTTCTTCTGGTTTTACTTCTTTAAAACTCATGATAGTATCCTCTCTTTCTTTTATCTGATATTTTTATGATATACTCCGGCAGATAATTGTCCACCTTATAACCTGCTGAGTTTCTATCTGTCATTACATACCTGGAAAACGTAGAATTTTAAATAATAAGACTCATCTGCTGCCCACAGGATCGGATGATCCGGTGCCTGGGTTCTGTATTCCACCTGGCGCAGTCTCTTATGTACATTCTTCGCTGCCTGTCCGATAGTTCTGGTAAACAATTCATAATCCATGAAATGGGAACAGGAACAAGTTGCCAGAAAACCACCATCCTTAACTAGTTTCATCGCACGAAGATTGATTTCTCTGTAACCTTTTACCGCATTCTTAATGGAATTTCTTGACTTAGTAAATGCCGGAGGGTCCAGAATTACAACATCGAATTTCTCACCTTTCTGTTCCAGTTCTGGAAGCAGTTCAAAAACATCCTCACAGATGAATTTCACCTTATCAGATAAGTCATTTAATGCAGCATTGGCAGTTGCCTGGTCTACTGCAAGCTGAGATGCATCCACACCCGTCACACTGGCCGCACCTGCAATTCCTGCATTCAGTGCAAAGGAACCTGTATGTGTAAAGCAGTCCAGAACTTTTGCACCCTTGCAGAGCTTCTGAATCGCAAGTCTGTTATATTTCTGATCAAGGAAGAACCCCGTCTTCTGTCCATCTTTTACATCTACTTCGTATTTCACACCATTCTCTTCAATCTGCACAAGAGTCGGAAATTCCGGTCCAATAAAACCTTTGACCAGTTCCATTCCCTCCTGTTTTCGGACTTTTACATCACTTCTCTCATAAACACCGCGAATTGTAATGCCATCCTCTGCAAGTACTTTCTTAATCAGATCTACAATTATTTCCTTAAAACGATCAATTCCCAATGCCAGGGACTGTACTACCAGGACATCTGAAAACTTATCTACTACAAGTCCCGGAAGAAAATCTGCCTCTGCGAAGATCAGACGGCAACTGCTTGTATCCACTACTTTCTTACGATATTCCCATGCATCACGAACACGTTTCTCCAAAAGTTCCTCATTAATCTCAACATTCTCGTCCCGGGTCATCAGTCGTACTGTAATCTTGGAATTTGTATTAATAAATCCTCTTCCCATCGGATATCCATCAAAATCATGAACAAGTACCATGTCTCCATTCTCAAAACTGCCCATAATCGTATCTATTTCATTATCAAAAATCCACATTCCACCGGATTTCAGAAGTCGTCCTTCACCTTTCTTCAAGGTTACTACTGCCATTCCCATTCTCATTCCTCCTCAGTATCCAAATTTCTGTTTCTAATCACCCATTCTATCACATTCATTTTCTTTTTTCTACATATAACACAAAGCAGCCGGCGAAATCACAGAAATTTCACCGGCTGTTTCTTATTACTTTCTTTTCTTTTTAGTATTTTTTTAAGATTTTCTCAGATTTTTCAGAAGTATACACCTTGGCAGGCCGCCATAGCAAAGCGCCAATTTCTTCACTTCATATCCATGACTCTCCATGTTATTTCTGCTGAACTGATTATCCGGATGGATGGTGCACATCAGATAATAGTATTTGTCTAAATCCAGTAAACTCTCTGCTGCTTCCAGCATCCGTCCCTGCAAGCCATTGCCTCTGTAGATACTACCCACAACTGCCGAATCCATAACTGCTACATGTGTAAGCTGTTCTCTGTCAAAATCAAGATAAGTTCCCAGATTATCTTCCTCACTCTCAGGATATTTAATAAGGAAGAAACCTGCAATCCCACCCTCTGTGGACTCCGCTACGATCACATAACCATTTCCGTTTAAATGATTTCGGATATATCTCTCATTATCAGGTACAAACCAGTCCGGATGTTTCTCGTCATTTCGAGCTTCATTCATCACAGACATGATTCCGGGAATATCAGTCTCTTCTGCTCTTCGTATCAGAAACTGCTTTCTCTGGCTGTCACGATTATTCAGCATAATCTTCAGTATCTGCAGCATCCTCTGTATTATATGTCTCTGTGCTCTCTCCGTAAAGTTTCTCGAAGAATTTCATTGTTTCATTATACAAAGTCTGTCTGTCATCATCAGAAAGTTCACTGAGTTCAGGACTTGCCTGTGTGCCTTCACTTAAACCAAAAATCTCTTTCATGGATTTATCTACCATATTGAGCTCTGTGCTCATATAAATTTCTGTTCCGTCTGCCTGATAGGAATCAGTTCCATCAGTAAGGACTTTCAGATAAGCTTTTTCAACTTCTTTTGAAAGTGTTGCACCATTCTCAGCGTCCATGGTTACAGATGCTGTTGCTGTTTCATCATCCATGGCTGTTGCAAGAGCGTCTGCATCACCCTCGTACTCTCCTTTACAGAAGTTCTCAGCCTTATTAAATAATGTAAGCTGATCTTCTGTCAAAGAAGAAGTATCCAGTTCATCTGTTGCAGTTTCACTATCGACTGCTTCTGTATCAGATTCAGAATTCATATCTCCTTCGTCTGTATTGCCAAATGTACTGTCATCCGTTATTTCTTCGCCATCTGTTTCCTCAGGTGCACCTGTTTCCTGAAGATCTCCGTCAGTCTGATTTGCTTCATCATCCTCGATCAGACCTGTTTCCTGTTCCAGAGATGGATTCTCTGTGGAACTCTCTACAACCTGTCCGCCAAGTGCACTATTGTCAACATTGTTTAAGATATCGTCTTCATCTGAAGTATCACCGGCATTAACAGTATTATCTTCTTCATCTGCAATATCACCAATCTCATTACTGTCACCGGATGTATTCTGATCTACCTGCTCCAGAGTTGCCTTTACATCATCATAATTATAACCCTGCTGTGCGATCTGCTCCAGAAGGTCTACAATTTTGTTAATCTGATCAGAATCAAGATTTACGTTATTTTCCTGTGCTATATTTACTACGATATTATAGATTTCATCCGCATTCTGAACGTTATCTTTAATAACCTGCATCTTAGATTTGTTCATAACAGTTGTAGCATCATTCTTACCAACCTCATCTGCAAGGTTTCCTGTTACTACCATTTCTTCTGTGGCAAGTTCTTTCTTAGTACTGTCAAGCTGTTCGCCTGTAGCTGACTCATATGCCATCTGGATTCCTGTCAGAGCGCCTGTACCGGATACTTCGAACGGGCATGCAGCTACTACTTCACAGTTCTTAACTCCGGATGTGGAAAGTGATGTTGCGATCATGTTGCAGGTTACCCAGTTGAGATTGGCTGTACGAACTTTGATTCCGCCGGACTGTGTTGGTTTCACATATGCACAGCTCACTGTTCTAGTTCCGATCTGTTCAAGCGGAACGTAAGCACTTAAGTGATCTCTTTCATCCTGATTTGTAATTGTGAGAATCTGTACCTGATCACTGCTTACATTGAAGTATTTCATCATTGTATTTTTCTGGTCACTGGAAAGATCCGCACCCAGTGTAACAACTTTCATGGAATCTGCCATTGTCGGTACTGCTGTTCCGGAGAGTACCAGGCACGCACTGCATAAGAGTGCTGCTGCTGATTTTACTTTTTTCATAATATAAACCTCCCTGATATGTGTTTGGATTTTGAGTTAAAATCTTCTATTCGGATTGATATTGGTATTATAACACGTTTGATTGTATATTTGTAATTATTATTGTTCTTTTTTGATGGAATGTTCTACTATAATAGGGACGCATAAAAATCTCTTCTTTACAGTACGGCTTCGGGGTCTAGTAACACTAAGGTTCCGGAAATTTGCTAAAAGCATGTCAGAAAAATTCAAACTCGCTCCGCTCAGACAGTGAATTTTTCTGACATAACGCAAATTTTCGCAACCTAAGAGTTACTACGACTCCTGCAGATGTACTGCAAAGAAGAGATTTTTATGCTGTTATTTGTATGTGACAATTTTTTTAACTACTACAATATATTTATGGGCAATCTTCTTACATTCAGTAGGGATTTATCCATTTCATTATTGTTAGAGAAATATGTATCAGGATATTTGAAATTATACAAAACAAGCGCTGCGATACAGATATGTTTTACTTTTTTAATACTTCATGAAAAGTCACCGACGCTAAAAGAGACACACGGACAGTCATTCCGACTATCCATGTGTCTCATCATTTATTGTAATACCGAATGCTCATCGTGCCATTATCTCAATAGTACTACATTACTCTTAGAATATGCTGATTACTCTTCGTGGAGAATGTCCATATTCTAAGTATTGATCATTGTTTATTAATTACACTTTTAGAAAAATATAAAACTTACAATTTCCATCCCGCTGCCTGCATCTGCGTTTCCATCATATGCTGATAGATACCATGCTGTTTTTCCAGTTCTGCCGGGCTGCCCTGTTCTGCTACTATGCCGTCTTTGAGAACTACTATCTTATCTGCCTCTGCGACTGTACGCATGCGGTGAGCGATGATCATAACTGTCTTATCCTGGATCAGGCGGGAGAGGGATTCCTGAATGAGGGTTTCGTTGTCTACGTCCAGGGATGCAGTTGCTTCGTCGAGAAGGATGATCGGGGCATCTTTCAGGAAGGCACGGGCAATAGAGATTCGCTGGCGTTCACCGCCGGAAAGGCCGGAGCCGTTTTCACCGATCATAGTATTCCATCCATTTGGGAGTTTCTCTGCAAATTCGTCGCAGTGCGCCAGTTTCGCTGCCGCGATGACCTCTTCGTCTGTTGCATTTTGTCTTCCGATTCGAATGTTCTCCATAATGGAATTGTTAAACAAAGTCACATCCTGGAATACAATTGAATATAGCGACATAAGGGCTTCCGGATCAATTTGGGAAATATCCATACCGCCGACTTTAATCTGACCTTTGCTGATATCCCAGAAACGTGATGCCAGTCTGGAGACTGTTGTCTTTCCGCCTCCGGACGGGCCAATCAATGCGGTTACCTCTCCCTGTTTTGCCGTAAATGTGACATCTTTGAGTACATCTTCTCTGTCATTATATGCAAATCCTACATGGTTGAATTCGATATCATATCCTTTGTTTGTGAGCTGATCTGTTCCTGTCTGGATGTCATGAGATAAAATCTCATCCATACGTTTGCACTGTACATCTGCGGAAATAATGGCCGCAAGGTTCTGAAGGGAAATCTGCATAGGATCATAAAGTCTGGACACCAGAAGCAGGAACAGGAAGAACGTCAGAACATCGATCTCGCCTTTTGCAAGGAGGATACTTCCTGTCAGGGCAACAGTTGCAATGCCAAATTTCAGGATCATCTGCGCGCCGGATACAAACAATGCGGTTCCAAGTTCTGTGGTAACTGCGTGTTTCTCTACTGCCTTGATTTTTTTGTCCAGTGCTGCCATGTACTCTTCCTGGGCATTGTTGGCTTTCAGGTCACGGACGGTTTCCAGGCACTCCTGGATGCCGTCTGCACATGCCATTTTCAGTTCCATCTGGCGTCTGCCAAGATTTCTCTGGACATTGCCGGAGCACGCTACGATCAGGAAAGAAACAGGCAGTACCCATAATGCTGCGATTGCCATTCTCCAGTCAAAGAAGAACAAGCTCAGTGCAACCAATGCTGTGGAAATACAGGCACCAAACAGTTCCGGGATCCAGTGTGAGGATGCGGTTTCCAGTGTGGCGCAGTCTGCCATGATCGTACTTGTCAGATCTGATAAATCTTTCTTTCCGAAGAAAGACAGTGGAATTTTGCGAAGCTTTTCTGCAAGACTGATACGGCGTACGCCGCTTTCTACATAAGTGGATAAAAACGTTGCGTTATACTGAATATATGTAGTAATTCCGATAAGGAGCAGACAGAGGATGCATCCCACTGCAAACATGATTCCTTTTCCCTCAAGGATATGATTCATATAATTTTTAACCAGCATATAGAGCATTCCCACCGGCAGCATAAGGATAATATTAGAAATCGTTACTGTAACAAATCCTTTCAGCATATCCTTTGCGCCCTGCTCAGAAAGGGCATATTTATGTTGTAATTTCTCTTTAAACGTCATATCATACACCTACCTTCCAGCAGACAGATTTATTATATTCTTCCCACATATGAGCATAGATTCCCTTCTGGGAAAGGAGTGCCTCGTGGGTTCCGTTCTCTGCGATCTGACCGTCTTTCAGTACACAGATGCAGTCTGCATCGCTTACGGAGGAGAGTCTGTGTGCGATCATAATCACTGTTTTTCCCTCAGAAAGTCTGGAAAAAGCCTGCTGCACTTTTGCTTCATTATCCGGATCCGCAAAGGCAGTTGCCTCGTCAAGGATCAGAATCGGAGCATTCTTCAGCATGGCTCTTGCAATGGAAAGCCGCTGTGCTTCACCGCCGGATACATAGGTTCCTTTGCTTCCGATCACAGTATCAATCCCATTCGGGAGTTTGTCGATAATGTCCTGACACTGCGCATCTTTTAATGCCTGCAGAACTTCTTCTCTTGTGGCATCTTTTCTTCCCATTCGAACGTTTTCAAAAATTGACATCTTGAGAAGTTTACTGTCCTGGAATACGAAAGATACCAGATTCATCAGGTCTGCGGACGGGATGTCTTTTACATCCACACCACCAATGCGGACCGTTCCTTCTGTAGTGTCAAAGAAACGGGCTGCCAGACTGGCAAGTGTTGTTTTTCCACCGCCGGACGGACCTACGAATGCTACATGTTCACCGTCTTTGATCGTAAGGGTGATCTGATGAACAGCATCTTTGGCAGCTCCTTCGTAACGGAAAGACACGTTGTCAAAGATTATCGATTTGTCCCTGAGATCTTTTTTCTGAGTGGCCTCCGGAAGTGGCTGACGATCCAGAATGCTGTCAACTCGTTCAAGAGCATCGCCTACAATCATCTTGTTTTCACTGGCAAACATGATCTTGTTCAAAGTCACCGTAATGATTGGTGTGATGATAATGTAAAACAGTAAGTTCAGAAGAAATGCATCGCTTTGTGTAAAGAAAAATGCTGCAGCGATCAATACCGAGAATACTGCATTAATAATGGTTGTATAGAATACCATCGGCATTCTCATGTCTTTTGTATAGGAAATGGTCCATTTTTCATAGTTCTTAATAGAAGCCTGAAAACGTTTGAATGAGAAAACGGACTGCCCGAATGTCTTTACAACAGGGATACCGCGAACGTATTCCACCGCTTCGCTGGACATTTCCTCCAGAGCGTTCTGATATTCTTTCATTTTCTTTTCCATTTTCTTACCGGTCATGCTTCCCATGATAAGGAATGCAAGCACTACAGGGACAAGGCTTAAGAGGCCAAGCCTCCAGTCAAATACCAGGAGCAAAACCAGCAGTCCTACCGGTGTGGCATAGGCTCCTGCCTGATCCGGTAACTGGTGTGCCAGATAGGTTTCTGTGGCTGCACTGGATTCACTGACGATCTTGCGGATCTTTCCACTTCCATCTTTATCCAACGCGCCCATTGGCAGTGTCACGATGTGATGCATCATCTTAGAACGCATGTCAGCCTGTACGCGAAATGCTGCAATATGTGAGCACATCAGGGCTGCTACATAGATGATCATAGATAACAATGCTGCGCCTAATGCTTTCCATCCGTATGCAGACAGATTCTGTGCCTGAGTGTAGTCCGGCGCTGCTTCCAGAATTGCTTTGATGATCCTCCAGATATAATAGAATGGAACCAGCGCGATCCATGCACTGATCACTGAGAGCACCCAGGATGCAATCGTCAGATAACGAAAGTTTCCTGCATACTCAAAAAGTCGTGAGATTGAATTTTGCTTCTTCATGACTTTCCTCCCTTCTCTTTTTCTCTCAGAAAAGTTTCTGTTTTCTGAATTGCGATCATTACATAACATCTGTATCTGAAATTCTGTTTATCAAGGCGATTGTTAATTGAGAAATATTAGTCAATTAGTTTTAACTAACCTGTATTTTTAAGAAAAGACTGCTTTCTTTTCTGTTGCAAAATAAGCAGTCTTTTTTATTTTGTTATTCGAAGTCCAGAATGGATTTCCATCCATTATAATGAAATTTCTCCTGCAATTCTATGTACTGAACTGCCGCTTCCTTCTCCATCTTATGTCGGATCACTTCAAAAAAACTTTCGAAGCGCGCCCGGGTCATGATATGGATAAATTCTTCCGGAACTTTCTGAGTACTCTTGTTCGCATCTCCATCCTGAGCCTGCAAAGCATTCATAAATTTATAGGTATACTCTGTCTCAATTTCTGCCAGATGTTCTACAAAGTTCTGAAATTTTGTTCCATAGGAAGCATCCAGAAGAAGCTGGAATTCCTCAAAATGTTCATACATATATTCCAACAGCTCCATCATTCCGGAGGAACTATATTCAGACAGTGAATTTGCCTGTTTGTCAGCATCCATGTTGTGGAAATTCTGCTGGTATTTCAGAAAGATATCAGTAAACTCTTCTGCCACCGGCTTTACGACCGCACTGAACAATCCCTCTTTTCCTCCAAATCTGGAATAAATAGAACCTGTTGTTGTATCTGCTTTCGCTGCAATGATACGCAGAGAAGCATCTGAGTATCCTTTTTCAAGAAATTCCTCTTTCGCACATGCCAGGATTTTCTCTGAAACTCCTTCTGTTAATTTTGTCATTTACGCCCTCCATAACAGTGTTATGTAACACTGTTATAAACATAACTCTGTTTCTGTTAATTGTCAAGTGACTAAGATAATATTTAGTGAATTAAAAACTCTCTCCTCACACGACTGAAGTCGCATGCTTCCAGACGCTTTAGGCGTCAGACTAAATATCGGCGGATACGCCTGCAACTTAGGACAGCGCAGTTATGCGCATTTTTCCATACCAGATATGGCAGGTTCCCACATTGCAGGTAGTCCACTGTATATCTGCCTGCATTTATGCTGCCTTTAAGATCTCCATTTGTAAATGGAGTTCTCGCAGATCCGCATAAACACATGAGGTTCTACGCTTTACTGCCGGGACTTTTGCCTCCAGTAAAGACCTTTCCGTTGCCGGAAGGGGTTTTAAAAGCTCTCTGATAAAATATCTCGCTCCGATATTATACGATGCCGACAGATCACAGTTATATCTTTTTCCTGTCTGGAATACACAAAGACTGTGATTCTTCAGGTCACGGGATACTCTTCCGGATCCATCGTATGCAATCCTGCTTGTATTCCACGCACATACTCTGGATACCAGCATCCCTTTTCTGTGTGCCTGATGTTCACAGCGTTTCTGGATATCCCGTTTTCTCCACAGATGCAGTTTCTGTTTCTTCTTTCCGGATATCTTTCCCTGCATTTCCAGATATTCGAATACGATCACATCCACATGGTTCTCTTCTGCATATTTTATAATCGCACCTGCAATCTTTTTTCCCAGTTCTATATTCAGGCGTTTTGTATACGCCCATCTTCCCCGTGACTGCGCAGAGCCGTGTTCCCTCTGGAATCTCCGGATCCGTCCCAGTGTACGGTACATCCGGTCTTTTTCACTGGGATGGTCCATAAATCTTCTTCCCAGGACAGTTCCGTCTGCCCGCATGATGGTACAGACCGCATCGGTATTGATCCCTAAGTCCACACTACAGATGATCTGCTCTTTTACTGGTGTTTTTGTAAGTGTTACTTCTTCCATATAGGAAAAACGCAGGAAATATTTATGGTGTCTTTTCTCCAGTGTCGGAGCAGATGCCTTTTTCCCCGACCAGTTCTTCCGAAGGTATTCCATATCTGTATGGTTTAACCACACACGGAACCATTTCCAGTCATAACCATCATACAGTTTCAGGTATGCTTCATCTTCTCCTTCTGCTCCCTCTCTGTACATTACATCACGATAAAAAACAGGCATGGCATGATTCTCATATACAAGTCTGGGTCTTTCCACTTTTTCTCCTGACTTTTTCCACAGTTCCATCCTGGTTTTGTAAGAAGATACACTTCCCAATGCATACTGAATCGCAGCTCTTCTGAAGTAGGATGGCATCTTTGGAAAACGGAGATCAAAATCAAATCGGGCAAAATTCTTTTTCGTGGTATGTACCAGATGCTCTGCGGCATTAAAACGCCTTTTGGCATTCGTGATCTCTTCCAGTTCTTCCCACACCTGTTCATATATTTCTGTCAGATAGCTGACCGCAGACCGATAGATCCCCAGTGTCTGGCGGATCGGGATATTCTGTTTTCGTAATTCTACGCCATAGCTAGATACTGTTTGCATCTTTTTCCCCCTTAATAGTTCATTCTCTACCCTATTCTGATTTTTCTTACACTGTTTTGTAATAAATACATTTTAACATAGATAATTGTTTTTAACAAACATTTGTTCTGATATTTTATAAAAAATTTGCGTGTCTAACTCATCACTGGAAGTAACGAGAATGCGACACGCAGTTATTCAAAAAGAATCCTACAGTTACTGTTCACACGCCACTGTCCCGCCTGAAACGGATCACTTCAACAGCATAATTTCTCTCAGAGAGTTCCTAGAATATAAAAAGAGTATTCGGATCATCATATTGAATCTCCAAATACTCTTTCATTATTACCAGTATCTATATCTTTTACGTTTTGCCACAAGAAATATTGTACCAACAACTACCGCCATAAATTCCGCCACAACAATGGAATACCAGATTCCATTCAGTCCCAGAATTAGCAGCAGGAACATAGCGGTACAATTCCACCTACAATCTGCCCCATCGCAGATGTAAGTGCTGCACCGACGATTCCCCATTTGAATATGCCCAGGAAAATAGCGACCGTTCTTAAAAGTAACTCTGTATCTTTTAGTCATACTCCGCATTTCTGCATAATATATAAGTAAATTCGACTAATACAGGTAATTTTATTATGAACTGTCCAAATAATAAACCCAGAAATTGCTGCAGTGGCTGTGGTGCCTGCGGCACTTACGTTACAATACAGGGACCGCCCGGACCTATGGGACCAGAAGGGCCTCGTGGTGAACAGGGTTCAAGAGGCGAGCAGGGTCCTATGGGACCTCGCGGTATTAAGGGAGATACCGGATGTCCCGGACCTGTAGGTCCCCGGGGTGCAGTCGGTCCTATGGGACCAAGAGGTCCACAAGGTGTCCGGGGTGATATCGGACCTAAAGGAGATACCGGAGATATTGGGCCTCAGGGCATTCAGGGTAATCCGGGACCTATTGGACCTAAAGGAGATAAAGGGCCCATTGGTCCCCAGGGTGAACTTGGACCTCAGGGTATTCAGGGAGATAAAGGCTGCCCCGGACCTCAGGGCGAACAGGGCATTCCCGGGCCTCAGGGTCCC
>OKVF01001005.1_pt1 | contig 25266 bp, 16 predicted proteins | sample 1604831 | NCBI WGS metagenome assembly OKVF01 (sample SAMN01760980, study PRJEB22395) | human gut metagenome
CGGGCGACATTACGGCCGGAGGCCATCGCTTTTACGACTAGGCTCGCTCCGCTGACAGCGTCTCCGCAGGCAAATAGGTTGCTGTTGGCGGTATATCCGGCGTTGTCTACGGCGATGTTATCGCGGTTGTCGGTAGCCAATCGCAGTTCTTTGATCAATCCTTCTTGCTCTGGATGCAGGAAGCCCATGGCGAGGAAAACCAGATCGGCCTCGATGATCTCTTTCTTGCCGGTCAGCCTCATCTGCGGACGGCCTCCGTCTGGGGAGGGAACCCATTCGACTTCTTCTACCTCAACCCCTATCAGGTTGTTTTTCTCTCCGATAAAACGGTTAGAGGCTAGGTTCCACCGGCGGATACAACCTTCCTCATGGCTGCTGCTGGTTTTCAGTACTTGCGGATACATGGGCCAAGGTGTCGCCGGATTCTGTCCGACGGGTGGCTGGGGCATGATCTCGATCTGGGTGACACAGGCCGCCCCATGACGGTTCGCTGTCCCTACACAATCGCTACCCGTATCGCCTCCGCCAATCACTAAGACTTTCTTGCCTTTGCAATTGATCTGGCTTTTGGGCGGGATGGGGATGCCTTCTAAGATCCGGTTCTGCTGGCTTAATAACTCCAAGGCGAAATGTACGCCTCTTAAATGACGTCCCTCGATAGATAGATCCCGGGGAACCTCGGCGCCGATCGCTACGCAAACAGCGTCGAAATCTTTCACTACATCTTTCGCTAATATCTCTTTGCCGACCATCGTGTTTACACGGAAAAGAATCCCTTCTTGCTCCATGATACGGATACGGCGATCGATAATGTGCTTGCCTAGCTTGAAATTGGGGATGCCGAAGCGTAGCAAGCCGCCCGGTAACTCATCTTTCTCGAATACGGTGACTTCATATCCTTTCCGGTTCAATTGGTTCGCCACGGTCAATCCGGCGGGACCGCTACCGATCACGGCTACCTTTTTCCCGTTGCGTACCGGTTGGATAGGCTGTACGTATCCTTCCCGGAAAGCGGCTTCCACGATAGCCGCCTCGTTCTCACGGATCGTGACAGGTTCGTCGCAGCTAAGTTTCAGTACGCAGCTTTTCTCGCAGAGGGCGGGGCAGACACGTCCCGTGAACTCCGGGAAGTCGTCGGTCTGCTCCAATACGTGATATGCCTCTTTGTAACGGCCTTTGTATAACAAATCTTGCCATTCGGGTTGCTTGTTACCCAGTGGGCAGGCCCAGTGGCAGAAGGGTACGCCACAATCCATGCAGCGGGAGGCCTGCGTACGGCGGTCGCCGCTGTTCAAGGTCTGTTCTACCTCGCTGAAATCATCTATACGTTCGTGGACGGGACGATAGCCCGCCTCTTGTCTATGTATCGTTAGAAATGCTCTTGGGTTTCCCATAGTTCTCTTGTTTTTGTGTAAATATTTAGTAGTCTTTCTGCATCTCCGCGATCTTGCGTTGGAGTTTGCGCATCTGTTCCTCTTGGAGTACTTTCTTGTATTCGATCGGGACGATCTGGATGAACTCATCCACGTACTTGTTCCAGTTATCGAGCATTAATCCGGCCAGATGGCTGCCGGTATGATGATAATGCTTGCGGATCAATTCATGAAGTTCCTTCCGTGAGGTGCTATCCTCGATCAAGGAAAGCTCTACCATTTCCATGTTGCAATAATAATCGAAATCACCATTCTTGTTCCATACGTAAGCGACACCGCCACTCATTCCGGCGGCGAAGTTCCGGCCTGTATTGCCTAAGACGACAACCCGGCCTCCGGTCATGTACTCGCAACAGTGGTCGCCTACACCTTCCACGACAGCGATCGCCCCGGAGTTTCGCACGCAGAAACGCTCTCCGACCCGGCCGTTGATATAAACCTCACCACTGGTAGCTCCATATAATAAGGTATTACCGGCTATCGTATTGTCTTCCGCTATAAAGGTGGAGCGTACCGGAGGCATTAAACTGATGTGTCCGCCACTCAATCCTTTTCCGAGATAGTCGTTCGCCTCGCCTTTCAACCGGAAATGTACGCCGTGAGCCAGAAAGGCTCCGAAGCTCTGGCCTGCCGCCCCCTTGAACTTGATATGCAGGGTGTTCTCCGGTAACCCGATGTTCCCGTACCGCTTGGCGATCTCGCCGGAAAGCATGGCTCCTACGGAACGATCGGTGTTGGCTATCGCGTAATCCAACGATACTTCCTGTCCGGATTCGATGGCGGCCTTTGCGTGACGGATTATATCCACATCTTTCACGTTGTCGATCGCATGGAGTTGACGGGTGACATGATGGATGGCCTGCGTGGCGGCTTGTTTCGGTAGATGGATCAAGCGGCTGAGATCCAATAGATCATGTTTCTCGATATGATCGGAAGGTTTACGCATGAGTAAGTCCGTACGGCCAATGATATCGTCTAGTTTCGTATAGCCTAGCTCTGCCAGATATTCTCGAACTTCACGGGCGAGGAAGGTGAAGAAATTCACCAAATATTCGTGTCGGCCATGAAAGCGTTTACGTAATTCCTCATCTTGGGTAGCGACACCTACCGGACACGTGTTCATATGGCATTTACGCATCATCACACAGCCTAAGACAATCAAGGCGGAGGTGGCGAATCCAAACTCCTCGGCACCCAGCATCGCCATCAATACGATATCCCGTCCGGTTTTCAACTGTCCGTCTGTTTGCAAGCGGACTTGTCCCCGGAGGCCGTTCATCACGAGCGTCTGTTGAGTCTCGGATAGTCCTAGCTCGGGTGGGATTCCGGCGTAACGGATAGAGCTTATCGGGGAAGCCCCCGTTCCTCCTTCCGCCCCGGAGATCACGATCCGGTCCGCTTTAGCTTTGGCTACACCGGCGGCGATAGTTCCCACGCCACTCTCGGATACGAGTTTCACACTGATCTCGGCTTGAGGGTTCACGTTCTTCAGATCGAAGATCAGTTGTGCCAAGTCCTCGATCGAATAAATGTCGTGGTGAGGTGGAGGAGAGATCAGAGAGATTCCCGGAATCGAGTGACGGGTTCTCGCTATGATATCGTTCACCTTATAGCCGGGAAGCTGTCCTCCTTCGCCCGGTTTCGCTCCTTGGGCGACCTTGATCTGGATCTCGTCGGCGTTTACCAGATATTCCGTGGTCACGCCGAAGCGTCCGGAGGCTACTTGCTTGATGGCGGAGCGGAGCGATAACCCGTCCTCACGGGGGATGAAACGAGCCGAGTCCTCACCACCCTCGCCCGTGTTACTGCGTCCGTGTATCTTGTTCATGGCTATAGCTATCGTCTCGTGCGCTTCCCGGCTGATAGAGCCGAAGCTCATCGCTCCCGTGACAAAGCGGCGCATGATCGCTTCTTCCGGCTCTACCTGCTCCAAGGGGATCGGGGTACGTTGTTTGAAGGTCAGGAAATCACGCAAGAATATGGGGCTTTCCTTCTCATCAACCACATGGGAATATTCCTTGAATTTCTTGTAGCTCCCCAAGCGGGTAGCTAGTTGAAGCATGGAAATGGTATCCGGGTTCCAAGCGTGTTTCTCGCCATCCTTGCGGAAGGAATAAATGCCTTTATGTTCCAATAAAGAATCCGTGGGGTGGGAGAATGCGTCATTGTGCATGGCGATCGCATCTGCCGCTATCTCTTCCAAGCGGATACCACCGATGTTGCTGGTGGTTCCCCCGAAGTAAGTATCTGCCAGATCCCGGCTTAGGCCGATCGCCTCGAAAAGCTTTGCTCCCCGGTAACTGCGGATCGTGCTGATCCCCATCTTGCTCATAACCTTGAATAAACCCTTGCAAATGGCTTTTACGTAATTCTTCTCGGCAGTCTCGTAATTCAATTGTATCTCTTGCCTGTCTACTAGATCATCCAAGATAGCGAAAGCCATATAAGGGTTGATGGCACTGGCTCCGTAGCCTAGTAAGAGGGCGGCGTGCATTACCTCACGCATCTCGCCGGTTTCCACTACCAGCGCTGTTTGCACCCTTTTCTGCACGGAGATCAGATGGTGATGCACGGCGCTTACCGCTAACAGGGAGGGGATCACCGCTTTTTTCTCATCTACGTTTCTATCGCTTAAAATGATGTAGTTAACGCCATCGGTGACGGATTGCTCCGCTTGCTTACATAATTCGTCCAAGGCAGCTTTCAGTCCTGCGCATCCTTTCTCTGCGTCAAACAAAGTGGGGAGCTTAACACTTTTAAAGCCCTTATACCGGATGTTACACAGGAGATCCAGTTGTGTATTGGTCAAGATCGGATGGTTCAGCCGAACCATTTTACAGTGGCTCTCGGTTGGAACTAAGATATTGCTTCCCACGGCCCCGATATACTCGGTCAGGCTCATGACGAGTTCCTCGCGGATCGGGTCGATCGGCGGGTTGGTTACTTGGGCGAATTGTTGGCGGAAATAATTATAGAGGATTTGCGGACGGGCGGATAATATGGCCAGTGGCGTATCGTTGCCCATGGAGCCGACCGGTTCCGCCCCTCCCGTGCACATCGGTACGATGATACGTTCGATATCCTCACGGCTGTATCCGAACGTACGCAGTAGCTTGTCGTATTTCTCTACCTTATGAGGAATCTTACGGCCGGATTTCAACTCGTCCAATTCCACCCGGTTTTTCTCCAGCCAAGTACGGTAGGGCTGGGCGTTCGCCAGTTGTTCCTTCAGCTCGCTATCGTAATAAATCTCGCCTTTCTCGGTATCGATGAGTAAGATCTTTCCGGGTTGCAGACGGCCTTTTTCCTTGATCTCGTTAGGCTCGAAATCCATGACGCCGACTTCGGAGGCCACGACCATCATGTCATGTTTCGTGATCAGGTAGCGGGCGGGGCGGAGACCGTTACGGTCTAGCATGCCTCCGGCGTAGCGTCCGTCGCTAAAGAGCAGGGCGGCAGGCCCGTCCCACGGTTCCATCAAGATGGAGTGATATTCGTAGAAAGCCTTTAGGTCTTCGGAGATCGGGTTCTTCTCGTTGAAACTCTCCGGTACCAGCATCGCCATGGCATGCGGCAGGCTCATCCCGGAGGCCACGAAGAATTCCAATACGTTATCCAGTGAGGCACTGTCACTCATGCCCGGCTGGATGATCGGGCGTATATCGTTGATATCCGGGATTCTGGGGGAGGATAGTACGCTCTCCCGGGCCTCCATCCATCCCCGGTTGCCCCGTATCGTGTTTATTTCCCCGTTATGTGCCAGTAGGCGGAAAGGTTGCGCCAGACTCCAAGTGGGGAAGGTGTTGGTACTGAAGCGTGAATGTACCAATGCCAGTCCGCTAGTGAAATAAGGTTGCGTCAGGTCCGGAAAGTAATGGCGTAGCTGCATGGATTCCAGCATGCCTTTGTAAACGATGTTTTTGGTGGAAAGAGACGCTATATAGAAATCATCCTTGGCCGGAAGGTCGGTGGCCGATACCCTTTTCTCGACCCGCTTACGTATGAGGTATAGCTTTAGTTCCAGCTCTTGCTGATCGTTACAGCCGATGATGAATATCTGCTTGATATCAGGTTCGGTCGCTTGTGCGTCCTTTCCCAAGATTTCCGTATGAACGGGAACTTTGCGTAAGTGCATCAAGGTTAATCCCTCTTTCTCGATCTCTTCGATGAGGATACTGAGGATGCTTGCTTGCTGTTCCTCGTCTTTGGGGAGGAAGATTAGTCCGGTGCCATATTTGCCTTTTTCGGGAACCGGAATTCCTTGCAGGAGGATGAACTCATGCGGGATCTGTAATAAGATTCCCGCTCCGTCACCCGTTTTGTTATCGGCTCCCTCGGCGCCTCGGTGCCTCATGTTCTCTAGTACCTTAAGGGCTGATTCGATGATGTCGTGCGATTTCTCGCCGTGGATATTTACTAACATTCCTACTCCACAAGCGTCATGTTCATAAGACGGGTCGTATAATCCTTGTCTGCTATTAAAATGATTTCTGTTTGTTTTCATTTATTGACCTTATGTTTGCGTATAAATGATTATTGCGTCAATTTGTTTCGCAAATATAGGTATTAATGGCATAATGTAATTGCTTGTAGGAGCGAAAGAACGGAGAAAAGATAAGAATATCTTATCTGATGTTTCTATTTGTAAGTATTTATTGGGTTTATTCTTTTTATTTGAAAGATATTTGGCTGGTTAGTTTGCTAAATGAAAGATGAACTAAAAAAAGAAGCACCGTCACGTTTTGCGACAGTGCTTCTTTTTCTCCGGAAGCGCTGTCACGGATTGTGATGTCGCTTCCTATCTGTTTTATCTATCGGGATATTCTCGGATGAAATAGCGGGATAGGAATTTCCAATTATCTTGTATGATCGCCTTGCCACGTTCCGGGCTGGTAAGGCTTTTCGTTTGTGCGTCGGCCAACATGCCTCGGTCTACCAGCTCTTTCAGGAAGTAAACGCTGCAATGTTTCACGATGAAGAAAGAGAGCGCTTGCTTGGCGGCACGGTTGGCGTCGTAGAAGGGATTGTTCTCATCCTTGATCAGCTCCACGTCACGGGTGATGACTTGGGCGCCTTCCTCGGGCGTGGCGTAGATCGCCAGTTTCTTGCCTTGCCAGTCCTCGGGAAGATGGAAGTTCTCGGCGGGGATAAGGCCGGAAGTCTCCGTGATAAATGTTTGTGCGTCTTCGGTCTTGTCGAAATAGAGAAGCAGTTTGTCACCTGCGGCTTTGCGGAAAGTCTCGTATTGTTGGCGGTTTTCCTCCAGCATATCGTCGGGCAGGCGGTGTTCTGAAATACCGCAGGGTCGGGATGCTCGGCGGGCAATATCTTTGCCAGCCATTGCGGGGAGGTCAGACCTAGCAAGGAGGTCTTGCTGGTGTAGGCCATCATGCCGTGGCTGTTGACGAGCAGGTTGTTAAGCTGCTCTTGGTTGAGGTCGGGCTGCTCCTTCCAGCGGTCGTGGGCGAAGTCGCTCAGTTCCCGGGCCGACTCTGGCAGGATATAGGATTCGTAATGGAACCATTGCAATAGACGGTCGTAATCCTCTTGCCGCTCGTAGCGGGTATCAAGGGCGAAAAGCTTGGCCATGCGGGTATTCTCCGGCGCCGTGGTCCACTCTTTGCAGAACAGGTCGTAGATAAGCATGCCGGTGGATTCGTTGGCAGGGTTGTCCGGACTGACGAAAGTGCCTTTACGATAGCCGTGATACTGCTGGGTATAATGCCAAAGGAGGAAGCGCACGTCCTCAAGGTTCACCTCATCGTCGTAATAATGATCGTCCGGAGTGTAGAAGGGAAGGTATTTGCCGTATAGCTCCTTATGGGTAAGGATGAAGGCACGCCAAATCCCCATGCCGGAGATCACATCCTCGAAGTAGGCGGCCATGCGGATACAGATCTGCTTTGTTTCCTCGCCCTCGAAGGAGTTTACCAACTCGGTCTTCTCCATGATATCGTAGATACGGTTCGCTATTCCGGTATAATAGGAATCCACGGGAGTGCTTTGTTTATAGGGATGCAACTGCAACCAGTCTTTCGGGAAAATTTTAATGTTCTTCATGTTATTAAATGTCTTTATGCATTCAGGAGTGCAAATGTAGTAAAAATACGTTAGCTATGTCAAACGATAAGGAAAAGTTGCGGTCTTAAAAATGTAACATTTGTAGTCTTTATTGTTATCGGATCTAAACATCTTTGAAATATCGCCCCCGTACTTTCGCGTCGAAATCAAAGATGAAATAATAAGTAGTAAGATAATGGGAAAGAGTTTAAGGGGCAAAAGATTGAAAAGGTTAGGGCTTTTCTGGATGGGAGTTTTCCTGTCATTCTCTCTATGGGCACAAACAGGGGTTATCTGCGGGACGGTTACGGACGCTAAGATGAAAGAACCGTTGATCGGCGCCTCGGTCGTGATCGAGGGGACTACGGTTGGCGCTATCACGGATATAGACGGTAATTTTCGTATCGAGAACGTGAAGCCGGGTACTTATACGTTAGCCGCCTCTTACGTGTCGTACCAAACGCAAACGGTAAAGGATGTTCCGGTAGTCGCACGCCAAGAGGCGGTGTTGAATATCGAGCTTTCCGACGCTAACCTCCAATTACAGAATGTGGTCGTAGTGGCCCAACGGAAATTGGGAACCGAGATGGCCGTATTAAATACCGTACGCAAGAGCCTTCCGGTCGTGAATGGTATCTCCGCCCAGCAAATCAGTAAAACACAGGATAGCGATGCCGCCGAGGTACTACGCCGTATCCCGGGAATCACCATCGTGGACGACCGTTTCATCGTGGTCCGGGGTCTGGCGCAACGTTATAATAATGTATGGCTGAACAATGCCACGACTCCTTCCAGCGAGACGGATAGTCGTGCTTTCTCATTCGACGTGCTGCCCTCTTCCTTGATCGATAATATGATGATCTATAAAAGCCCCTCGGCGGAATTGCCGGCGGATTTCTCCGGAGGTTTCGTGCGGGTGCTGACAAAGAATATTCCCGAGGGTAATACGCTCAACGTCTCCTATCAAGTCGGGTTTAATACAAACTCCGCTTTCCGAGATTTCCAACTGACGAAAGGTTCCGCCTTGGATTATCTGGGCTTTGGCGCTGGCTCCCGAATGTTACCCTCGAACGCCCCATCTCATTTGAACGACATATCGGCAGCGGATGCGGCGGCGTTTACGAAGCGGGCGAATACGGGATGGAACGTGTGTCATTTCACGGCGATGCCGGAACAGAAACTGACGTTCACGATGAATCGTACCTTTGATATCGGTGACATGAAGATCGGTAATATCACCAGTGTGAACTATAGCACGGGCTATGATTATTACGAGATGAAAAACAACAACTACCTCTCGTACGACATGGCCAAGGATCAATCCTCATACCGTTACCGCTACAATGATGTACAATATAAGAATACGACAAAACTAGGAGCCTTGTTCAACTGGTCATTGATGAAGGGAACGAGCAAATATGAGTTCAGGAATTTCTTCAACCAGCGTGGAACCTCTTCCTTATCGCAACGAGAGGGAACGGATTTTTACTCCGACCAAAATATCCGGAAATGGGAATCCCTTTATACCGGACGCACTACCTATTCCGGCCAGCTAAGCGGGGAGCATAAATTGAGAGAAGATATGAATAAACTGGATTGGACGTTAGGTTATGCTTTCGCCACTTACAAGGAACCGGATCGCAAGGTGGTAAAATCTTTGGAGAGTACGACGGATGGTGACTCTCGTTATTATGTGTCCGACCCGACTCGTTATTATCAAGACTTGAAAGATAACAGCGCTTCCACCGCCTTGAATTACGAGCATAAGTTCGCCGTCTCGGAGATGTTTACCCCTGTCTTGAACACGGGGGTATATGGAGAGTTTAAGAAACGTAACTTTGATGCCCGTCGTTTTGTCTATAATATGTTGGGAAGTGGTTATGACCGTTTTGCCGAATGGGACTACAGCTCGGTCTTCTCGGACGCAAATATATCGACCGATCGTATCTATATGAAAGAGAGTACGAACAAGAGCGACTCTTATACTTCCGATAATCTGCTGGGTGCCGCTTACGTAGCCGCTAAACTGAACTGGGGGGAGAGGCTGAATGCGAACGTAGGTGTACGTATGGAGTACTATCAATTGAAATTAGATGGTTATGAGTCGGACGGTATAAAACCGGTGCATCTGGATCAGAACGCTACGGATTTCTTTCCTTCCGTCAACATCGCTTATAATTTGAATGAGAAGCACCAAGTACGCTTGGCTTATGGACGTTCCGTGAATAGGGCGGAGTTCCGGGAGATCGTACCTTACGTATATTATGATTTCGCCTTAGATGCGAATATCACGGGTAACGTAAACTTGAAGAACGCTTATGCGAATAATATGGATCTGCGTTATGAATTTTACCCGGCTCCGGGTGAGACGGTGACGATCGGCGGTTTCTACAAACGGTTCGATAATCCGATCGAGCAAACCTATATGGAAGCGGGTTCCGGATTGCAGTACACATACCACAACGCCGATCATGCGAATGCTTTCGGCGTGGAGCTGGATATCAAGAAGAATCTGGACTTTATCGGTCTGAAAGGCTTGAGCTTCGTATTCAACGGGGCTTATATCCATAGTAGGGTGTATTTCGCCGAGGGCTCTTTCGAGCGGGATCGTGCGATGCAGGGGCAATCCCCTTACTTGATCAATACGGGCTTATTCTATCAGAATGACAACGCAGGAATCTCAGCCTCCGCCTTGTATAACCGGATTGGCAAGCGTATTGAGACGGTAGGCGTACCGAAGCAGAACCCGAACGATGATATTCCCGATATCTATGAGATACCCCGTAACTCCTTGGACTTGAGTTTCTCGAAGAAGATCGGTAAATACGTGGAGGTCAAGGGAGGCGTAAAAGATCTATTGAACTCAAAAGTAGAATATAAACAATTCCTAGAGTTAACAGAGGCTTCCGGAGAGAAACGGGAGGTTGAGCAATTAATCCGTAGCTATCGTCCGGGTGTGACCGTGAATCTAGGTGTAGCCGTGAAGTTTTAATTTGAATTCACTCATATAAACTAAATTCGTTTACTTATGAACAAGTTATTATTAAAAGGTGTGGCCGCCGCTTTCTGTATGGCCACGATGTTTGGAACAACCGCTTGTGGCGACGATGATGATCTCGTAAATGTAGAGCCGCCTGTAGAGGAAACTCAAGATGTTATATTGGAAGGTGAGATTACCTCGGATATGACCTTGAAGGCTGCTGATAACAACCTGTTGAGAGGTTTCGTATATGTGACGGATGGCGTGACCTTGACGATCGAGCCGGGAACGGTAATCAAGGGGGAGAAATCGTCTAAAGGCTCCTTGATCGTCGAGCGTGGCGGAAAGCTCATCGCCGAGGGTACGGCGGAGAAACCGATCGTGTTCACTTCCGACCAACCGAAAGCTTCTCGTACCTATGGTGATTGGGGTGGCTTGATTCTTTGTGGCAAGTCTATCGTGAATAATACGGCTGGCGAGGCTCAGATAGAGGGCGGTCCTCGTTCTTACTACGGTGGAAAGGATCCGGAAGATAACTCCGGTATCGTGAAATATGTCCGTATCGAGTTCGCCGGTTATCCATTGGAGCCAAATAAGGAGATCAATGGTTTGACTTGCGGTGGTGTTGGCCGTGGCACTACGATCGAATACGTGCAGGTCTCTTTCTGTGGCGACGACTCATTCGAGTGGTTTGGCGGTACGGTAAACGCAAAACACCTGATTGCTTACAAAGGTTGGGATGATGAGTTTGATACGGACTATGGATTCCAAGGTAAATTGCAGTTCTTGTTAGGCGTTCGCGACCCGAAGCACGCTGATACGTCCAAGTCCAATGGCTTCGAGTCTGATAACGACGCTGATGGTTCCAATAATACTCCACTTACCACTCCGGTCTTTTCTAACGTGACCTTGATCGGTCCGTTCTATGGTGAATCAGCTGGTAAAACGGAAAATGATATCTTTTATGTTACGGAAGACGCGGCTAATGGCGCTAAGGGTGGATCATTCCAAGCCGCTATGCACATCCGCCGTAACTCTTCCTTGAATGTGTATAACTCGATTTTCGTGGGTTGGCCATACGGTTTGTATCTGCAAAACGCAAATGTGGGTGCGGTTGTTAAGAATGTGATCTTCGCCGGTATGTGGGAGAATTTCAAGGATGAAACTAGCCAAAATTACTTTCAGACAGCAGACTTGAGCAACCTTACTTACGCTTCCAGCAATGATATCATCGCTAAAGATGGTGACTATACATCGATCGTAGCGGATAAGATTGACGGAGCGGATTTCTCTGATACGGCTTTGAACGACGCTTTCTTCGAGAAGGTATCTTATAAGGGAGCTTTTGATGGCAAGAATGACTGGGCCGCTAACTGGACCAACTTCGATCCGAATAACACTGAATATTAATTTAGCTTGACTTTGAATAGGCTGTGAATTTGTTTGGGGCACTGAGGTATCCGGAAAGATCCCTCGGTGTCTTTTCGCATATAATTTAGATAAGAATGTATCATGAATAAAAAGCTATTGTTATTTTCTGCTTTTATGGCGGGGGCCTCATGGACCGTACAAGCGCAAGACTTGGTTTTAAGCGAAGGACAGTATTATACCGATGCCACGCAAACCACTCCATATACGGGTCGTTATACGGAATTTTATGACGATGGTATGCTTAAGATGGAGTTATATTTGAAAGATGGCCGTCCGGAGGGAACTTACGTGATTTATTATCCGAGTGGCAAGATCGCCGAGGTGCGTTCCTATTATCATGGGATCTTTCACGGAGAATGGCGTACATATAATGAGAACGGCCAGCTGATCGGCCTGGCTTCTTATAAGGAAGGGCAAAAGGACGGCCCTTGGCGTATCTGGAGTGATAAGGGAAATTTGTTGTATGAGATGTTCTATACGGCAGGGAAGAAATCTGGTGTCTGGCGTAGCTGGGATGAGGAGGGGAATCTGCTTTCCGAGGAGAATCAATAGGGATAATTGCCGTTTACATACCGTTGTAACGCCATTTACCTCTAATGGTAAATGTTTTTTCCTCTAGAGGTAAATGTCGTTACATCAGTATGTAAACAGTTTTACCTCTAGGTGAAAATACTTTTACTTCTTGATGAAAATATTGGTAAATGTAATTAAATGGAAATCAGCATGCTTACTACTCTTCCTCTTCTCCAAAGTCGAACTCGAAATCGAATCCGTCATCCATGAATTCCGGCTCAGTGAATTGCTCCAGTTCACGACGGTCTTTCTTGGTAGGACGTCCGAGACCTTTCGCACGGTTCACGAAACCGGAGATACGGTTCATCTCCAGAATCTCATACTGATCCGGGGTTGTCACGTTCTCCAAGTAATTCGGGACGAGCTTCGCGCCCACACGATTCTCGATCAATCCGATTACCTTAAAAGAGAAGGTGATCGGCGGTTTACGCACTTGGATCACATCGCCAACCTTGATCATGCGGGAAGGTTTGATCGTTACTCCACCTATCATGATACGCCCTTTCTTGCAAGCTTCCGCGGCTATCGTGCGGGTCTTAAAGATACGGGTCGCCCACATCCATTTATCGATACGTACCTCGTTCATATCTGTATTCTCAGTCTCTTTTTATTTATTATTAAATTGATTCATCGTAATCTGGATGCCGGCGAGGCAGAAGCTCTTGATGATCTCTGTCGCACGATCCAATATCTCTGGCATCAATTGCAATTCCTCCGGGGGAAATTTCCCTAGCACGTAATCGATCTGTCCGCCCCGTGGGAAATCGCTGCCTATGCCGAAACGAAGGCGGGAATATTCCTGCGTATTCAATAACTGGGCGATATTCTTCAACCCGTTATGCCCGGCGTCGCTACCCTTTGGTTTCAGACGTAAGGTTCCGAATGGCAATGCCAGATCATCTACGACGATCAATAGATTTTCCACGGGAATGTTCTCTTTTTGCAACCAGTACCGAACGGCGTTGCCGCTGAGGTTCATAAAGGTATTCGGCTTTAGCACGATCAAGTCACAGTTTTTCACCCGTATGCGTGCGATTGCCCCGTATCGCTCCTCAGTGAAATTGCCTCCTACGCTCTCTACCAGATGGTTGACAACCCGGAAACCTATATTATGGCGGGTTCCCCAATATTCGGAACCGATATTACCAAGTCCTGTTATCAAATATTTCATTATCCTCGAATCTATAAAAGAAAGGGGAAGAACATTCTATGAATATCCTCCCCTTCATGTATTGTAATAATGTTTTTACCTCAGATTATCCTTTAGCCTGAGCACCACGAGCGGCACGAGTCAATTGAACGGCGCAAACAACAGCGTTTTTAGCGTTCATCAATTCAAGACCTTCGAAGTGCAAAGCACCTACCTGCATAGTCTTACCTAATCCAAGGTGATCCACATTAATCGTCAACTTTTCAGGGATTTGATCGTATATAGCTTTCACTTTCAGTTTTCTCATTTGAAGAGACAACTTACCACCGGCTTTAACACCTTCTGCGTGACCTTCCAAAACAACCGGAACTTCCATTACTACGGCTTTGTCCTTAGATACTTCCAAGAAGTCCATGTGAAGGATTTCGTCAGTTACAGGTTGAAACTGCATGTCCTTAACGATTGCCATCGTCTTGTTACCGTCAATGCTTAACTCAACAACGAAAATCTCCGGAGTGTAAACCAACTTACGAACGGCTTCTTTTGTAACCGTGAAGTGAGTTACTTTTTCGCCACCGTATAATACAGCGGGAATTTCATTGTTCTTACGCATTGCTTTCAAGGCTCTTTTCTGATCGGCGGAACGAGCGACGATCTCTCTTCCTTTTCCTTCTAACTCAAATGTCTTCATTTTCTTTAATTTTTGTGTTACTCAAAATTAGTTATTTTGCTTCCTAATTTCCCATCACACGGTACGGGGCTAAAAAGCGGTGCAAAGATACGATTTTTGTTTGATGTGACAAATATTTCGCATGTTATTTGTCGGATTATCGATCTAGCTTCACTAATTTCGTGGTTCGCATGATCCAACGGACAAGGCCGTGGGGGAGGAGCATTACGAGGGGTGTGCATATTTTGTTGAAGAGACCCGGTAATAGGGAAGCCCGGTGGTGAAACAAGGCATTAATCCCTTTTTTAGCCAGTTTTTCCGGACGCATCATGATACCTAGGCGGATCGCTAAGGTCTTTAAGTTGTCGCTTAGGTTATATAAATTCGTGGCGACGGCGCCGGGACAAAGTACGGTTACGCTTACTCCATAATCCAGTAACTCTGAACGCAAGCCTCGGGAGAAGCTTTTCAAGTATCGCTTGGTGGAAGCGTACAGCGTAATTCCCGGATAAGGTAGCCAACAAGATAGGGATGACATATTGAGGATATATCCATGACGCCGTTTCTTCATCTCTTGCCCGAAATAATAACAAAGCTGGGTAGGAGTGGTCACGTGGAGGTAGAGCATTTTCTCGACGATGTTGGCCTTAGCTTGTAAGGTCTCGCAGAAAAAAAACATACCGGCGTTATTGACCAATACCTCTATTGGGATGTTTTTCTCTTGGCAAGTATCATATAGCTCCTTGGCCGCCCCGGGGATCGCCAAATCACGATAAAGCGGCAAAACTTCTATACCATATTTCTCGGAGAGAAACTCACCTTTCTCCCGGATCGCCTGCTTCTCATTGCTGACGATCACTAACTGATAGCCTCGTGAGGCTAGTTCCTCGGCATAGGCGAGACCTATTCCGGAGCTGGCCCCCGTGACTAAAGCCCATTTCTTTTCCATTATTTATATTCAAGCCTTTTGATTTCACGTACGATACATTCCGGAAGACCTTTCACGTTCTTATGACAGACCATATCCTCACTATACATACGGGCGATACAATAGTTGCTATGCCCACAATCGCAACGGGCGTGCTCGTCTTCTTTCATACGGTTGACGAAGCCCGGCTCGTTCACCAAGGCACGTGCCATGGCCACAAACTCGAACCCGTCGTTCAGTACCTCCTCGATCTTGTCTCTGGAGACCAATCCTCCTACGTAAATAAGAGGTAAATGTAAGGCTTTGCGGAATTTCAACGCATCTTCAAGGAAGTAAGCCTCCTTAAACGGTTCCGAGGGAATCATATATTTACCTACCATGCGGATTCCAATCGGTAGATAGCCGCGAGGCATATAATACGCCATCGTACGGATCGGCATTTCTCCCCGCATTACATACATGGGGGCACGGCTCACGAATCCGCCGCTTAGTACTAAGGCATGCGCTCCGCATTGGTCTTGGAGTGTACGGGCTACTTCTAGGCATTCGTCTATTTCAAGTCCTCCCTTGAACCCGTCCCGCATATTGGTCTTTACGGTTACGGCCATGTCGGAACCTGCTGCTTTCATCACCTCTTCCATACACATTCTCATGAAGCGCATACGGTTCTCAAGGCTTCCTCCATATTCGTCTTTCCGGTGGTTGGTATACGGGGAAAGGAATTGGCTGATCAGATAACCATGCCCGGCATGGATCTCGACAGCGTCCATACCTGCCTCACGTGCCAATCGTACGGCCTCACCGTAGGCACGAGCCATGGAAGCGATCTCGGATTGTCTCATACCTCGTACGATCGTGGGAGAGTAGAGGTTGAAACCGCTGGACGCTGAAATAGGCGTGCATCCGCAAATCCGCTTATGCGACATATTACCACAATGGCCTAACTGGATGGAAGCGGCGGCTCCCTCTTTATGGATAGCGTCGGTGAGCTTGCGGAGGCCGGGAATAATATCCGGACGCATCCACAGCCGACGCTCGAACGACAAGCCGCTTTGCGTTACGGCGGCATAAGCTATGTTCGTCATGCCGATCCCTCCGGCGGCTACGGATGTGTGATAGTTGAATAACTGCTCCGAGGGAGCGTTTCCCGGGCACATACTCTCGAATGCGGCGGCCCGGATCGTGCGGTTCCTAAGTGTTAGCGGACCGATCTTACCGGGTGTAAACAGGATTGATTTGTCCATATCAATAGATTAATGTAGTTGTTTCGAAAAATTAAGTTAGATGGTTTTCTCTATATTCCAGACGAAGGCCCGAAGCCCTTGCGCTTCCGTTTCCTTGTCTAAGTTGTGTAGGATTTCCAGAAAATGATCGACCTTCTCTTCTTCTACCATCGTAAGGATAGCTGAATTCAAGGTAGGCCAAGCGTGATTGCCGTAATGTGGCTCGCCTGTTTTACTTCCCCGTCCTTGCACGACATCCCAATAGGTAAAACCTTTAAGGTTATTACGGTCCATGATACTGACGATAGCTTCGTAATACGCTTGATTGAAAGATATAAATATCGCTTTCATATAGTTGTTTTTTATGAGATCGCATATCCGTAGGGAAGCTTTTCTTACGATGGGCATTCAAGCCTGCTTATAATGGGCATCGTAAGCACCTTACAATGGGCATTGTTATGACCTAACAATGCCCATCGAGGTTTGCTTGGCCTCGGCTTCCCTATGGTACGCAAAGATAATTAATTATTTCGTAATGCCTTCCTTATTTTGCGGCGTCTTCGTTTTACGCCGTTGGCAGCGAATACGGCATAGACCGTCGGAACAATAATCAAGGTAATCAAGGTGGATACGGAAAGACCCCAAGCCACAGTCATACCCATCGAGCGCCACATCTCGGAACCTTCGCCGGTTCCCACCGCCATCGGGATCATACCCAAAACGGTCGTCAACGTTGTCATCAATACCGGACGGAGACGGGATTTACCGGCAGTCACTACCGACGTGATAATACCCATGCCACGCTCCCGGCATAAGATCGTATAGTCGATCAGCACGATACCGTTCTTAACCACGATACCCATCAACATGATCACGCCGATCAAAGCCATAACGCCCAATGGTGTCTGCGTGACCGCCAATCCCAATACGATACCTGTAAAGGCGAACGGGATAGAGAACATGATCACGAACGGGTCTACCAACGACTCGAACTGGGCAGCCATCACGATGAATACCAAGATGATGATCAATACCATCAAGATACCCAAATCGGTAAATGTATCCTGCTGATCTTCGAATGTTCCACCCAACTGCCAACTTACGTCGGATGGGATATCCATTTGTTTCAACTCATTCCGGGCGGCGGCAACCAAGTCGCTCAATGCTGCTCCCTTACCCGCTACGGCAGATACGGTGATCACACGCTCACGGTCTTTACGCTCGATGGTCGGGGGAGTCATACGTTCCACTACCTTGCCTAAATCACGGATGCGGATGCCTTTGCCCTCATTGTTATAGATCAAAATATTCTCAAGATCCTCTACGGACTCACGGAACTCTGGGGCGTAACGTACCTTGATATCATACTCATCTCCATCCTCACGATATTTTGAAGCGGTGGAACCATTTACACGGTTTCGGAGATACATGGAGGCGGTGGTTACGTTCAGCCCGTTGATGGCCAGTTTCTCCCGGTCGAAGTCGATCTGGTATTCCGGGATATAATCCTCACGGCTGATATTTACTTGCGAGCATCCTTTTACATTTCTCATACGACGGGCGATCTCATTCGCCACGGCATCCGTCTGGGCGAAATCAAAACCATAGATCTCGATGTTAACCGAGGTCTCTCCACCCATAGAACCTTCCTGCCCTCCGGCGAGTACCTCGAATTTCTTGATCTCGCTGTATTGGGCTAAGTCCTGCCGCATCAACTCGCAAATCTCGGTAAGACCTCTCTCACGGTCGCCCACGCTAGTCAGGTTTATATTGAACTCGATAATATGCGTACCGTTATTGCTTAGCTGAGCGAAGGTATTATCCGTATCCGCCGTACCTTCCGTGAAGTTACTGATCAGTATCTCCGGATATTTCTCACGGAACTTCTTGTCGATGTCGAGAGCTAACTCACGGGTAATATCCTGCCGTGTACCGATCGGCAACTCAATCGTTATACCGATGCGTGCGTTATCTTGCGTCGGGAAAAATTCCGTCTTGATGACCGGTATCAGCATCATACTGCCGATGAAGATCAGCGTAGCGCCTACGATCACCGTTTTCCGGTGGCGTACGGCCCAGTTCAAGAAGCGTCCGTAACCGCGATCCAAGGCGTTCAATCCCTTTTCGATAGGCGTGAAGAACATCCGGTACAATTTACCCTTCTCCGGTTGCTGGCGTAATAACTGTGAGCAAAGCATCGGGGTCAATGTCAAGGCACCTACCGTAGAAACGATCATGATGATACTAACGATCCATCCCAACTGCTTAAATAAGATACCCGCCATACCCGTAACCATCGTCAACGGCAAGAACACCGCCAACATCGTAAGGGTGGAGGCGATAACCGAGATAGCTACCTCGTTCGTGGCGTGTACGGCGGCCTGTTTCGGCTGGCTACCCCGCTCGATATGGGTCGTTACGTTCTCCAATACCACGATAGCGTCGTCCACCACCATGCCGATAGCGATAGAAAGTGAGCTCAACGAGATAATGTTTAACGTATTACCCGAGGCCAGCAAATAAGCGAAAGAAGCGATCAAGGAGATCGGGATGGTCAAGATAATGATAAACGTGGCCCTCCAACGTCCCAAAAACACGAATACCACCAACATAACGATGATAAAGGTAATCATGATCGTCTCTTTCAAGCTATCGATCGTATTCAAGATATTCGTGGAAGTATCCATGATTACGTCCAGCTTCACGTCTGAGGGTAAGCTAGCCTGTATCTCCGGAAGTTTCTGGTGTACCTTCTTGGCGATGTTCACCGAGTTCGCTCCGGACTGTTTCTGTATGACGATCATACCACCTTTCGTGCCGTTGTTGAACGTCTCTTGCGCACGTTCCTCGATACTGTCCTCTACACGGGCCACGTCACGCAGATATATGTTCTTTCCGTTCTGGCTACCGATCACTAGGTCCAGCATCTGCTTAGCGTCCGTGAATTCTCCTTGAACACGCAAGGAGTAGGTATTTGAGCCGATATCTACGCTACCCCCCGGTGTATTCCGGTTCTCTTGCGCGATGATGGTAGAGATACCTTCGATGGTCTGGCCGTAAGCCTCCAACTTGTACGGGTCGCAATACACTTGCAACTCACGGATCGGCGTACCGGAGATAGAAACGGCGCCCACGCCACTGATACGTGCCAATGGGTTGGATACCTTATCATCCAAGATCTTGTAAAGAGCGTTCGTGCTCTCCTCCGCGGTTACGGAGAGGATCAAGATGGGAATATCGTCCGTACCGAACTTGAAGATGATCGGATTCTCTACGTCATCGGGTAGGGAAGACTCTACCATGTCCAGTTTGTCGCGGACATCGTTCGTGGCGACATCGATATCGATGCCATAATTAAATTCCAACGTTACGATCGATATATTCTCACGGGATTGCGACGTGATATGCTTCAAGTCGCTTACGCTATTCAACACGTTTTCCAAGGGCTTCGAAACATTCATCTCGATATCCGAAGCGCTGGCGCCGGGATAGGCCGTCATCACCATGATGGTGTTCGTCTCTATCTCCGGAAGCAAGTCCACTGATAACCTGCTTAAGGAAAAAAGTCCGAAGATCACGATCGCCACAAATACAAGGGCGGTCGATACGGGCTTTCTTACCGCTGTTCCATATAAACTCATAGTCTGTTATTCGTTTTCGATTTCAACTTCCATACCGTTCGTCAGGCGGCTTTGCCCGGTGATAACCACTTGGTCGCCATCCTCCACTCCGGATATGATCTCATATTTATCACCCATACGGCGTCCTAGCTCCACCTTCTGGTAGGATACCTTGCCGTCTTTGCATACATAGATATACCGGTCGCCGGCGCCTGATTGTTTTACGATAGAGCGATCCGGAGCCACCACGTGATCCATATGGCCGAAACTCATTGTCACCCGGGCGAACATACCCGGTCGCACTCGCTCATCCGAGTTGGCGATCTTGATCTCCACGGGGAACGTGCGGGTAGCGGGATCGATCGTCGGGTAAACTAAGTTGACTTTACCCTTGAAAACCTCGTCTCCGTAGACATCCAGCCGGATGTCTACCTCATGGCCCTTCTTCACTTTCGTAAAAAGACTCTCGGAGACATTCACCATTAATTTGACCGGACGGATTTCCTCTACCGTATAGATGGGGTTTCCGCCGCTGTACATATCGCCGCTATCGTAGTTACGGGCGGTTACGACTCCGCTGATCGGGCTTAGCAATTGGGTGTTCTCCACCAAGTTTTTATACGTCTCGCGAGCCACCTCCAAGGAAGTCTTTTGGGCATCCCAAGCGGATTTGGAAGCACCGCCTACCTTATACAACTCGTCGATACGTTTGAACTCGATCTCTTGGTTATCCAATTGTATCTTCGCTTGCTTTAGACTTGTAGCGTCCATCTTGGCCAATAACTGCCCGGCTTTTACATGGTCGCCTACCTCGGCGAAGATTTTCTCGATACGGAATGGGGTTTGGGGAGCGATATTATTTTTGATATTCGCTTCCACTGTAGCGGTAAATTCACTGAGTTGCTCCACGTCTTGAACAGAGACCGTCTCCACTTTCACCTTTACTTTCTCATTCTGTGTTTCCGTGGCTTCCTCACTCTTATTACCCGAGCAAGACATCAGCAGGGCCAATGTAGCTATCGGTATTACTTTCAGCATTTGACTTGTCTTCATATAATTGTTCCTAATTATTATCTATTAAACTTTCAATTTTTAATTTTCAATTCATCTGTCCGTTACCCAATACTTTCTCCAGATCCGCCTTCGCTACCATATAGTCGTAGATAGATTGGTTGAAGTTCAACCGGGCCTGCGTCAAGGCAAGTTCGGCATCGTTCATCTCCAGCCATGTACCGGCTCCGGTGTCGTACCGTTTTTGCGAGATCATATATCCCCGTTCCGCTTGCTCGACTCCCTTTTGGGCGGCGTCGAACTTCTTGATACAGGTATTCATATTATCTATGTACTGTTTAACGGCCAACTGCAAATTACGCTTGGTATCGTCCCGTTGCAGGTTTAGTTGGTCGATGGAGACTTTCGTCTGCTTTACCTTATAAAATTTACTACCTCCGGAGAAGATAGGAACCGATAACGTGATACCGATCATCGAATAGGGGTTCCATCTGTAATTCTTGAACTTGAAGTCATTGTTCATGGCACTCCATTGATATAGACCGGTCAGCGACAAGGTCGGCAGATAATCGAATTTCTGCATGACCAGCGTCTTTTTTAGCTGTTCCGCCTGAAGGTCTAATTGTTTCAAGTCCGTATTCTCGGATAAGGTTGTATCCGTGGATAGATAGTCGGCGAAGAGGCTGGACTTGAAATCCGTCAGTTGCCCGTCGCAATCGATATTTAAATCCAGATCCATACCCAATAACGCTTTTAACTGCCATTTAGCCAAGGTAAGGGAGTTCTCTGCCTGCAACAGATTAGGCTCTGTATTCTTTACCGTCACATCGGCACGTATCAAGTCGTATTCAGCTACGGTTCCCTGTTCATACTTCCGTTTGATATCCAGATAATTCTCCATGGCATTGTCGTAACTTTGCTTGAATACCCGGTAAGAGTCGCTTGCCAGAAGGACGGCGTAAAAGCTCTTTTTCACTTGGTTCACCATCGCTATTTTAGAAGAGCGAGCTTGCTCCACCGCCAATTCCACGTCTAAGGCCGAGATACTCAAGCTTTTCCATAAGGAGGCGTTCACCAGTGGCATGGAAGCGTTGAAGCCCAAGCTCCAGTTGTTGCTACGTCCTACCTCGAAACCCTCGTCCATACTCGACATGTCCGTGCCTTCGGGCAAGCTGCCGCCTCCCATGTCACCCATGTCGAAATCCATATACATCACCTGTTTCTTCAAGGTACGGTTGTAGTCCCCCGCAAAACTGATCTGCGGAAATAGAGAAGCGTACGAGCCTTTACGTGCGTACTTTTTCTTCTGTATTTCTTTATCGGCAACTTTTACGGTCGGGTTCTCGCTAAGGGCGATCTCTAGCGCTTTCCCAAGATCCAGTTTCAGGGTGTCTTGAGCCAGAACCGGTCTCGCCGCCAGAAAAGGCAATACCATAAATGTGACCAACATCATTTTTCTACTCATCAATAATCGTTTCATTTAGGATAGATTTTGTCTGTGATTAAACTCATTAAGTGTTCGCTATAAATCATAGGATTGTTTGAGATCGAATCGGTCTAGGATCGCTCTTCCCTTCTCGGTACTGATCCCTTTCAGGAATGTGAGGAGGATCGTGTTGTATACCTCGGTGATGGAATGCTTGCAGAAGACATTGGAAGGCCGCAACATCTTCGTCTGCTCTTTCACCAGTAAGGCCATGATCTCGAAGTTGATCCCCTCTTGGAACACGCCCTCTTTAACGCCCCGTGTGAACAAGTCCATACACCTCTTACCCATTCTCGCTTTATTCATCTCTATTTTTTGTTGGGCTTTCGGATATTTCTTCAAGTCCTCGTAAAACTTCTCGTTGAACCATCTCGGGTTTTTCATCATCTCCTCATAGAAAAGCAGGATTACTTCCAAGGCATTGAAAGGTTCTTTTTCCAGTCCCGTCAGATATTGTCCGAGCGATTCGGAATTGTGATCGATCCCCTCGATCAGCAAGGTTTCCTTGTCCTCGAACGACTCGTAAAGTGTGCGCTTGGAGATACCAGCCGCTTTCGCTACATCATCCATACTCACACTCTTGATGCCATATTGAGAAAAAAGATCGAACGCCGTATTAATAATCTGTTCTTTTATCATATTCGTTTTTGTTACGTCAAAAGTAGCCGGGGCAATCCCCGTATACAAGTAAAAAGCGCTGACTCGTCCGTTGGAATCGACCAATGACCGGATATTCCCGTCGAATCTATTCGCAAAGGTCTGATATATTTAGAAAACCAGAAAGGTTTATACTGTTACGGTATTGGTATGGAATGAAACAGGATATTGTCAAAAATTCTTGTTATTCGTTCAATTTTGGATGAAAATTGGTTAAAAACGAAATAGTGGGTGGTCTTTGGCTTTTTATTTCTATCTTTGTCCGAGGTGATAATAAAAATCTACAGATAGATATGAAAAATTTACCTTTAATTGAAGTCACTGAGTTAATCAAGGGAATTGAGTCCAGCGACAACTTTCAAGATGATTTATCGATAGCGGATCTGAACGGAGATTTGATTAATTACGAGGAAAAAAGGCTGGAGTATTCCACCCCGATGCGTTTAAATGCCTTGTTGATGATCTTGGTACAGGAAGGTACTGCTGATATTTCGGTAGACTATATTCCATATAAGATAGAGAAGAATACGTTTATAACCTTGATGCCGACTCATATCATACAGGTATCGAAAGTGAGCAAAGATTTGAGAGGGCGTTTGTTGATCGTGTCCAGATCTTTTCTGGATGGATATACTACCCCGGCAGGGAAAAAAAACTCTATGGTGCATTATATGCAGATCCGTAAGAATCCATGTGCTGCGATGAGTGCCGAGGAGACTGAGCATATATCCGACCAATTCTCAATCTTACGGGAAAAGATGAAGCTGCGTACCCATTTTTTCCAGAAGGAGGCTCTCCAAAACGCCTTAGTCGGTTTCTTTATCGAGTTGGCTAATATCTTTATGGGTAAGAAGGAGCTGATGACGGCACCTACACTCTCCCGGAAGGAGGAGCTTTTCGAGCAGTTCCTGCAATTGCTTTTCGAGCATTGCAAGGAGCAGCACGTCGTTACTTTCTATGCCGAGAAATTATTTATTACCCCACAGTATCTTTCGCTTATCTTGAAAGAGCTAACGGGTAAATCAGCGAATAAATGGATTGACGACGCCTTGATCGTCGAGGCCAAGATGCTGTTGAAGGCCCCGCAAGCCACGGTTCAGCAAGTAGCGGATATACTCCACTTCTCCGATCAATCCACTTTCGGTAAGTTTTTCAAGAAGCATATGGGTATATCACCCATGGAATACCGGAAATCATAATCCGGTATTTTCTATACGCTTGCGGAACTTATACCAGTTGATCAACTCACAAGCCCCGTAGAAAATGCTGGCTACACCGAAGATTACGAATGTATTTGCCGCCGCCCCGAACGGGTAGGCAAGAATCATTACTCCGGTTATCAAGATCAAAGCCGGCATCAGGTAGAAGCCCAACGGTACATTGCTCCATTTCCTTGCGGATATCAATGAAACCAATTGCTGTACACCGGCAATTACCAATAAGGCTCCGAGTACGTACATTAATATATTCACGAAGAACTCGGGCATGATTACCAACCACGCTCCGAACAGTACGCTTCCCGCTGCCTCGATAGGAAACATCGGTTTTTCCCCGTTCTCGTTTTTCGGTCGGGTGAAATAGCTGAGGATAGCGAATAATCCCGGTAAAATGAATAGTATACCGATCGTGATAACCAGATAGGTTATGGCTGCTTCCGGCCATAATACCAAAACAAACCCTAATACCATCGCAAATGCGCTACGTAAAACCGCGCCATTAATAGATCTCATATGTTTTTATTTTAGATTTCATTTATAATATGACAAAGGTATATATTCTTTCCGACTTTTTTTACCTTTGTGCGCCATAAAGCAGTATCAGGAAAAACATCGAAATATATCCCTCTTGAATGCATGCTTCGCGTAAAAAGACAAACTTGAAATCATCTAACGAATAATAATACTAAAACAAAAAATGAAGCGTATAGTTTTTTTGGATTACGTGCGTGTGTTCGCGTGCTTCCTTGTCATGGTTGTCCACGCCAGTGAAAACTTTTATGGAGCTGAGGGCTCCACGGATATGGTGGGACCGCAATCTTATCTGG
>OKVF01001008.1_pt1 | contig 25172 bp, 24 predicted proteins | sample 1604831 | NCBI WGS metagenome assembly OKVF01 (sample SAMN01760980, study PRJEB22395) | human gut metagenome
TTTGAGTACGTCGGTATGCGGCACTGGTGGTATCAGTGCCCATACCGCTACGTACTCAACAAACGGGAGTGCCCACGAGTCGCAAAGCTTTTCTGCTGAATTACTCGAATACCAAATACACTGGCATCAACTATTCTTCACAAACTGTACTAAGATTTTGTTTATATTTTACTCTGCCGCCAATACCTCATAAACTTCCTTAAAGGATTGTTTCGGCTGATACAATTCAGTAAACAAACCACAGTATGGTCCGTTCATTTTGTAGCTGTAATCTGCCGTTGACAGATATGGTGCGTCAAACAAGCCCCAAATGGAAAGGCTCGTAATCGGTCCGGTCTTTCCTGCTGCCTGTGCCGCCTTGTTAATATCCACATATGTCAGCACGAGTTTCTTGTAAAAGGCTGCATGCTCCGGCTCTGCATCATTATCGTAATTGCGGACGGCAAGTTCTGTTACGTGAACTTCAACATTATTTTCTGCAAATTTCTCAATCGCATTTTTCACTAAGGTAATGTCATTGTCGTTCATACATCCACTCTGCTGTCCATAGCCACCGATGTAACTCTGCATACCAATTCCATCGCAGAGCTTCAGGTAACCGCCATTTCCATCGGATGCAAAACTGTTGACGCTCTTTACCAGTTGAATAATGGCATCTCTCTTATTTGCGCCGTAGGTTGCAAACGTGTTGTAATCATTGTAGAACAACTTAATATTTGTCTTACTGTTTGCCGCCTGTAATTTTGCTCTTGTCTCATATGCATACCGGAACGCAAGCTCCACATAATCACTGCCAATATAATCGTAGAAAAGATTCGTCTTGCCACCGCGAACCTGCCGTACATGACGCACATCATCATCCGCAAATTCACCCGCATTGTCGGCAACCGCTTCATTAACAACATCCCAGCAGTAAATCGCGCCCGGATATTTTTCTTCAAAATGCGTCATTACTTCATCAATGTACATCTTCAGACGATTTTTCATGACGTCTGCGTTGACATAAGCACCATCCGTCTTATAGCCTTCGCGGAAAAACCAATCGCACATATCGGCATCCCAGGTAAGCACATGACCGCGAATGGATAATCCGTTTTCAACCGCATACGCAACCATCGAATCTGCCTTTGTAAAGTTCATAACTGCCGGTGAATTTTCATCCACATATGCATTTTGTGAAGCAGACTGGCTCAAAAGCGAATACGCCTTCATTTCATTACTGAACGTCGTACTGTTAAAATGATACTTAATGAGTTTGGTAAGCTCAGTATTTTTCAGTGCCGCCTCATTGATATTTGTTCCAAATTTGAAACCATATTTCTCACCGAGAGACGCAAGCGATTGATACGATTCAATTGCCTCCGTCGCATCTTTTTTCCCTTTGTTCTCCATAACAACAGATGTAATCTGAATGTATTTCACCGCCTCTGTAGAATTCTGAACAACCAAATAAAGTGCCGTCTGTCCGCTCGGGTAAGCATCTAACTGTAAGCCCTGCTCCTTACCGCTCTGCATACCATTGGCATCAACAAAACCAGCCCAGTCGCTGTTTTTAACTGACAACTTAATCGATGCGCCACCTGTATTTTCAATAATATTTTTGTTTGCATCCAAAAGGTTGATTGTAACATTTACCTGTGTAAAATCCGATACTTTGTGTCCGGATGCCGTAATCAGTGGAAGCAGGTTATAAACCGTTCCATTCCACACACTCGAATACGCAGAAGAATTAATAAACGTATTGTCAATTGCAAGCGTCACTTTCTCCGTCGCCGGCTTCTGGGTCGGTGCAGCCGTTGGTGTCTGAGTCGGTACCGTTGTTGGTGCCGTAGTCGGGGTCGCAGTCGGCTTCTGCGTTGGTACCGCAGTTGGGGTCGCAGTCGGCTTCTGCGTTGGCACCGTAGTCGGAGTTGCCGTTGGGTTCTTTGTCGGCTCTGTAGTCGGAGTCGCTGTCGGCTTTTGCGTTGGCACCGCAGTCGGGGTCGCCGTTGGACTTGCAGTTGCTGTCACTGCCGGCTTCCTTGTTGGCTCTTCTGTCGGCTCTTTCACAGGCTCAGCAGTTTTTACCGCAGAGGAAGAATCCCCCGGATTTACTACCGCAGGTTCTTGTGTATTCACCGGTGGAACCACGGTAGTTCCTGTCTTTTTCTTAACCGTAACTTTGCACGAAAGTTTATACATTTTCCATCCTGCTTTTACCTTTGCTGTCACCGTAGCTTTCCCTGCTTTTTTGGCAACTAACTGAACCGATTTTTTCGTCTTTTTCTTCAAGATAACAACCGTTCTTTTGCTGCTTTTCCACACCACTTTTTTTACGGCTTTTGCATTTTTAATCGTTACTTTTTTCTTAGTCCCAGCCCACATGGTAATACGCTTTTTGCTTAACTTTGGTTTCGCTGCTTTCGCACTTGCAGGCATCGTAAAAACACTCGAAATACTAAGTGCTGTTACCGTGAGAAGTGCCATCGCCTTTTGATTTTTTCTCTTCATAGAATGACTCCTTTCATTCGTCTCAAAACTCTCTAACTTCATTCTAATACTTTGTGGGAATTATACAACGAACATTCTATAAAATTACTATTAGTTTTCAGTATCTTTTGTGTGTTATTTTTCATGTAATTCCTTCTAATCAATGCGTATTATCTGCATACCACTCAATTTGATTGACAATTTGCAAAATCTTTTTGGCGCTCTCAATTGATTTTGTAATACGCTCTACATCATTTTTGTGAATCCAGCCCTTTTTCGCAGCGTCCGGCACAGACTCAGTCAATTCCTGCAGCGATTGATTTACGCGTTCCACCATCTGACTTACATCTTCAATCAACTTCTCTACCTGTTTTGGAAATGAAACTCTCTGCGCTTCTCTCTGCATTCTATTACACAACTGATTCATGGAAATTTTCAAAAAATAAGTATCTGTCAGCTGGTCAGCAACAACCGAAAGAATCTCCTCAATAATTCCGGCGTCCACATTTCCCATCGAAATCATAACTTGAAAGCGTTCACAACACTCATCAATTTTCTCCTGACTATAACAAATTCGCTCAACAAGCCGAATCAGCAAATCTACTTCTTCCTCGTCATTAATTTTAAAATCCGCATCCTTTAACTGCACTCTTTCCTGTTCTGCCTGCGGTATCAATTGATAACAATCAATTTGCTTTTCTTTGCAAAGATTCCAGAGCACTCGCTTGCAAACAGCATCCGTTTTTCCACCAAAGGTAAGCGACTTCACACATGGAAATCCGGCATACGCAGACTGCAAATCATATTCCACACAAATACCATCAAATGTATTTTTTGCAGACGTTATCTGAAAAGGCAGGTTTCCCTGTCGAAGATTTTCAATTTGTTCAATCGCCATTTTTTCTTTTTGACATGGAAAATACTGATAAAGAGGCGCCCCTTTTTCCTGCCTCATTTTATACTTTTCAAGCCATGTTTTTTTCGAGAGGGCAAACACTGTCGTTTTTTCTTTTTCCGCATCCACAAATTCATCAACCCGTTGACATCCATACGCCTGTGCCGTCTGCATCGATGGGAGATTTGTGCTATTCATATAAGAATAAATCGTCTGAAACGGCGTATGTGTAAAAGCCCAGTCTCTTACGGCAATTGCTGCTTCTTTTGCATATCCTTTTCTCTGATATGTTTTTTGAATATGGTAACCAATTTCCGGCTTAATCGTATTTCCAATCGGTTGCAGTGTGAGCCCGCAGTCACCAATCATTTTTCCATTTTCTTTTAGGCACACAGCCCACAATCCAAAACCAAAAATCTGGTACCGTTCCTGATTTTTTTCAATCCATCCACGGACTCTTTTTTCATCAAAAGTATACGGATAATGCTGCATAATATCCGAATCCGCAAGCACACAATATAAGTCATCAAAATCTTCTTCGTTCATCTCACGAAGAATTAAACGCTCCGTCTCAATTTGCATAATACACCCTCCATTATTTCAGCTCATATTTCCAGACACCATCTTCTCTGCGGTAATGAAATTCATTGATATCTTCTTCTAAAAATACGCGAAGCATATCATCCATTCCATTCGCAAGTTTTCCCTTTTTCATCTCTTCTAACGGCATCCACTTTACTTCCCCTTCATGTGAGGATTTGAGTTCACCGCTGAATTGATTTGTTTTATAAAAAACAACAAGATACCTTGAGCCGTCATCCCGCAGCCAGTCTTTTGTGCCACAGATTCTCGGCTTTTCTATCGTGAGTCCGGTCTCCTCATAAACTTCACGAATAACCGAATCTACAAACGATTCGCCCTTCTCAATATGTCCGCCCGGAAATGTAAGTCCTGACCACTTTTTATCCACTTTGTCCTGAACCAAAACATTCCCCGCATCATCGTAAACCATACACATATTCGTTAATATTACTGTCTCCGTCCTCATCACTTTCTTCCTCTCCTTTATTGTGCTAATCGTAAAATCCATTTCTATGGCAGACTTCATGAATTGTTTCCGCAAATATCGACCTAGATTTCTTGTCACTGTCCGTATTATAATTCTTCTTATCCAAATATATCTCTCTAACTTCCTGCCATAATTGATTATCCTTACAAAATTCTATCTTTTCAGGGAGACAATAAAATCCTTTTGTTTGTTCTTCCCACGTATAATTTTTTCTTTTCTTATTGTAACGTATGTACTTCTGCTGATTGTTACCATAATCATTCACAATTGCAAAATCACAACTATGACGAATCCTAGAATTTTTTCTATCTTTCACTTTAATCGTAAAAACTCTAGTGCTATCCTCGCAGGAATCATACCCGTACTTCCACGCATGATTGTTGAATGCACGCATAAGTATGTTTTTAATTTTTTTTGCCTCGAACTCCTCGTCATCGTCATTTACCCTGATATTTACATCAAAGTCAAAACCAACATTACTCTTTACATCCCACGTTACCATGTTTCTTTTTACACTTCCAACAAATTCATACTGAAAGGTAAAATTATCTCGAACTTCATCCTGCACCTTGTGTATTAGTTCCATAAGCTGTTTTTTTGCCGGTTCAAACTCTCTTTTTGCTACATACTGAAAATGATACATATTTTTTCCTCCTTTTATCCCCATACCTTCCCATTTAACATCTTTGCTAAATCATTACAGCATATCAGAAAGATTTTTGTTTGTCAAGTCCTCTTTGTTTTATCTAGCTTTGAAAAGTATCTTATTTTACCGGTGCCGTATATCTGCATTTCGGGTAATTACTGCATCCATAAAACTTGCCATATTTGCCATTGCGTAAAACTAACGCGCCCCCACATTTCGGGCACATTCCTGATTTCTCTTTCTGCTTCTTAACATATTTTACTTCTTTTATTTCATTCACATGTTTACGCGTATCTGTCCTGGTACTCATATAATTTGTAAGTATTGCCAGAATCTTATCCATATCCTCTCTCGAAAGAACCGATTGGACAGAAAGTTTTTTGACCGTCTTTGTAACTGCTCCCCACTTCACAACCTGCGATTTTGTTGTCTTTATTTTTAGCACAGCATCCCCGGGAAAAGTCACAATTGAGAAAACCGGAATATTTTCATAACCATGACTTTGAAGCAAGGCATTTAACGCCTTTACATGCGCATAATTCTGATATATGGGATTCATAAATGAATATTTGTGACCGTAAATGTTCTGTGTCCACTTTGCCGAAGACTCCGAACCATAAATCTGTCCTTTATAATTCTTGGTTTCAATTGAAAATATACCGTAAATTGAAACAACCACATGATCAATCTGCGTTGTACGTGTATTTCCACCCTCTGCACTCAACAAAACATCATTAACTACCTGATACTTATTTTTGTCCAACTTTTTTAACAACATACTTACCGTTGCTTCACCCATTTTCCCTTTTATCCTCGGCTTAATAATGGTTACTAACGCAGAAAGCACCATTAATGCAATTATCCATATATATATTTTGTCCATATACTATTCCCCCTCATTATATTCTCATCCCAATTTTTCACTCCACTCATTTTCCTTAAAACCAACAAGAATTGCTTTATCTCCAATAACCAGTGGACGTTTGACAAGCATTCCATTGGTTGCCAGCAATTGAAGCTGTTCATCTTCGCTCATTGTCGGAAGCTTGTCCTTCAACTTCATCTCCTTGTACAACAATCCGCTTGTGTTAAAGAATTTTTTTAGAGGAAGCCCACTTTTAGAAACCCATTCTTTTAGTTCATCATACGATGGATTTTCCTCTACAATATGACGCTCCGTGTAATTTAAATGATGCTCGTCCAACCACTTTTTTGCCTTTTTGCAGGTTGAGCATTTTGGATAACATATGAATAACACAGATTCACCTTCCTTGTATTATTTTGTCCGTACCCATAAATATCTAGCACTTTAACAGCGCTTAGCCAACATTTTATCACAACACTGCAATAATCATATCACCAAAATATGGTTTTCGCAATATCCTGCGTCGAGCTTTGCACCAAAACCGTCTGCCCTTCTTTTCAATTTCAACGTACAAAAATTTCCGGCACATACATTCATGTACCGAAAATTTTTTTCATCGTCTGTTTTTAATTCTATTATTTACCTACATGAAACGCATCCATACCAGGGTACACTGCACTGGCACCTAATTCTTCTTCAATGCGGAGAAGCTGGTTGTATTTTGCTACACGCTCGGATCTCGAAGGAGCACCTGTCTTAATCTGACATGTATTCAGTGCAACTGCAAGGTCTGCAATAGTTGTGTCCGCTGTCTCACCGGAGCGGTGGGAAGAAATGGCTGTATATCCTGCATTGTGTGCCATCTTAATAGCCTCCAATGTTTCTGACACCGAACCAATCTGGTTTAATTTGATCAAAATGGAGTTCCCTGCTCCCATTTTAATACCCTTGGAAAGTCTCTCAGTATTTGTAACAAAAAGGTCATCTCCTACAAGCTGAACCTTATGACCAATCTTCTCAGTCATCTTCTTCCAGCCTTCCCAATCTTCCTCATCCAAACCATCCTCAATAGAAATAATCGGATACTTGTCAATGAGAGATTCCCAATGTGCAATCAGTTCATCCGAAGTAAATTCTTTGCCGGATTTTGGCTGCTTATAGTAACCAATTCCTTTTTCCGATTTCCATTCAGAAGAAGCTGCATCCATAGCAATCATAAAATCTTTTCCCGGTTCAAATCCGGCTGCCTTAACAGCCTCCAGAATTTTCTCAATAGCTTCTTCATCGGAAGTGAGTTTGTTTGGCGCAAATCCACCTTCATCACCAACCGCTGTTACGTCTCCCATATCTTTAATCAGAGATTTCAACTTATGGAAAACCTCTGCACACCAGCGAAGCGCTTCTTTAAACGATGGCGCGCCAACCGGCATAATCATAAATTCCTGCGTATCAACGGCTGAATCTGCGTGAGCACCACCATTTAAAATATTCATCATAGGTACCGGAAGACGGTTGCCGGAAATACCACCTAAAAAGCGGTACAACGGAATGTCTAACGCAATCGATGCCGCTCTTGCTGTTGCAATTGACACAGCCAAAATCGCATTGGCACCAAGTTTTGATTTATCTTTCGTACCGTCCGCCTCAATCATCGCCTTGTCAATGGCATAAATATCAGACGCATCTAAACCAGTAAGGACCTCATTAATCACAGTATTGATGTTGTTGACAGCTTTTTCAACACCCTTGCCAAGATAACGGTCCTTGTCTCCGTCTCTCAGTTCCAGTGCCTCAAACTCACCTGTAGACGCACCACTTGGAGAAGTACCTCTTCCCACGGTTCCGTCTACCAAAGTCACCTCCGCCTCCACCGTCGGATTGCCTCTCGAATCCAAAATCTCACGTCCAACTACTTTTTCAATTTCCAAAAAATTCATCGTAACACTATCTCCTTTTCCACAAAATAATAGTACTCCCCGCAAGAATTTCATTCAATTCTGCATAGGATGCGTTCAGGATTCACAACCTAATACGAGGAGTCCACATGATTTATTCACTTTTTGGTTAGTCTTGTCTAACCTCTTTTATATTACTGAATTTTGGGGTAAAAATCAATAGGTAAAGGTGAGAGTTTTTATCAAGTTTGTGGGGGGTTATATTAAAAATAATCTCTTTAGAATCATGTTTCGCAGTATATTGGTGCGATTTATCGCATTAAAAAAAGAGCCACTTAGCGACATTAGTGACTCCTTTATAGCGATGCCGTTGTATCAAATCTACTTATTCTTTTCCTGCAATTTCAGCAGATATTCTTCTTCTGCCTGTTCCAGGCGTTTCTGAATAGCTTCCTCCGATGGCAGTTGAGACTTAATCTCATTCATCCGAATGTTATCATAAGTTGCAACTCCCATAGGTGTTTCTATTCCCTGAAACGCCCATTGTACCTCCGTCTGATCCTTATCCTTGCATATAAGCAATCCTATTGTCGGATTGTCATCATCCGTTTTCATTAACTGATTTACTGCATTCACATAAAAATTCAGTTTTCCGGCAAATTCCGGTTCAAACGATACCGCTTTTAACTCAACGACAACATAGCATCGAAGTTTTATATGATAAAAAAGCATATCAATCTTTCTGGTTTTTCCTGCTACAATAATCTCTTTCTGACGTCCAATAAAAGCAAAACCAGATCCAAGTTCCAACAAAAATCTTGTTATGTTCTGTTCCAATGCATCTTCTAATTCTTTTTCATCATATCCTGCCGGTAATGAAACAAATCCAAAGTCATAAGTATCCTTGACAATCTCCTGTGCCAGTTTTCCCTGTATTGTCGGAAGTTTTTCAGCAAAATTCGTCAAGGCATTACCTGAAGATTGATATAAATGAGCCTTTATATTATCAATCAGGACACTTCTGCTCCAACTCTCCTCTATCGTTTTTCTGACATAGAACAAAGCCTCTTCTATCGTTTTGCACTTTGTAACTATTTCTATATGATGTCCCCATGGCACAAATCCAAAAACAGAAGGAAATTTAATTTCTGCAACAACCTGTTGCAGTTTTTCATTTTGATCTAGTTCCTCACCAACCTGCTGCAGTTTTAGGCTTTTCATATCGAGACTTTCCTCCATACGATATGCAAGTTCTGAAAAACTTTCATTTTCGGAATAGAATAGATACCATTTTTTCATATTCCAAAGATTTCTTGCCGAAAATCCTTTCGCTTTGGGAAATTCATTCTGCAGATCAAGACTAAGCTGCTCCACAATTCCTTTTCCCCATTTCTCCTCTGCTTTTCTCTCAACCAAATCCCGCCCCAACTGCCAGTTAAAGAAAAGCTGCTCTGTATTTACTTTGACCGCTGATTTTATCTGTGCAGACACATAACGCTGCTTCACATCATGAACCCAACTCACATAATCGGAATCCAATCCGATGTCATGTGACTTCACAACATGCGGTTTTGATTCTTCAGACATATTGTTCCTCATTTCTTCAAAATATTTTCATGTTTTAATCGCTTTGATACATTTATACTTTAGTATAGCATAAATGGCACAATCCTACTACAAATATCACCTGCAATTCTTATGTGCTTAATACCCTCCGTTATCTATGCAAAAGGTAATTCACATCTTCTTTTAATTCATCGCTAAAATCCTTCAAATCTGCAACCGTAATTACATCTCTATTAATCAGTGCCACAATATCAAAAATCATATTTTCTTTTCTTAGTTCAAGCATTACTCCCGGATGTTTCTTATCCTTTTTTATGCGCTCTTCCAGCTCCCAAAACTTATCAGAAGCGTTCTCATCTCCACTTAATAAATCTATATATTCTTTAGTCAAACGCTCCATATATGCTTCCTGCCATTCGCCAATACAAGCTCTGAATAATTTCCAATCTTTCTTTGAAACCTCCATATAAACATCCTCCAATCTATGTTTCAAGTTACATATAATTTATTGACATAACAAAATTATGCACCTATCCGAACCAATATGGACTTCTCTGTCATCTGCCATCAGAAATAAATCCAGATGCTTTGACCAGTCCTCCATCATCATTGGAATATGACGCTCTGCGCGATCCTCTGCCAAATCCAAATAAGCTGATACAATACGTTCTAATGACCGCATTTCCTGTTCTGAAAGATAATTTTTCTCTATATTTACATCACTTTTTACTACTTTGCCTTCCGGAGCTGCTGCCCCTGTTGTGAGTCCCATATGTGGTTTTTCCGCATCCGCACGTTCGTAAATTAATTCTGCTGCTGTATGTCCGTGAACTGCATAATGCATTTTATTTTGTACCTTGGCAAAGAACTGCTTAGTTGTTTTCGCGGTTCGGTCATAATCAAGTGCTGTTGCATAAATGTCTGTTATCTTCTGGTAAAATCTTCGCTTAGATAAACGGATTTCTCGAATCTGCTCAAGCAAACGGTCGAAGTATTCTACTGTAAGCACGGAGCCACCATTTTTCAGACGCTCATCATCCATGGCCCAGCCTTTAATTGTGTAGTCCTTCACAATACCATTGGCCCACTTGCGGAACTGTACTGCTCGCTCATTATTCACTTTAAAGCTGACTGCGATAATCATTTGAAGATTATAGTGCTTTGTATCACGAGTCACTTGATGAGAACCTTCAGTTTGAACTATTCGGAAATTCCGAATAGTTGCATCCTCTTCTAATTCACTATCCGCATAAATCTTTTTAATATGTTCATTTATGGTCGGTAATCCAACATCATATAATGTCGCCATCATCTTCTGCGTCAACCATATATTCTCATCTTCATAGCGCATCTCAATGCTATCCTGCTCATTACCAACAGAAGCAACATAGGTTAAATATTCCGCTGCGCTGGAGCGGATGGTATTTTCATCTTTTTTCAAATTAGAGGCCCCTTAAATTTTTATGCGTATACACTAGTCCCAATTTCCATCAAATATGTTCAAAATCCAACCATACGAATGGTCTTTTATCTATTCTTGAATCTAACGGGTAAACTTCTGATTTAGTTTTGTAGCTTCAAAAATCGTCTCATTAATATCCGTCATAATACGTGTTATTTTTTTTTAATATTCTATATTATTCTATATTTATAACACCGGAGTGGCTAAATATTTTATTTCTTTAGCTACCTTAATGGACAATTAGATCTACTTATTTTATCTGAAAGTTTAGGCAATCCAACTTGTTTGAAGTACCATTTTAAATCTTCTATATTCTGTTGTGATTTTGGCCCTAATACTATTGAACTTATCAAATCCTCAAAAACAATTTCTTCTTTTTTACACAATTCATCTAAATTCATAATATATACTCGCCTAATAGTATTAAATACTTTATATTGAAGATGCGAATCATTCTCTTTTACAAAATACGGCGATATCCTAACTTCCCGCTCTGCGGAAAAACTTTTGTGTTTATGTATCATTGCGCATAGCAACAAATTGTCTATTAATCCGTTCAAATCTGAAAACGCATTCATTTTCCCTTCTAAAATATAGTCAACCAATAAATTTTTCATTTCATGCTGTTTGGCATTATATCCATAGTATTCTTCACTTATAATAAAGTGGTTATAAAAAATAAGTTTATACAATATTTCAGTATTAAATACAATTGCCACACCTTGTCCTCTCTGAGCATACCTTTCCCACTGTGCAGCATCATCGTACGCCCTAGAAACACAAAATATAAATGGATATTCTGCCGTTAGTCGCCTTTTTATTTTTTCAAACACTGACTCACTTTCTTTAATATTCACCTGACCAATTTGCTTATAAACTTCGCTTTCTAAATCACTAATAAATCCATTCAATTCCTCCTTGTCATTCATATTCGCTGCGCTACCAAGCCAAATTTCCCTTGTATTGATAATTCCATTCAATGCCCCGATATCCGTATAATGCCATAATGTTTTCCCATATTTTTCAATAGCCCTACATGCACGCTCTTCTCTTTTCCTTATTTCAAAATTACCATAACTCATATTATCACCTACCTCATAATAAAATAGTTTACTTCATATCTCTTATAAATTTAATTTTCTATCAAAAAAGACTACATTCTCCATATGCATTAACCTTATTGATGCCACCAGATAAAGTAACCTTTTTTTACAAATATATATTTGCTTCCTCTTCTAATTCATATTGTACACGCATTTCACTTTCGTAATATGCAATCTCATCTAGCATTGAATCACAACAATCAAGAAAATTAATTATTGCTTTAAGATATATGTAAACGTTACTTATATCCAATCTCTTATCATCAAAACGATATTCCAAACTATAAGATGTTGGATAACGAAAATTGTCACCATTCTTATCTAATTTACTTATTTCTTCTAATAATTTCTCAACAATATCAACCATCTTTAAGTTTGCCCCCGCAGCGGTTGCATATTTCACAATTACTGGTTTAATATTCTTCCACAAATCCTTTTTTATAAGATGGCTTTTCCGTTTTGTTTTAAATACTTTTAACGGTACACCATTATCAACTTGTATATAGAACAATTGCTTCAAACATAATTCAATTAAATTTCTAAACATAAAAATTAGAGGATATAACTTATCTTCATTGGCAATGTTTTTATTTTGATAAACGAAATCAATCACCTCAGAATATCCTATAACTTTAACCGGAAATCCTTCATCTGAGATTTCTTGCCATAAATAACAATTTCCCAACCCATTTGATGCAAAGACAAAAAACTTAGGAATTAATTTATTGTTAAATTCATCCCCTTTAAGAACACTTCCTCTTTCAATACATTTTTTAACTAGTGCATTGGCCTGTAGCAAATTTTCTGCTACAGCTACATTGTTCAAAAACTTATCCCTATATTTAGAGAGAAATTCATCTTCAAAGGGAAATCTAAACATATCGGATTTTCTATCAACTTCCTCCAATGAATCAAAATATTTAATTAACCATTCTTCCTCTTCACTAGAAAGATACTTTTCAATTCCTATATCAGAATACTTGTGAAATAGCATAGAAACATCATGACAACATTCTTCAAAAGCATCTTCAATATCTCGCTTTCGAGTCAAAACTCTGCATAATAAAGCTTTCAATCCTAGCTCAATACTATGACGGGCTAAGAATATTCCTGTCAAAAACCACATATCCGATTTAACATTATCCTGTTCGCTACCAATCACTTCTTCAAAAGTTCTATATCCACATTCATAGAACTGATATGCTAACAACTTATAATCATCAAAACAATTATGACTCCACTTAATTGTCACCGTAGATTTTTCATTAACAATTTTCCAAAAATCCATATCTAAGGATGGCCAAATCCGTATTGAATCATTCATACATTAATTCCCCTTTCCATAACATCTAATCCACTTTCGTATAGAATCTTATTTTGTGATTCTACTTTTGAATTTCATCAAGCAAATAAGTTTTTCCTTGAAATGATACTTCATCACCTATACGGCACCCTAAGAGCATTTTAGCCAATGGCGGAATTTTTGTAGAATTCTGAAGATAATTTACGAGTATTGTTTTTTTTCGCCAGTTTCTTTAATATGTACATTCACTTTTTGCCCAATAACAACATATTCATCTTGAACACCATCCTCCAATATCTCCTCTTCTGATATCACATTACCATCAATGTCCATGTCTTCATACTCATCGTATTCATCCTCAATTTCCACACCTTGCTGATCTCCTTGTAAAATACCATAGATATTATCAATGAGCATGTCCGCAATCTCATCCTCATCAAGACAATCTAAAACAACTCCACCGCCTACTGCATTCAAGAATTGCAATGTTGGTCTTATATGTTCCTTAAGTGAAAGCTGTGTGTTTTCCTCTTTGAAGTTTTTGAATGCTTTAACGATGCCATTCAAAATAACCGGATTTGCAGAGAAATTATTACTGTAAAAAATATCGGAAATTTTACTACTAATATCGTTGCTACCTATAATATCCAATTTTTCAAATGGATTTGCTACATTACTTGGATCATAGGTATTTCTTCCAACCCACCAACACTTGGCTATGGAATTTCTAAATAATCCAGCTCTTGTACCACCAGAAAAGAAAAATCTCGATTTTATATTTGATACAGCCTCTTTCTGTGTTTTAGGTGATTTTGTATCATAGTCCCATCTTTTTCTAAGGTAATCGTAATAAACCGAATGGCACAGACCCGCCCACAGTCTTTCATCACAAGCCTGTGACTCTGTCAAAAATGACAAGTGCTGATAAATAATCTTACAGTTTGCAAACTCAACTTCACCTTTTGACATATCAGAATCAATCGGTGCCAACTGGAAATCTTGTATCTCCTTAAATTCGACAAACGGATCTCCTCCACAGACCTTCCAAAGCCATTTATTATCCTTTTCCGTGAAATACATGTTGTAAACCATATCGAGGTTTGATTTAAGGATGTCCAGTGCTTCTTTTTTCATAAAATATAGTTTCATTTAGACATCCTCCTCTTCCTCTCCAGTTTCAAACAAATCTGCAAATTTTCTCAATGCAGCATTCAACGGTAATTCCATTGCTTCCTGTGCTAATTGCACAGAGGTCTTATCAGAATATAACATCTCATTTTCCAAGTCTACTCCACGTTTCTCATAGGCCTTTGATAAAGAAATATACCAATTTGTACCTGCATAATTTTCAATGCCATTCTCTTGCTTTAATTCTTCAAAAACATATACTAAGGCAGGGAAAACCATCATGGAGTTCAATATTGGTTGAAATTCTTCTTTGTCACAGAAACGAGAGTAAATCTCATACTCTTCTAATCCCAAACCGATACCAATTTGTGCAGTTGACAATTCCACCTCCATTGGCTTTGGTTCTGTTGTTAACCGCTTATACACCTTAAAAATTGAACTTGCGCTGTTAAATTCTTCGTAATTCTTTACAATATCAATAGCTGGTATATTTTTATACGCAAGAATACTTCCTTTCGACAGTTCGAATGACAGCCCTTGATAATCATCGTCCCAATTAGAATTCACAAAATGATTAACATCTTTTTTTGTCACTATTAAAACGATAATTTCTATTCTTCCGTTAATTCTTCCAATCGGAATTTCTTTGCTTACGTGATTGGAAATATCATGAATCGTAGTTCTATATGATGTGGTTGCGCACTCAATATGAATCACATATTCCGCATCACCTTCCAGGATCATTTTCTTAAGTTCTTTGTTATCCATTTCTATATCGAAATCAAACAACAGATTATTAACACCATTCATTTTATACTGCACATCTGCATCAAAGACAGAATCAGTGTAATCATCTCTTTCTTCGCTTAGAACTGGATATGTATATAATCTTTTAGTTATGTTCATATACATTTACCTCCATCGCATAATCCCGGTTATCAAGCAAAGCGATTTCAAACTGGACTTTTTCGTTTCCCTTCATACTAGAAAAACCTACACCTTCCGAACTCTTCTTTATTCCTGTGCACCCCATTAACTCTGATGCAGAATAGATGGCCAGTCGATTTGATTTACCATTTTCACCAACTGTAACAATCTCAACATGCCCTGCACAAATATCCCGTGGCAAAATAAAGGAAACTCTATAAGTGTTTCTCGATGTCTTTATAACTCTAACATTCTTAAGTTCTTGGTTTATATCTCCACCATATCTTTTATGTACGGTATCATGTCCACCTTGTTCCGCTCTTCCTTTATGAGAATCCTTTTTACTCCTATGTCTAGTACCACCTAAATTCCGAGTTGTTGGATCACCTCCATCAGAACCGATGGTTCCTTCCGTATCCGTGTTTTTCGACTTTCCATTTCCATCACTGCCGTAAAATAAACCCTTTGGCTTTGTTTTTGATGTTCGAGGCTGAATTGTAATGGAACCAATCGTATCTTGAAGACTTTCTTTATTGCTGTCATCTCCACGCTGATTAGTCTTATCCGATTCCTTCTGAAGAACACCAGCCAAACCTGCAACTTCAATTTCATCGTCACTGGAATGTTCGCCCAACGTTTGAATACAGCCTCTTATCCAATTCTTTAGCTCATTGTTATATTCTTTTGCAAGCGGCACATTTGTTGAGTGTCTGCTTGGCAACCACTTATCATGTGCTGGCGTTTCCATTTCTCTAAAGAATTCATTAAGCTCTTTACCTTCCATTTCAAGCACACCAGAAAATGAAATAATTCTCGACATATTACCCAATGCAAATAATTTCATTCCGGAAGATCTAGTGATGAGAATTTTTCTATTCAATTTCTCCGAAGGATCGACCAGAACGCTAAGTTTTAGAGTTCCCATCCCGTGAAAGTCCTTTTTGAACACTTTTGTTTCAGGTCGAACAAGCACTTGGTAGTACCAATATGCATTTTTTATTTTTGAGTTATACGTGCTGAGATAACTTGCAAGCGTAGAATTATTGATGACTTTATTGTCAACTGTAACACTTAATAAATTCTTGTGAATAGACATCAAGAAATTTTCTAGAACCTCGTTAATTACATCGCTATTCCATTCATGTCCCGCATTAAATCCGTACACAAAAACATCTGTACCAATCTCAGTTCTCTGATATAGTTTTTCCAACTCACTGATAGAATCAACAGGTAAGTTACCTTCCGGATTTCCGTAATAACCAATTCCAGTTGTCATCGTATTCATACTATTGCTTAAATCTTCTGGAAAAGATATAAAGCGTGACATTCCCTGTGCAGCAGTCTCTTGATCTTCATTTAGAGTTCTATAAAAGACTAATCTATAATCCGAATTTGTAAATGGTGCGTTCTTTCCTATTCCAAATGCTCCGGCTTTATCACCCGTTTTTGTCGCACCACCATCGAGTTTTGTCAATGCATTCCAGCCTTCGTCACTATCCTCATATGGATGGCTAAGTCCAGTTGTGTTGAAATCGCTAATTCGCAAAACAACTGCATTAGGCTTCTTAATTGCATTTAATGCCTTTGTCAGTACCTTAATGGTCTTTTCACTATTCTTTTTCGACCAATAATCATAAGCCTTCTGAATTTTAGAAGCGTACTGCTCATATCCAGGAATATCAGAAGAAGGAATTCTATACTGTTCAAAATCAACTTTGATGGTCGCATTACTGCCTTCCACCGCTGCATCTAATGAGTTTTGACAAATTTCTCTTGCAAGCGACTGTATCTCTGTTCCTGTAAAGGTTTCAATGCCTGCGTCCGATACTCCACGCACTTGTCCAAATCCATTATGCGGAAACTTCCATTCAATAGTCATCTAAATCACCTCAACGTAAATTTGCTTTCTTTATTGCTATTATCCTGATACTTGCTTTTACAAGTTTTTAATTCTGATTCTAGTACAGAGAAAATCTTTTTTACGTCTTCATCAGTGTATTCATATGTTGCGGTATTACAGCAGTTACTTAAAAGTCGAATCATATCAATAATTTTATTTGTTCTAGCTTCAGCAACTCTTATAAATTTATCATGCTTCGATTCAGCCATAATTTTTCTCCTTATTGTACATTTTTATTTTATCATACACATTTTTACTATATTTGTCAATATATCGCAATTATTTCAAAATTATTTTTCATATAATTTTATTATTTGCAAATTAAAACGTCCAGACTTCCGTCTGGACGCTGCTAATTTCTTTATATTTTATCTTAAAACATTGATTTATAATGGCTCAGTTGTCAAGACAAAAATTTGATATTTTTATAATGAACTGATATGTTGACGAGTTACATGGAAAATGTGGTGCGGTATTTCCCGGATTTTTATATTATGCGGCTGCTCTGGCTGCATCCAGAAGCATTGCCGGATAGTATACCTCGGCAGGTCGTTTGTTCCCAATGGACTGATGGCATCTTTCAAAGTTATAGGTGTAGATATACCTTCCGATGGCTTCTCTTGCTTCCTTGAGATTAGCATACTCCGTGAGATATGCTTCCTCATACTTGAAGCTGCGGAACCAGCGTTCAATCATGATATTATCTGCCCATCGGCTTTTTCCTTGCGTTCTTCGGCAAGTTTTTCCCGGAGATTGTCTTCTCGCTTATTATCGAATGCGAGAGGAGCATTAGCAAGGAATTCTTTCTTCCAGTTGCGCAGGAGATCCTTGACATTTTTCCCATTCCGTAGTATGGTATGCCATACTACCTACGACAAGGAGACAATTTTCTATGACTTTTTATGAAGAATTACAATTAAGTTCGACCGGCTCCAAAGCCTTGATCAAAAACACAACCGATCCAAAAGAGAAAAGACGCCACATTCTTATCTATAATTTTAAAGTCTATCTTGTGATGGCCTTCTGCTTTGTGTTTGTGACACTTTTTAGCATGCTCTTTGGTTCTGACAACAGCGTAGCCGGAGTGGTTTTTCTGCTGGCTCTTCTGGTGCTGCGCCAGGCTGACTTCGGCATCCGCACCTCCCATGGGCTTATATGTATTGCTGGTATTTTTACCCTTTTGATCACCGGTCCCCGTCTAGCCAACACCCTGCCGGCACCGGCATCTCTTTTGGTAAATTTCATCAGCATCCTGCTGCTAATGATCCTTGGATGTCACAATGTGATCATGTACAACCAGTCCACCTTCGTTTTAGGATATCTTCTGCTCTACGGCTACGATGTTACCGGCAGAGCCTATCTTCTCCGGGTACTGGGGCTGCTTGTCAGCATGATGGTCTGTATGCTTGTCTTTTACAAGAATCAAAAAAAACGCCCTTACCGGCGTAGTTTTCCGGATCTGTTCCGTGAATTTAACTTAAAATCTGCCCGCAGCCAGTGGTATTTATCCCTTACCTGGATCGTCTGCTCGGCTATGTTTATCATGCAGCTGCTTTCCCTGCCCCGGGCTATGTGGGCAGGCATTGCCTGCATGAGCGTGTGCCTTCCTTTTCCGGAAGACAGCAAAGACCGTACTTGGAAAAGAGGTGTCTTTAACATCCTTGGCTGTGGCATCTTCCTTGTGTTATATAACACCCTGCCGGCCTGGCTGTATCCATACATCGGTGTCATCGGCGGTATCGGCGTAGGATATTCTGCCGGTTACTCCTGGCAGACCGTCTTTAACACCTTTGGGGCACTTTCCATTGCCGGTTCTCTCTTTGGTGTGAAAACAGCCATTGCTCTCCGCATTGGCACCAATGTGGCAGGTGCTCTGTATGCCTTTCTGTCCTGGCAGATCCTAAGCCGCCTGCTGCCATGGATTTTCTGTGAAAAAGATCACACCTCCCTGGCGATATCCTCAAAATAATCATACACTGCATCGCCACTTTTTCCCAGCACTCGCAGAAGGATTCCCTGACGACATTCACTACAGCCTGCCTCCACCTGATCCGGCTTTTTGTCCCGGATCATCTGGATCCACCGGCTTTTCTGTTCCCCGTCCGGGGTATACAGATACAGCAGTCCATTGTGGGTATAATTATTCCACAGTCCCGGCGTATCATATGCAAACCAGGACGGATCTAATAGCGTGTGGTCTGCCATAGCCAGTGTCTCTCCTACTGAGATGGCCAAGCATTTTGGTAACATTCACACTGAAAAAAATCATTGATTGGAATATCTCTTTTCAAACGGTGTCATGTATCCATTTGATGAATGTGGACGTATATGATTGTAATAGCCATATACATAATCCAACGTGCTTTCATTTAACTCTTGATCTGTTTCAAACCGATTCTGTCATATAAATTCCGACTTAAATGTTCCATAAAAACTTTCCATCGGAGAATTATCATAAGGACATCCTGCTTTGCTCATGCTCTGTTGAATCCCTTTTTCCTCACAAAATTCTGTGAAGGCTCTGGAGGTATACTGTGAACCCTGATCACTATGCAGAATAATTTTTCCTTTTACAGGATTTCTGTCAAGGGCAATCTGTAATGTCTGGATAGCCAATTCCGCATCAATTCTTTTGCTATTCAGGGTTGCTAGTACCGATTTATCATACAGATCTATAATACTGCAGTTATATCTTTTTGCACCATCCGATAGATTAAAATAAGTAAAATCTGTACACCATTTTTCGTTTGGTCTAATCGCTGTGAAGTTCTGCTTTAACAGGATATTAAATTTTTTATAACAGTCTCCTTTACGGTACCGAGGTTTTTGGGGTATCACAACAGATCTGAGCTTTAATTCCCTCATATATTTGAGTACAGTTGTCCTGCTCAGACTGATTCCCCTTCTTCTTAAAAATATAACCATCATCCGATATCCGGGACGTCCGTCGTATTCATAGTAAATACTTAATATTTGTTGTTTTTTCTTTTCTTTGTCTGCCAGATAACCTGCCTTTCTGTTCTTTTTGTAATTATAGTAGGAATTCGGATAAATATGGAATCGGTCAAGAAGCCATCTTACTCCAAACTCATTGTGGTATTGGTCAATAAATTGGTATTGCTCTAATCGATTTCCTTTGCGAAGAATGCGGCTGCTTTTTTTAGGAAACGAACTTCTTTTTCTGCTTCTTCCAATTTTTTGCGGAGTCTGCGGTTTTCTTCATAAATGTCTTTTGTGTCTTTTGCTTCTGGATTTTTTTCGTATTCTTCTTCAAACTGTCTGCTCCAGCTCCGGACAGTTCCTTCTCCTAGGTTATACTCTTTATTGACGCTTGCGATGGTTCGTCCTTCTTCTAATACAAGCCGGACCATCTTTTTTGAATTCAGGCTCATAACGTTTGTTCGTGTTTGCCATTTTAATCACCTTCACTTTCATTTTGATTATATCATTTATTCCAGTGTTGGTGTTACAACTTTATTATACCATCTCAGTCCTGCCTTCCTATATTTTTGAATTTCCCACTTCTATCCCCTTACCCATTTCGTCTTTTGTTTTTCCGATATTCACTTGGTGCGGTTTTATAGCGTTCTTTAAACACTCTGTTAAATGTTCTCTGACTGTCAAAACCGCTGTCCAGACAGATATTCAGGATCGTATCACTGGTATTTACCAATCTTGTGCATGCATAACTTAATCTGGCATCATTGAGATACTGATTGAAATTACGGTGAAATGTTTTAGAAAACACCCTGGATAATACATACTTGCTCACTCCAAGATCGCGTGCCATATCTTCCAAAGAAAACTGTCTCCTGAAATTTCCTGATATATAAGATACAGTACGATAAATTAAGTCATCACTTCCCACACAACTTTTTTCCACCAATTCCATTTTTCCTATACATCTTGCCAGCACAATTTGAACATAAGCTTGAACAATCATAGGTTCGTTTTCTTCCATTTGGATAATCGCCTGAATTGCATTATAAACATCTGGTTCAATCTGCCCCGCACGAATAACCGGATATTTAGGAGCATATCCTTGTATTTTATCTTTAAATACTCCTGCAAAAGAAGACGGAACCAAGATATAATCCGCCCGGCTCGTTTTTTCTGAAAACACTTGATAATGATGAATAATATCAGAAAAGACAAATCCGATATCACCCTTTTCCATATGATATAATTCCTGCCCCACTCCCATCTCAAGTGTTCCTTCCGTTACGCACACAATCTCCAATGCATTATGTAAATGTGGAGATACATGTTTTGACACTCTTTGCGCCGCATATACCTCTTCCTTTGTTTCCTTAAACGTCAAATGCATCGATACATCTCCCCTTTATTACTTAATTGTTGATTTCCTCTGCAACATTTGTCTACATTTTCTTTTAATTTGGCAAGCATTCTTATCCATCGTGACCTATAATGAATTTGCAAACAAGGAAAGGAGGAATACAAAATGAGCAAATTCAAAAATTATATCAACAACCTTTTAGCTTTCTATAAAGGATACTTTGAGCATGTATATCATGCATAATCTGGCTAAAAGGACTATTTGTGAAAACTGAATACTGAAAAAGTAGACCACTTCACAAATGTGAAATGGTCCTTTTTTTATATGCACTCCAAAAATTTTTTGAAGGCAGCTTGTCCTTCCGGTGTTCTTTTGTAAACACCTGCGCATTCAAGCACTTTTGCAAACACAAATCCTATTTCCTTTTGCACGATTGCATGAAGATTCTCTTCTGTGATTTCATAGTTTGGCATCCATTTCTCTGCCCACTCTGCATGTGATTTTGTCAAATCGCTTTCCCACAGATTCTCCTTATTCAATATTCTGTGTTCCAGCTCTGCCATTTCTTTTTTCAGTCTGGCAGGAAGAACTGCTAAGCCCATCACCTCAATCAAGCCAATATTTTCTTTTTTGATATGATGGTATTCCGGATGCGGATGATATACACCCATTGGGAACTCCTCTGTCGTAATATTATTTCGCAGTACCATATCTAACTCAAATAGGTTGCCCTTTTTTCTCGCAATCGGTGTGATCGTGTTATGTGGTACTCCATTGGTTTCGCTGAAAATAAATGCTTTCTCATCTGTATATCTGCGCCAAAGCATTAAAATATGATCTGCAGCCTTTACTATTGATTCGGTAATTTCTCCCTGCAGGCGAATCACAGACATAGGCCATTTTACAATTCCTGCATGAACGTCCGGAAATTGTTTTAATGAAAATTCCGTCTCATATGGAGCCTTTGCCATTGCAAATTCGTATCCGCCTCCTTGAAAATGATCATGGCTCAGTATAGAACCACCTACTATCGGGAGATCTGCATTCGATCCTGCCGTATAATGTGGAAACTGCCGCACAAAATCCAACAATTTGGCAAAAACCGCTTTATCAATTTTCATTGGAATATGTCGATCATTGAAAACAATACAATGTTCGTTATAGTACACATACGGCGAATACTGTAAATTGTACTGTTCTCCACACAATGTAATCGGAATAATTCTGTGATTTTGTCTTGCCGGATGAGAAATATGTCCGGCGTAACCTTCATTTTCTTTGCATAGCAAACAACTCGGATACCCCGATTTTTTTGCTTTTCCTGCCTTTGCAATATCACGAGGATCTTTTTCCGGTTTTGATAAATTGATGGTTATATCCATTGCACCAAATTCTGTATTTGCTGTCCATTTCTCATCCTTTGCAATTCGATCTTTTCTAATATAATTTGTTGCCTGGCTAAACTGATAATAAAAATCTGTTGCAGCTTTAGGAGATATATTGTATTTATCCCAAAACTGCCTGCGAACCACAGAGGGATGGGGTGTCAATATTCCCATAATCTTTGTATCAAACAAGTCCTTTTCCGTAATTGTTTCTTCCTCCAGCATCCCCTGCCGACATGCATATTCCAACATATCGTTTAAAATCTGTGACAATTCTCTTTCTGATCTAACCTCTTTCGCTGTTCCTTCATGCTCTGTCAATTGAAATAATTCCAGAAGGCGATTCGTCACGTATACTTCATCTTCCGGATCAACCAATCCCTGGTTCAATCCATACGCCACAAGTTCATTGATATACTCATTAATCATGACACTCCCCCCCTTCACACATTCTGATATCCATTTGGATGACTTTTATGCCATTTCCATGCCGTACCGATAATTGTTTCCAAATCTGCATATTGTGGATTCCATCCTAACACTTCCCTTGCTTTTGCACTGGAAGCGATCAACATAGATGGATCTCCTGCTCGACGTGGTTCTTCCTTCGCCGGAATTGGATGTTCTGTCACTTTTCTTGCAGTTTCCACAACCTCTTTTACCGTAAAACCAACTCCACCTAATACTAAAATGCTACCCATAACCATTCCTCCTTGTCTTTTTTGAGTATCTTACATCACTTGAATTCCACCATATTTGCGAATTTTAAGTACATCACAAGCACCATCTCCAAACACCTTTTCCATCTCTGTTTTATATAATGTAACAATATCATTTGGTACAAATGCCTGTATTGTTCCGGCAAAGCCACCACCATGCACCCTGTTTGCTCCCTGCACGCCTAAAATCATATCACTGACAGCCAATGCAATAGAAACATTCTGATGTTCCACATCATGGCACACATACACATTCTGCAAATACTTATAAGAAGAATCACCTGACTCTTTAACTAATCTTAAAAATTCTCCAAATCTATTCTCTCTCAATGCTGCCACTTCTTTTTGCACTCGCTCATTTTCACACACATAGTGAATTGCTCTAAGTGCTGCTCTATCACCAGCCTTTTCCCTGATTCCTGGCAAATTTGCAAGTATTTCTTTTTTTGAAACTTGTCCAAGCACTTCTTTTCCAAGACAGGCTGCTGCTTTTTTCATTTCTTCCGGAATTGCTGCATACTCCGCTGTCAAATCAGCATGGGAGCCTTTCGTATCGGTAATACAAAGACTATATCCTTGAGCATCCAGATCAAACTCAATCCGCTCTACAAAAGGTGCGGTCGGATTCTGAAAATTGATATGTGCCAAGCTGCCTACAGAGCATGCCATCTGATCCATCAAGCCACAAGGTTTTCCAAAATATACATTTTCCGCAAACTGTCCAATCATGGCGATTTCAATCGGCGAAATTTTACCATCATTAAACAGATAGGATAAGATGGTTCCCATCAACGTTTCAAATGCAGCCGAGGAAGATAATCCCGCTCCGATCAGCACATCACTGGTGACAAAAGCCTGAAAGCCTCCTATCTGATACCCATATTCTTTTGTTTTTGCTAATACCCCTCGAATCAGTGCATTTGTTGTTACCGCCTCGTCCTCTCTCCTGTCCAGATCATCCAAATCTATCGTAATCAATTCATACCCATCCGATATAACTTTGACGCATGGTTCTTTCAATTTCTGCACAATAGCAATCGCATCATTGTTGATGGACGCCGCCAGCACCTCTCCACATTGATGGTCTGTATGATTTCCACCAATCTCGCTTCTTCCCGGTGCACTAAAGACAGATACCTCACCTTCGCCAAAATGTACCGTATAACTCTCCACTGCTTTTATATAACGATTTCTTTCATACGATATCTTCTTTTCATCTACATAGATATCTTTCAGTTTTGCATCATACAATCCATCTTTTAATTTTTTCACTAAATCCTGTGTCACCACAAAACCATCTCCTTTTCTTTTTTGATCTTTGCATTTGTCTCCTCCACATTCATTCTGGAAAGGATAAACATAATAAGTACATCAAAGATCAGTGGCAGCCAAAGATACATAAACTGCATCATATTCAACGCGGACTGTGGCTGTACAGCATGTGTTCCCACATAGCCACTAAGTTCTAAGAGCCATCCTACGACCGCCGTTCCAATACCTCCGCCAATCTTAACGCCAAGTGAAGTACAGGAATACATCGTAC
>OKVF01001022.1_pt1 | contig 24973 bp, 23 predicted proteins | sample 1604831 | NCBI WGS metagenome assembly OKVF01 (sample SAMN01760980, study PRJEB22395) | human gut metagenome
GCAAAGGTAGGTTTGGGGAACATGCGTGTCAAGGCGGAAAATAGAATGGTTACATGACGGATAAAGTCAATATAGAATAAAATATCTTTCTCATAACATGAATTTTTAATTCAAACTGTTTATAAAACTACTAATCCCATCCATCTGTTGTAAAGTCGTAACTTTCTCCAAATTCATGATTTTGAATAGTTACGCCTTCATCATGCTCATCTTCTGGTTCAAAAATTGAAGCCTTCATAAACCCTTGCTCCAGTTCTACATCATTATATTTGGTAGAAGGAGCCAAATACTTTGTTTTTTTCATGTTTACCTCTCTTTCTTTTAATTTAATTTCTACAGTTTTTCAAACACTCACAAACTTTATTCTTTCTTTGTTCTATCACTTTTTCTTTTTTTGTTTTCCGTGACCATAGCCGTAATGCCCATAACCATAGCCATAACCATAACCGTATCCATAACCATGGTGCTTAGGATTCACGCCATTGAGAACCAAAGCCATATTGTTCAGTTTCTTATCCTTATAGAGTTTCTCCAGATCAGGCAACTGACGCTTGTCCAACCGTCCGGCTCTGACTACAAAGATGGTCAGGTCGGCTATTCGGTTTGCAATGGCCGCATCGGCAATGATACCTATTGGCACGCTGTCGGCAATGACATAATCATATCTTTTGCGCAGCTCGGCGATCAGTTCATCCAGACGCTCATCCATCAGCAATTCGGCAGGATTCGGTGCAACCGGTCCGGCAGCTACGACATCAAAATAGTCCTGTTTCTGAATGATGCTGTCAACTGTTACCGAATCATCCGACAAATAATTGGTTACTCCCGTTCTGTGCTGGCATAACCGATGAGTCAGGGTAGCCTTGCGGACATCGAGATCCACAATCACCACTTTCTTCTTGGCACGTACCAGACTCATGGCCAGATTATAGGAAATAAAAGATTTTCCGGCCCCTTCATTAAAGGAAGTGAAAGTAATGACCTGCATCTGCTCTACCTTCCTGGTGAGGAAATTCATATTGGTACGCAAGACGCGGAAAGCTTCTGAAACGATATTCTCATTGTCATCATCAGCACGTTCTCCCCCCTTACGGTACTTTTTCTCCTTATCAATAGGAATCTCACCCAAATAAGGGATGCTGACCATTCCTTCAATATCCTTGCGGCCATGCACCCGGGTATCCATAAACATAATCATCAGGAATACGACGGTAGGCAATCCCAATCCGACCACCACACCAAGAAGGATAATCTTGTTGCGGTCCGGTGAAATCGGCGCGTTACCTCCTTCCGCACTGTCAATGATCCGCGCATTGTTGTCTGCCATGGCCTGCGACAGGGCGTTCTCTTCACGACGGTTCAGCAGGAACAGATAGAGAGCCTCCTTGATTTTCTGCTGACGTTCGATTGAAATCATCTGACGTTCCTTTTTCGGAATGGAGCTGACTCTGGCCTGAGCACGGTATTCGCGGTTCTGGGCATCCGTCCGCTTGACATTCAAGCTGACAATCATATTGTCCACAGCCCGTATAATGCTTTGCTTCATGGCATGGAGCGAATTGTTCAATTCCTCCACTACCGGGTTTTTCTCGCTGCTGTCGTCAATCAGCTTGTCCCGCTTCAGCCGAGTCGCATTGTATTGTGAAATCTGGCTTTCGATATTCATGTCACTGATGCCGGTGTTGGCCGGTATCAGATCCATTTCCTTTTTAGGATCGGTCAGATAACTTTTGATATAATTGGCCAGACGCAATTGGGTTTCCAACTCCAAAGCATCCGCACTGTATTTCTGGGATTCCGACATATACATGTTGGCAGACGAAGAAATATCCACTACCTGATTGGTCCGCTTGAACGTCTCCAGATCCGATTCCACATCACCCAGTTCCTGTCCGATAATAATCAGACGTTCATTGATGAAGTTGGCCGTATTGACAGCCACCTGGTTCTTGTCCTTGATCGCCTCCTCATTATAAACCGTGATCAACATATTCAACACATCCTCCGCACGGCTGGGTGACAGATCCTTCAGGGAAAGGGTCAGAATGGATGATTCATCTTCTTCCTGACGGATACCTAAGCTGTTCTGATAATAGGACACTACCGCCGACATCGGATTTTTCTGTACCAGCACAGACTTTCCGAACCAACTGTCGGAATAGAAATTGGTGGCTGTCACCACGACCTGTCCTTCGGTCAGTTTCACGGTCTGGTTCAACTTGACCGTATATTGCTTACCGGTTTCGTCATTCTGAAAATCAGAAAGGACAACCGTATTCTTATCCTTGGGCGTTACGGTAAAAAACATGCCCCGCTCCGGCATCACATCCGTAAAACTGACAATCACCGGTGAATGTGTATACAACTCGTTATAGCGCAGTCCGTCTTTCTGCTTGTAGCTGACATCCGCATGAACGCGCTGGATCACCTCACGCATCAGCCGTTTGGACTTGAACTGCAGGATCTCATTGGCCACATTGACCTTGTTGATAAAATTATCATACCGGTCAAGACCGGCCGTTGAAGTCTTGTTGGACGGATCCTTGATAATCACCGTAGCCGTTCTGAAATAAACAAATGAAGCTTTGGCATATTTCAACCAGGCTACTCCCACACATACGATCAACGACAACAGATACCATTTCCATTTTGAAGCCAGATAGATCATCAAATCCAGAAGATTGACATTCTGACCATTCTTTTCCGATGAAACATTATTGGTCTGCATTTTCCTTTAATTCCTGTATATTCTAATTAATTTATTTCAACACCCAGAAGATAGAGGTAATAACCGAAGCAATTGACAAAAGTACCGTTCCGATCTGGAATCCCCGGTCTTCGTTGTCCTTTTTCCTGTATTTCGGTTCCACATATACGATATCATTCTGCTGCAGATAGAAACACGGTGAACTGAATATGTCCGTACTCCGCAAGTCATGCATATACATTTTCCGGTCGTTTCCCTCTTCGCGGATCACTGCAACCCTGTTGATCCTGGCCTTGGAAGTCAAGTCACCCGCATTGGCTATGGCTTCCAACAATGTGATGCGGTCACCGTCCACTGTAAATGTACCGTTACGTGAAACAGCCCCCAGCACCGTATATTTGAAATTGAGGAACTCGATAGCCACCGTAGGATCCTTGATATAGTCCCCTTCAATGATTTTCCGTCTGATCAGATTCTGGGCTTCACTGACTTTCAGTCCTTCCACATAAAGCCGGCCCAAAATCGGGAAATTGATGTATCCGTCCACATCCACCCTGTATCCTTTTTCCCGAGTAGAAGGAACTGATCCTGTCCGGATATTTCCATCCTCACTCACGGTAACGGATCCTGTTGACACATTAAACGGAATAGCCAGCTCCGGTTTCTTGCAGCTTACCGTAATGCTCAGACGGTCATCCCGGTGGATTACAGCCTCATGCTTCACGTCAATAGGGTAGTTCTCCCCCATTTTCATATCATGAAGATAAACAATATTTTTTCGTGTAGAGCAGGAAGATGTCATCAACAAAATCAACAAACTCACAAATAACAAATGCCTAATATTCATCTTTATACTTTCTTTATATTTTGATAAATTGTTCTGTTTTATTTCCATATATCAGGTCTTGATCCGCCTGTCGTCTGGTCTTCAGTCCGAATCGGAATCAGGCACCCACATATAAGTAGCAAATATACTGAAATAATATCACAATCACAACATTATCTACAAAAAAACAGCATGCCGATGATTTTTTAACACATTTATTTTCAAATTTCTTCAGAACCATTCATTTTTGGAGAGACAGACGGCATAATTCCGCTGCATTTCTGTCTGGCAAACAATATAATACGCCTACTTTTACCATTTGGGAAAGTAAAGAAACCGTATCACAAAGACTGTTATATAAAACCTTATCCTGCGCTATCACGGAGCAACCCGGAACAAGCGCCACGAAAGCATTAATATTCTGACAAACTTCATACCGGTTCACCTCCGACTGATATAAACGGACCATTCCACCGACCGGGAAACCAAGATTCCTGTAACAAGGTGTCTTACCACTCCACGGTGTGCCATAGGCCATAACCTTGTCATCTAAAATACGTACAACCGGATTATCGTCATTCAACAGTTCGCATCCTTCAAAATACTTGATCCACAAGGCAGAATGGGTACTTTTTCCTGTACCGCTTTTTCCCATAAAGAGATAAGACTGCCCATTCCAACAGACAGCCGAAGCATGAATAGACACCCCCTGGTGAGGAAGTATGGCCTGAGAATAGGCAATTCTCAACATTGAGGACAAGACAGCACCGACTGTCCGGTCACTCCAGTCAACATATATCCGGACAGAACGGAACAGCTTGTCAGCTGTCATATAATGACAAGGAAGTTCGTCTGCGCTCTGAATTTCAACAAGATACTGATTTCCGTTCTGATATAGCCTGATATATCCCATGTCATTCCGGTCCTCTTCCAGCAACCGGTCTTTCTGCACAGGCGGAACACCGGAAAGCGAATCAACCACCGCTTCCAGAAGACAATCCGACTGCCCGTTCCCAGTCCCGTCACACACAAACGGACGGAATGACGGTAACAGTCTTCCCATATCCTTGTCATCGGATAACCGCAATCTGACGATAAAATCAGCAATCTCAAAATAATAATCTCTCATCTTCCTATCTGTCCTTTTGTCAAATTCCATACTGTCCAGAACATTTCCTCCGGCGCATAGCGCATGGCAAATCCCACATTCCGCAAATGCGAAACCAGAGTATAATACTTTCTGATCCACTTTCCCTGCCGGCCATCAGCATGACGTCCTCCGGAATGAAAACCGAAATTGCCTCCCCTGAGTATAATCCGGCGCAAGGTATCATGCTTATAATCAGACGTTTCATACGGTGATACATCCCCCGGCAGCCCCAGATCGTTCACCAAAAAGGCATAAAGCAAACGACTCCATCGGCTTATACCGAGCCTGCCGTAAATCTCCCGGATCAGGTTTTCGTCTACCTTGTCATACAGAGAATAACTGGCTCTCGCCATGTCACACAACTGCCGCAACCCGATCCCATGTCCCAGTACATGCTTGAGTATATGGGCATTAAGCAGAATCAGATTAAGAACCGGTGACGGCACGTCGATTCCGCCAGCATCACACACTCCGTTTTCTTTCACATATCCATATTCCGATTCCAATCTTTTCAACCACTTGCGGGATGACGGCCGGCACAAATCGAACAAACGGGTATGATGTTCCACCCTGATTCCTTTCCAGCTGTAATTAAAGCTCTCATCCGCTGCCCGTTGCAAAGCAACCTGATGTTTCCGGAGCATTTGGAAAGTCTTGTCGTAATCAGACCTGTCCGGAAAATAAAAATCAATATCCCCGCACTCCCTCAACATCGGACTGTCATAAAACATCGCCACGCCCTGCCCTTTCTGAAGTACAACCTTTAATCCGGAAGCAACAAACAGATCATACAGTTCCCTGATTACCTGATTCATCCTGGCATTCTGCCGTTCGATATCATCCACACAGGCCACCCATTTGAACAACAGTTTCCGGGGAGGCAGGAACTTGTCCGGCAAACGGCAAACCCCCCGATAAACCAGACCAGTCACAGTCTGTCTGACCGACTCCCGGTAAACATTCAACCAACCGGCATCCGACAGGGGAAATACAGACAGGTCATCCGGATTCTTTTCCCATAATCCCGAACGCAGCAACACGAACAGACTCCGAAGTTCATGGTCAGAAAGGCATGCAGACTTACTCATACGGTCAGACCGAATTTTTCCCACTCCTCCAACTGACGCCTCACATCCCGCAAGGCCACAGCCTGATCAATCTCATACTCGGAACTCAGATATGCAGCCAGTTCTTCCGCATTAATCTCCTCACTGCCAATCCGCTCCCAGATCAGAGCAGCCGTTTCATTCAACTCAAAAACCTTGGCCTGCCGGTTTCCTCCACCAGCCGGCTCCACTATCATATACTGGCTACCGATCTTGCGTAACCTCAAATCCGACCTTAACTTCATTCTCTAAAACAACATTTTTAAAATTTTTCACCACAAAGAATAGACTTGACTGTCAAATAAATAATCTTCAAATCCATCCATAAAGAACGCGTTGACAGATACTCCAGGTCCATCCTCAGCCTTTCCAGCATTTTTTCCATGGTGTCGGTATAGCCATTATACAAAGTGGCATACGAGAACAACCCCGGACGCAACTGGTACAACAGCTCATAATGAGGATCTTCCGCCATGATCTTGTCAATAAAAAACTTTCTTTCCGGACGGGGACCTACAAAACTCATATCCCCCTTCAGCACATTCCACAACTGTGGCAGTTCATCCAGGTGATGTTCACGCAGGAAACGTCCGATATGGGTCAACCTGTGATCACCTTTCCGGTAAAGCGCCGGTTTGCCATCCGACTCGGCCGTCACCTTCATCGACCTGAACTTATACAGGATAAAAGGCTGTCCGTGAAATCCGATGCGCTCCTGGCTGAATATGACCGGCCCCCCGTCTTCACGTTTGATGGCACAGTAAACCACCACAAAAGCCGGTGACATCACAATAAGTCCCAAAATACTGCAAACAATATCAAATCCCCGCTTCAAAAAGCGGCCGAAGGGCGACATGGCATCCTGATAAGTATTTTTATTTTCCATCATCTCCTTATTTAAAACTGACAAATATTCCATCTTTTATAGATTCGCATAGATATTAATACACTTCTCTATCATGTGTTCCTTCGTAAAAGTCTCATGATAGCGTTTCATAGCTCCCTGTGAATAAGCATAGTAAGCATCCTTGTCTTCTACTATAGCCTTTATCGCCTCTGCCATTTCCAAAGAATTGCCCGGCGTGACATTCAGTCCCGAACAACCGTGGGCATTTACCCAGGACACTCCGGAATGAGGAATTTTGGTCGCTATAACCGGTTTTCCACACGACATGGCTTCAATTTGTACAATTCCAAATGCTTCCGTTTTCATTACACTACTCATGCAAAAGACATCACAAGCACCATAATAAGACGGCAAGTCTTCATCACTCACTCTACCCAAAAGTATGACTTTATCCTGCAGTTTATTCCTTTCGATCTGAGCCTGCAATTCATCCTTCAAGGCTCCGGACCCGCCAATAAGGACGACATAACTGTCATCCAGATATCTGGCTGCATCGACCAGAAAGCAATAGCCTTTATAGGCTACCAGTCGTCCTAAGGAAAAAACGATTTTCCGTCCCCGATATCTCTCACGGATCCTTTTGATTCCATCAGCATCCGGACACATCGGTTCCACTCCTATCGGCAAAAAGACAGTCTTGTCCTGCACCTTCTGCAAATAGGGCGACTCTGCCAGATAAACCGGCGTTGTGCCCACAATCACATCTGCCCTCCTGATTATCCAGGACTGCAAAGGATGATACAGATGCAGGAGGATTTTCTGCTTCTGAATATCACTGTGCCAATGCAAGACCACCTTTCCCTTATATCCGGAAAGGAACAATGCCAGACAGGCCATCGGATCGGGATGATGCACATGAATGATGTCATACCGGCCGCATATTTTTCTAAGAACAGCCACCATGTTTGGCGCTATCTTGGTCGCAGCCACAGTTTTAAGCGTCTTGCATCCGATCAGCCTGGCATGCGCATTGAATGCGATTTCACCTTTATTGCCATCATCCATCGCACAGAGCATATCACAATCCACATCCCGTTCGGACAATCCCATCATCAGATCATACATCACCTTTTCCACTCCTCCCTTGACAGGAAAGAATTTGCCTAACTGCAAAACTTTTAATTTTGAATCTTTTATCATAAAAACGATATTGAATCAATACTCATGTTAAAAGATGCCCTTCAAATCCAGTTTGTCAACTTACATCTTTTATACATTTCTTTTTGTTTCTCATTTTAAATTCCCCCCATTTTTATCCCATTTTTATTCAATTACTTTGTTCTCAGTTCTTCATACAGTCTCAAATACTCCATATACCTGTCCTCCTTTCTAAAATTTAACAATGCATATTTCCGGCATGCCTCCTGATAAGAAGCCTTGCCCTTATTCTCTATCTCTCTAATTGATTTTAACAGTTCATTCAGATTACCCTGCTCCACAATCATTCCGGTAGACGGTGTAATCACTTCCACGCTGCCCCCCGTACGATAGGTTACTACAGGAGTTCCGCAGGCTATTGCCTCCATATTGACCGTAGGATAATTGTCCTGCCAGGTCGGATTGACAAAAACATCGGCTGCGGCATACAGTTCGGCCAACTGACGGATATTTTCGGTTCTGGCTATACCGACCACATTATCCGGAAGCCTTTTCCGGTCTTCAGGTTTAATCCCCACCAGAACCACCACTTCATCCTCATTCAGCATACCCGCCATCCGGATGAAGTCATCCAGCCCTTTCTCACGGCTCCATATACTGGCCACGCCCAACAGGATGTGACGATTCCCCAGGCCAAAAGTCTTCCTCACCTGCCGGTCATCATAAATATTGAAGATATCCGTATTGATACCGTTATGAATGACCCTGAACGGATAAGCACTCAGAAAAGAACGGCGCATTTCATTCCGAATCCATTCCGACACCGGCACTATGATCATCCTGTCCAAAGGCATGGAAGTAAAGGCCGCCTTCTTGTCTTCAAAATTCCGCCTTGACCGGTCATAGAACAGACTGGTCGGGAATTCCTTTTTCTGCGGGCAATGATGACATCCGGTCTGCCAACGGTCACATCCCGCAAAGGAATAATAATAGCAGTGTCCGGTATAAAGCCAACAGTCATGTACGGTCCAGACAACCGGTATGCCGGCTTTGGACAAATAGTCGAAAAGGATCTGATAATTCAGGAAATAGCCATGGATATTATGGATATGCACCACATCCGGACGGATCTCCTCTATCTTCCGGACAAACTGTCTGGTGGCATGTGAGGAAGCCAGACCGTGACGGTCGAAAAGCCGGGTCTCGATACCATGCCAGGCCGTACTCCATTTATTGCCAACCGGAATAATATCCGAACGGCATTCCCTGATACCGTCACGCCCTTTGCTATAGGCAATATGACATTCCCAGCCATTCTGCATGGCCAGTTCTCCAATTTCCTGCATGATACGTCCGGTCGAGGTATTGACCCGTATCACAGGATTAATCTGCAACAGTTTTTTCATTGATCGGTTAAAGCTGTAAAAAGGCTGATCCAACGCGCCATGACGTTTTCCTCCGAATAAGTATCGACCACCTGTCTGGCATTCTGCGAAAACAGTTTTCTTTTCTTATCATCCCTCATCAGGGTCATCATGGCCTCCGCCAGACCGTCAATATCCCCATCGGATACGATCAGTCCGTTCTCATCCGGCTTGATAATATCTTTCGGCCCGCATTTAAAGTCAAACGACACCACCGGTAGCCCACAGGCCATCGCCTCAATCATCACCATGGGAAAACCTTCGTAATGGGAACTCATCACCAGCATATCGCTTTGGACATATTCCCCGCCGATCTGTTTCGTCGGCTGATGTATCTTGACCGTATTGCCCAGACCAGACCTGTAAATCATCTGCTGCAACATTTCCCTCCATTCGCCCTGACCGAAAATATCCAGTTTCCAATCAGCAAACCGTCCTTCAGACTGTACCTTCTGCCAGGCCCGGATCAGCCGGTCAAATCCTTTCTGATAATCCAGACGTCCCACGGCAATCACCCGTTTGTTCATCACATCAGAATACCGGTCGCCCATCGTCATGGCGGCATTGGGGATTACTTCCAGATTAGGCAAACTTCCCCAGTAACCTTTGTCCTCATTGGTCAGCACCACAAATTTGTCGAACCGACGGACAATCCGTTCATCCTGACGGGTCCGCCAGCGGTCAATCCAACCGATCACCCCACTCCGACCATATTGCAGACGAAAGAACTTATTGAAATGCAGTTCCAGCACTTTCTTGCTACCATCCTTGATTTCGGGAATGAAAGAAGATTCCGAAGGATAAAGTGACACCACAATATCCGGTTTTTCCCTTTCAAGCAAGGCGGTAAGTTTCCGCTTGTGTTCCTTCTTCTTACGGAGATATCCCGTTATTTTCCGCCAGGTGCCTTTATCATTGTCCTCAGAATAATTGATCCCCAGATCCGTCATACGGACCTTCTCCGGAAACGGATAGAAAGGCGGACGCTGATGCTGGTCGGTCGTCACGACAGAAACGTCCCATCCAGGCAGAGCTGAAAGATACGTGACCTTATTCAGAAGCACACGTTCCATGCCGCCGGGGTTGTATGTGGAATGGGTGCAGTAGATGATTTTCATGAAAGACGATTAAATAAATTGCTCTTCTACTTCCTCTAAATCACCATCATTTTGGCTAATACACAAGAATAATGCAAAAACTAAAAACAAATCAGTAGAAACTTTAAACCAAATAATAAAATTCAATACTAAAAGTAACAAAAATAATCGTTTTATATTTGGACTATTCTCTACACAGGTCCTGTATACATTAACAAAAAACAAAATAAAAGCCAACAATCCGATCAAGCCAAAATGGAAAATAAAACGAAGATATCCAACATCTGTACCCATATAGAATCCTTTCCAATGATATCCATTGTAATAGGGATCCGACATCGGATTCTCAAAATATCCATCTCCAATCAGCCATGTTTTTAACGTTTCCGGAAATCTATACATATTTTCCAGAACTTCATTAGAATGGACCTCCCAAGTTCCACTATTCCACAAACTAAAAAAACCTTCAAAGCCAAAATGAATATGCTGATTTACAACAGGATTTATTTGATAGAGAATTATAACTAACGGCAAAAAAAACAAGGACACCATTCCTAAATTACGCCACATCATTTTAACTGACTCATTATTATCAACTATCGATTTATAAATCCAATATATAATTGCCATCGAAACCCCGACTGTTGTAGTACGAGCAACCATATTTCCAATCACAGCTATAATCCAAAATGCCATAAGATATAAAATAATCTTTAATCTTGAAAGATTACGTACATGTACACAAATATAAGCAATCAATACTTCTATCGCCGCAAAACGCGTACCAGCCACATCAACAGCAGCTCCAATACCATAAAGGCGTTCTCTTTTATCAAATTCTGCAGCACCTCCCATACCACTCATCGAACCGATATTCGCATTTACAACAGATTTAACAGCAGGTACAAAATCAATCATCATTGATAAAATACACTGTACCGCACATACAGCAATAAGATAATTACATATTAAAAGAGGTGTTACTTTACCATGTACTTCTTTTATTAAGGAGACAACCGCATAAGCTGACGCCAACCACACCCACATTGATACAATGTAAGTTGTATAAGCTGATTCCAATGTTCCATTATAAACCACACTGAAAAAGCCGATAACAGACACAATCATTGCATACACGGATAATATCATTATATTCTTTTTCAAACATGAACTTCTTTCTTTTGACATTCTAATTAGCAATATAGCCAATCCTACAACCGCTAGCATCATTTTAGTATTTATACCTGGCAATGCCAAAAATTCGAAAGAAAAAAAATAAAAACTCGTTATAATTACAGCTATAATCTTCAGAATTATATTCATAATATATCTCAACCTCTTAAAATGAACCTAATACAAAACATTATAAATAAATCTCATAACAACCTGATAATACAACCAAACCAATCCAAAAAGGTTTTTCGATGCGCACCATTGTAAAATACGACTTCTAGTTGAAATCCAAGTATTTTGCATAATATATGAATTGGATTCAGAAAACCATTCTTTCCATAATTGGTATTGTCCACGACTGCCATCACTTATTAGAAATGGAAATTTAGCCTCAAGTTTAAAAAAATGAAGTTCACGATCCAGACTACATGAGAAATGAGTATTGATATAATTTTCAATCCTCATCACATTATGATAAAGTTCCACCAAATGCTTATCTGAATACGTCTGACAAAATGAATTATTATTTGTTTTTACATAATGATAATAAGCTCGATTTAAATATGTAACTTTTTTAGCTACTGCAAACAGCATCATCATGGTCATATCCTCCCCCATTCCATTATTATCAGGAAAATTAATATGATTCTCTGTATAAAGGCTATGTCGAACCAGTTTATTCCATACATTATATTTCATAGCACCACATAACATAGCCTTCAAAGCCTCCATGGCCGTTGCAAATTGAGGCTGCTTCATATAACGTTCTTTATTATCTAGCGTAAGAAACCAATCACACCAAACAATATCAGCATCTTCTTTTTTAGCCTTTTCATATAGATCTAACAACATGTCCGGATCTGCAAAATCATCTCCATCACAATGAAATATATACTCCCCTTTAGCTATGGACAATCCTGAATTTCGTGATGAAGGCAACCCCTTATTCCTGATATGACGAATCAACCTTATCTGATTGCTACGATGTGGATAACGCTTCACAACAGTTTGAAGAATTTCAATACTACTATCTTTTGTCGCATCATCAACGAAAATAAATTCTACATCATCTATAGTCTGTCTCATCAAAGAGTCCACACAATGTTCTATAAAATGCTCAACCCCATAAATAGGTATTATCACAGATACTTTCATAAAGAAACATCAGAATCCATATAAGTTATTTTCTTAAATATCCTTCTTTCTATAAAAAGCAAAACCCTTTCCACCGGTGGTAGATATTTGACAGCAGGAACAAAATTACCCAAAACTCGAATAATTTCCTTTAACCATTTCAATCGATACCCCAAGTTTACCATCTTGTCTTTTCCTTTATTCTCAAACAAAAGTAACTCTCTCCATTTCAATAAGACGGAATTTAGAGAAAACTCCTTTTCAAAAAAATCCATTGCTTCATTATAACTGGATTTATTAGTTTTCAAAAGTTTAACTATACCTTCTGTCAGACTTTTATCATCTGAACACAAAATTCCATTCTTTACGGTATCCATATATCCTGGAGCTTTTACCGTAGCTAAAACAGCCCCACAAACTTGCATTTCAACAGCAGAAAGACAGAATGTTTCAGTTATTCCAGTAGGATTGGGTACACCGACCTTTGTTTGAAGTAAAATTTCATTCTTTTCCACCCCCATTCTTCCCATAAAATGTACACTCGATAATATATGGCCATCTTTTGACAAATATCTCATAAAATATTCCTCGTATGATTTTTCCGCTATACCATACTGTCCTAAAACAGCAGAGGAATTATAAAGACGTCCCGAACCAATAACATAGAGTTGTGCATCTGGTACTGACTTCAATATATCAGGCCAAATTCTTGCTAACCGATGAAATCCTTTAAAGGGAACTAAACTACCAACATAAGTAACAATATGTTGTCGTGCTGAAAAGGGATGATTTTTCACACTATCACGATACCCATCCAAATTTACACAATTATAAATATATACTGATTTTTTATATAATGGATGGTCACGATATAAATCTAACATCTCACGACTAACATACACCATTTTATACACATACGGATTTTTAGCATAATAATCCAACTCCCAATAGCAGATAAACACATGACACCATATATAGAATTTTAAATCAGTTGATGTAACTATATAATCATTTATTATATTATTGGCATCATGTTTTAATACAAAAGTATCATACAACTCTTCTTCTGCCTGCGATATTGCTTCTGAAAGATTATCTACTACCGAATATTGAATATGTGCAGGTAATTTCTGCTGATGAGTTACCCATAATTTAACAGACATCGCGCTTTCATTACGAGCCAGCATTGTTGAAACCAATAAAATCAAAAATTCTGTTCCTCCAATACCCGGATTTCCATATTCTAGTCGATTTGCATCAATATCTGATATAGCTCTATTGTCCAAATAAAAAGCAATTTTTTTCATATCACAAATCAAAGTTTCAAGAAATCCTTTGAAAAAGCAATTACTGGTTTTAATCGTTCTTCAACTATTTTGTAATCTATGTTTTCAAAATGGAAATCTTCAATCTTACTTATCATACGAGCAGATAACCCTAACATAGACAATAAATTTTTCTGCCTGGAATTCTCTCCCCTATTGATAACCCAAACGTTTTTCTGCATAATAACAGATAAAGCCAAACCATGAAATGAAGTCGTAAAAACCATTTCTGCATTAGCTATCAGATCCAAAACATCTAAAGGCCCCCAATCTGACTTTATACGAGAATTACGCCCCGAATAATATCCACCATAAATTTCTATTATATCATATCCCTTTTCATTGGAAAGCTTTTCAACTAATGGCAACACCTCGGGGACAGGGATCATGTGATATACTAATATGTATTTCTTTGCAATATGAACGTTTAAGAGATTTAAATAATCTTTGCGGTCTAGCAAAAAAGTAGGATCCAAACATATATCAATTTTCTTTCCTGTATAAGATGACAATATTTCCTGTAAAAATGACTCTCTTACAGATATTTTATCAAATTGACATAAACAACGTTTTAATATATCAATGCTTATCCTATTAAGACCATTTCTTTCTGAACTTGCCGCATAAGCTATTTTCCTTGTTTTTTCATTAAAAGGAAAATCCAAAAGATATATATTCTCTGATCCTTTATTTAAATAAAAATTCCATACCTGGTCACTTCCGACTATAATGATATCATAATCTAATGGCTTTTTAATATTATTCAACGCAGGGCTTAAAACCAAATATTCTTTTATAAAATGCTTAAATTTACCTTTTCTCACGAAACGATCCCGTAGATTACGAAATCGCTCTACATATTCTTGAAATGAAATAAATACATTTTTTCTAATAAAAAGGACTGAAGGATTTAATATCTGATAATGTACCTCTATTGATTTACAACGATAATCAATTACTTCAACACTATATCCTTGCTTTTGCAAATATGTTTGCAATGCATATGTTTGCAATATAGCTCCAAAATTTTCTGCTTGGTGAAAAGTAAGAATTCCTATCTTCATTTCCCTAATATTCTTTTAACGTAATGTTTTATCCAATCCTTAAATGAGACCTCCCAATATTTGTCCAGGACATACTTAAAACCATATTTGATATAATCTGCTTCAAAAATATCTCTTCGCACATCTTTCTTTGTTGGATATTTCAAATTGGGTTGAAGACATTTATTTAAAGGTACCTTAATTTTATATATGCATTCATCAACAGACTTGAATAATTCATTTCCTTTCGCAGTATTACATAAAACCAAGGACACACCTAAATCATCATTTACCATATCTGGAACCACATGTTCCCATCCCCAAAAATCTCCTATTGTAATATCTGAAACACGATTTAATGAAGCATAACGACAATGATTGCAACATTTTCTTATCAAGAAAGGTTGATAATAAGTAAAAGGATATGTTCTTGTCTTACAATCAGAAAATACAAATGATTCCCTGTGTAAACCACTCCAACCAAATACTAGTTTATCACGGAAATTAACAGAATTAAGGCTTTTACCTTCCTTTCTCTCTACGTAAGTAATAAAATCATCCCAAACCTTAGGAGAAGCAACGCCATGACAAATAACATCTACACAAATCAGTTTTTTCTTTAAAGAAAACGGAATATACTTATTCAATGCAGCCAGTTGACAAGGTGTACCCGAAAATAAAACGGTTTTATTATTCTTCAAATCGGCTTTTATCTGAAAATATATTCCCGACATATCACTCTGGGCATATTTACTTCCTCTAAATTCATCCCTCTCCTTTTTATTCTGTGCTCTTTTATGAACAACCCGAAAATGAGTCGTAAAACCTGCACCATATACTACCCCGCCATTCTCTAACACTTTATCAGAAAGAGCAACAAACATCGCTCCACTTCTGCTCTGCTTTACTTCAGATATTTTTTTATGCCTTACAGCAAACGCCTTCTGTTCATATTCATCTGCTTCACATTTTTCAGTTTCCTTTTCCTTAACAGGACATACTCTATCACAGGCACCACAATCAATACATTTACCTTGAAATAATTTTGGATAATAAAATCCCATCTTATCCTGTTCTATTTGTATGGCTTGCTGATGACACACAGCAACACAAGCTGCACATCCACAACAATCTTTCGGAATTATATCCATCTGTTCGTTTTAATGATATTTTCTAATAATTCACTTTTATGTGCTTTATACACATAATTAAACAGTACTCTCTGAAACAATGTAAACACCCGACTATCAGATTGTTTAAGAACATTCTTATAACTCATAGTCAGAAAACGTTCTATTTCCACAAATATCCACGGATTTTCTTTTTTTACCTCTAAAACTTTATCTTTGAAATTGGGACGTTGGGAGTTAAAATGTAACCAAGCAAAACCAACAGGAATAATCCTGTAAGGATGAATAAAAATTTCTATTAAAGCATAAGCCGTATTTCTCAAACTTCTGTAATATTGCATATCAAAAGGTTCATAATAAGTCTGATCTGAAACTTTAAACAACACATGGTCGCCCTCTCCATTAAACGGAGGTGCAATATTAAATATATCAGATTTCAACCCCATACAAACATAAAGTTTTCTATCATCTTCTAAAACATTTATACCCGAAAAAGACAAACATGCCTTCCCTCGAAGGAACTGCCACTTTGCAAATTCCTTATAATATACTGAAAATAAACATACGAACCAATCGGGCATCATAGGAGTTATTTTTTTTATTTTCATTGATAAAAATCTATATAATGAAAAATATCCTTGAAATAAGATTCCCAATACAACCTTAAACATATTAAAATGTTTATATTCAGCACGACACAAATCACAATATTCATTTAAAACATCAGAAAAATACATTTGATCTGCATCTATTTTAATTGCATATTGACAAGTCACTTTGCTTAAAGCAAAATTATAATAATTACTTAATAATTGAGGAGAATCCAACGGTAGTTTTTTTGCCACTTCATAGTCCTGCGCTGTCAATTCTACACCTAATACTTTATAAGGATAAGAATAAACTTTAATTTTATCCGGATATTTTTTACGCATATCCTCAATTATATCAACACTTCTATCATTACAATCATTATATACTATTATTAACTCATCTAAAGCTGATATACAAGAATTAATACATGATTCAATGAACATTTCTTCATTTTTAATTCTCATTATACCTGCTACTCCTCTCTTCCTTTTATCCTTTTTCTTATCGTTCATAGGATTTATGATATTTAGAATGCATCAAATTCATTACTCCTGTAATGTCTCGAGTGCTCTTATCAAATCTTTCGAAAAATCAGAATCCACTTTCCGACAAAACAAACTTCTCGACTCGATTATCTTTGGAAAATCCTCTAACTGCAAATATTTTGGTGGAGGAGATGCATGCCAATCTACATATCTCAGTGTCTCATCAACCTTTACAGTATTCCTAAACGGACTATTCATAATCACTGTTGCAAAGTATACTTCTTCTGAACATGTAGAATTTCTTAGTTTTTCCAGCAATCTACCTGCAAATGAACTATTAATCATCCATTTGACAAAGTCACCTGTAAGAGAACAATACACAGGACCTCCATATAACGAAAAAACAGGTAGTTGACGCTGTATCCCTGTATACTTCTGTATATACTTAAACACACTGTTTATATAACGTATCGGCCTTTCTCTTATATCACCAAATGATGCCAATGTCCGATAACGAAAGATAGCCAGTCCTGACTCCCAACCCCATTTGGTATTGGGGATTTGAAAAATACCTAAATAATTAAATTTACCATCACCTAATATTTCATCAAAGCATTTGACAGGAGAAGCATAAAAATCTTGTCCTGTAATAAGGTGATAATAATCATATCTCACACCGGAAGCTTCTGCTTGAGTTAACAAATAATTAAAAGCCCATAAATGCTCCCAGGATCCCCAATATATTTTTTTTATTTTAAAAATATTAGCCTTCGGATTAATATCTACAATATTAATTTTTGATTTCTTATCCAAATGTATATAAATACCCCAATCATCAGAAGTATATGAAATAATTCTATTAATATTTTCAACATCCTTATAAGCCGTCATTATCAGACAATGTCTCATATTTCCTAATACTCTTAATATAAGCTATCTACCACCAGACAAATATTTATAAAAAGAAAACCTTGAAAGATATCTTGCCAATAAAATTAAAAGTAAAACGACTATTATTGGAGAAATCACAAAGGTTATATTTAATATAAAATGCGTTGGAGGGAAAGATAATACTATTATTTTTTGTAAAATATTTAGAACAAATTGATGTGTACAGAATATAAAAAACATATATTTCATCCAAGACTTGACTTTAAATTTATTCTGTAAATAGTTATCTAAGCAGACATCAACTAAAAACCAAATTATCAAAGGAGATAACAATCGAAAAATAAAAAAACATATCTTATGAGAATATAATCCTGAAAGGATATACAATATCATAAAGACCACAACTGCCAGAATGACATACAAATTACGAACTGAGTGAGTTAAATGATCTAAAACACACCAATAAGCCCCATCTGGTTTATCCAGAAAATAATGCCCTACTATAGCTCCTGAAAAATACATCGGAAACCATCTATACACACTCTCGTCACCACTTTCAATAGTCAATGCAAAGAAAATAGATAACAACCAAACAAATATAGATAATTTTAATGATCTTAAAAAAAAGAGAATGACTGCAGAAAAAGCATTAAATATCAACAAATCTTTCACGAACCATAATACTGAATACCTTGAATTTATTATTGCATTAAAAATTTCAGAAGGACTGTTAAGTACATCAGCCATATTCATCTTATTATGCAAGAATGGTATATGAACCATAATAAAAAATAGACCGACAAATATAACATTCCATATCAAATATGGCCATAATAATGAACTTACCCTAGACTTCAATTTCCTTTCAAGACATTCAAAATTACATTTTCGATAAAATAATAATCCAGAAATAAAGAAGAAAGTAGGCACAGCTATTTGCGTTAACACATTAACCCAATAAATAAACATATAATTCATGTCTAATGTAAGCCCCCATCTTTCTGGTGTCTTTGCATGAAGAATTACAATCAAAAATGTAAGGGAAACATTAAGGAATGTAATCTTACTTGAAATATATTTTGTCCCCATATATAATCTCTTATTATTATCTTTATTTCCTTTTATTTCTTATCTTTTTACAATTGCACGAACCTTATTTTTAAGACTTCTCTCCAATATAAGAATCCATCTCATAAACTGTACATGCACTGAAATAATAACAATACGCTCTTTCAATGACAAAGGATACTTTGAAGCCTCCTGCAATAATGATACAATCCATTTTTCATTATAATCTATCTTATATCTAAGACCTATCATTCCACCCAGATATATCATTTTCCATTTGAACAATTCATAAGACACATTAATTGTTGCAGGCAGAGCTCTTATTATCGTATCAACCTCTTCAATCATTCTTTTCTCATATTCATAACTCAGTTTTGAACGAACCTGAACACTTTGAGGATTATTAGTATTATATATATATTTTTTATACGGCTTACAAATAATTTGTCCTTCAACATTTTTTAATATTTTTAAATTGGTAAGAAAATCCTCACCGACTTTAAAGTATCCGGAAATTGCCATGACATACTCATCAAACAGTTTACGTCTAAACAATTTACCCCATACTGTCCAATGATTAAATTGCAATAAAGCTCCAGCATATTCAGAAACACTATATACACAATCTCTATCACTTTCAAAAATAACTATATCTGTATTTGAAGCCATAAAAGATAACATTGTACTTAGTGTATCCGGTAAAATCATATCATCAGCATCTACAAAATAAATATATTCACCTACAGCATTTCGTATACCAGTAGAACGAGCAGAAATTTCACCACCATTAATTTGATGAAACACCTTAATCCGATCATCTTTTATCGCATATTCGTCACAAATATTACCAGAATTATCTAAACTACCATCATCTATCAAAAGTAATTCTATATCCACATTTATTTGAGATAAAATACTCTCAATACAGCTGTATAAATATTTTTCAGCATTATATATAGGAACAACGACAGAAACTAAAGGTTTTACGTTCATAAGCAATAAATTAAGTATAAAATTCACCAAGCAGGAAAGAACTTATAAAATAATCTAAATAAAAATGGCGATCTACACAATACAAACAATTCGCCACGTTTTCTTAGATTAAAAAATCTTGCCATATAATCAGGATTAGACATAATAACAGATTGTATTTGACTTCTTTTTTTCTCAAAAAAGTTCATTGGAAAATTCATTGGATATTTTGCCACAATTCGCATTACAGCTAATCCTACAGCCAAATATACATTTCTTTGTTTATTTAGCATTGAATGATATTCTACGTGTGATTCAACAAATTGTAAACGTTCCCACCGAGCATTTATTCTATCAAAAGATTTTTTACACATACTCTGGATATCATAAGATAAACAGATGCTTCCTTCACGATGCCTATAATAATAAAATTCCGATTGATTATATAATACCATTTGAGCATTCTGAAAAATAAGATGCATAACAGACAAGTCTTCATCTAATTTACGTCCAACAGGAAAAGTTATATTATCAAAAAGAGTCTTTTTATAAATCTTATTAAACATATAACTTTTCCACTCCTCATCATCCAATATACGCAATACCGACTCTGTCCTCGAATATCTCACACAATTATTAGATATTACATCTGTCGTTCTATGACAAAATTTACCATCAATAAAATCTGCTACTCCATAAACTATAATATCTGCATTCTTATTCTCACTAAGATTCTCCATTAAAATACTATACGTATCCGGATGTATAAAATCATCTGCATCTACAAAAGTCACATAATCAGAGTTACAAAGGATCAAGCCATTCTTCCGTGCTTCAGAAGAACCGACATTACATGTATGTATTACTCTGAAACGTGAATCATTCTCGGCCAAAGTATCACACATTTTCCCTGTATTATCAGTACTACCATCATCCACTAAAATGACCTCAAAATCAGAATAACTCTGTTTTTTAATACTATCAATACACTCCAATAAATATTCCTCCACATTATAACAAGGAATAATCACTGACAACTTATATTGCTTGTCCATAATAATATTTTTTCAATGTTTCTATCTTCCAAGAATCTTCCTACATAAAACAAAAATTCTCACAACGAAATCTAAATTATGAGACAAAAGCCACATCATTACTCTAAGTTTCTGATTAATCAACGGACAATCAATAATATACTGCCTAGCCTCAGGAATCAACTTTTTAAACTCCTTATGTTGATTAACTGACAATACCAATTCTCTCTTATTTGCTAATACTCGCCAATATATCTCACGCTTAAAATCATCAAAATATCCTTTTTCCTTAAAAAAATCAATTATTAAGGCGTCACCATACAAAAGATCCTTGTACATATCATTCGGATAATGATGTAACGCAGAAACCTCATTTGTCCTATCATAATAATACAGATGATCTGCCACATAGGTTATTTTCTTCGACAAACATATAGCTTTGATTGAAAATATAAAATCCTCAGAATACCGAACCTTCTCAAATCGAAGGTGATTTGCCTCGATAAGTTCTCTATTAAACATCATATTACAAACAGATGTAAATCCAGCGATTATCTGATGTTTTATATATGCAAATTTCCCTTTCTCAACTAAAGAATTATTAGAGATATTGGTTTTATACCCATAATCATTTATAATTTCGCAAATTGCTATATCAGAATTCTTCTCATATACAGCAGAATATAAATGATCCAGAAAATGAATATCTACCCAATCATCTGAATCTACGAACACAACAAATTTTCCAGTTGCATTATCCAAACCTAAGTTACGTGCAGAACTTACGCCATCATTTTCTTTATGAAAAACTTTAATACGAGAATCTTTCCTAGCATATTCATCACAAATATTACCTGACGAATCACAACTTCCGTCATCAACTAATATCAATTCAAAATCCGTATAATTTTGAGTCAACAAACTGTCTACACACCGATGTAAATACGATTCTGAATTATATACTGGTATTATTACTGATATAAGTGATACGAGCATTTGTGTCAATTTAAATTAATTCAACCTTAATGGATACTTCTTTATCCATGTTGCAGAATGCTTAAAAAACGATATAAATTTCAAAATACAAACTATCATAGTATATATTGTACTACGAAATCTACTTTGACGTATTTGCCAATACAAACTATTATCTACTAAATTTATATCTTTTTCATAATCATTCAATATTCTCATTGGAATTAATGAGTGAAGTACTTTCTGACGTTCAGATTCCCGTAAAGTTGCATTAGTAGCACTTATACCCGTTAAATCATATTCAGATACAACTATATCTATTGATTTGTAAGACAAATTATCAAGAACTAAAACCTGTATCCAAAATTTCCAATCTGATACGATTTTATAATTCTCATCATAACCATACTTCTTTAAAAAAACAGTTTTAATAAATGAGGATTGATGTGCTAAAGTATTTCGTAAGAAATTCGCTAAAGTAATCTCTCTTGGAGCCCTTTTAATTCCATTTGCAAGCATTATACTTCCTGTAATTACAGCAGTGCCATCTAAATAAACCAAGGCCTTCTCCACGGTTGTTTTCTCATAAAACACATCACCTGAATTCATGAAAATACAATAATCTCCTTTAGCCTTAGCTATGCCCTTATTCATAGCATTATATATACCTTTATCAGGTTCACTCACCCAATATGAAATAATATTCTCGTACTCCTTTATAATTTCTAAACTATTATCTGATGAAGCTCCATCTATAACAATATATTCAAAATCATCACTTGTTTGACAGAATACACTATCAATTGTTTTCTTTAAACCAAGAGCATTGTTGTAATTAATAGTTATAATTGATAATTTCATTTCAAGCTCCTTTCTTTAAGAATACCCTTCTGACCAGATTCTTTGCACCAGTTGTAAATATATAAAGCATAAATGCATATAAAATAACAAATGTCATTGTTATGACTACAGCATAAATGAACCAATTCACAAAGCTCGTATAGGGGTTAATAAATATAATATTCTTTATATTTATAACTATTAAACAAGCTATAATAAATAATGCTATATTCAATACAATTCCTTTCCAATATGGAATTATAGAAGTTTTAAATCCTTCCCTATATAAATAAACAGGTTTCCATATCATAATTATTGGAACCATACTTGCAATTTTTCCCAATAAGATACCTATTAAACCAAAATCCCTGGCGACCCATATGGTAACAGACAAACAAATTATCGCTTCAGCCCATGCAGACCATGTATCTCCATAATTACCATATGCATTATTAAACATATCAACAGTTCCTCTTACAATCATAATATAAGAGTTAAGTAAAATCAAAACAAGTACAGACTTATCTAAAATATATTGAGAACCTATCCACAATGAAATAAACGGCTCTATTAATTGAGAAACAGAAAAAACTATAACACCACCTACAAAATATCTTATTACTGTCAACTCCCAAAATACCTTGTCAATTTTTTGTATATCATTTTCAGCAACCAGATTTCCAACACTTGCAGCCATACCATCCATACACACTGAAAAAAGTTGGGTTATTCTACTTATTACTAATGTATAATTACCATAATAGGCTACCATTTTTAGTGATACAAATGCAAAAACCAGGATCTGATCACTTTGGCCTAACAAAAAATCTTTGATTTTATGAACAAAAACCTGTTTCGTTTTGATTATTATATAGGAATAGTTTTTTCTTTCTATTCTTCCTTTATTAACATTCGAATTAAGCCATGGATAAGTCTGATTGATCTTAAAATTTAAAATAAACGCATATATTAAACTAAATATAAGCTCAATAGCAACCCATAAATAATAATTTGAAAATTTAATTGCAATGAAAATCTGAAGTAAAATCCTTATAATATTTGCAGTTTGAAAATAAGCTGCTATAACATAATTTTTTTGATCAGCAGAGAGTAATATCTGACGATAATTTACGAAATAACCAATCAATGACGATATTAAAAAAGAATAAAAAGCAAAATAAATTATACCATAATTAAATGTTGTATGATTAAACATTAAAGGAATAAAAAGACTGATTATAAAAGCAACAATCAATATTATTAAACCTATTTTACGATAATAATATCCAAAAACAGAAATTATTGAAGAAATAACATTTTTATTTCCTTCTTGAATTGGTTTGTACAAAGCAAAACTAACCGCAGCTCCTATCCCTAATTCTGCCAAATTTAAGAAACCCAATATATTTTGAAGGGTCCCAGCCAAACCTATAAAATCAGCTCCTAATTTTTCCAAAAAAATCTTTCTGGAAAAAAATGTTATTGCCAACATTAATATATAAAAGAACATATTAACTTTAGCATTTAACAATGATTTTTTTATTCGAGACTCATTTTGCATTTTAATTAATTATAATCATTCAATTTTCTACTATTAGTATTTTCCGATCAATAAAATAAAGATCCTGTAAGAAAAATAATCAATTGAAGCCCCTATAAAAATTCACCATACTTATAATGCTGTGATAAGTAAAATCCATTTCCACCCCTGCATTATAGCATAATGAAACACCGCGTTCTAAAAAGTAGTCAGTTTGCAAATAGTTTGTTAGTTATTGACTATAGGAAATCACTATTACTTCAGTCCCTTTATCATTTTTTATAAGGCTTGTATATATAAAATACCCTGAAAGAATAAAGAAGAATTCTACAACCAGATAACCGTGTGCAAAAAAATGGAAACCACCATGCCATGCAACCAGTATTGACATAAATAAAAATCGTAAGCAGTCACTTTAGACCCGTTAAGGACCTAAAGAAACCTATTTTTATAAAGT
>OKVF01001033.1_pt1 | contig 24764 bp, 21 predicted proteins | sample 1604831 | NCBI WGS metagenome assembly OKVF01 (sample SAMN01760980, study PRJEB22395) | human gut metagenome
GTGGCGGGATCGTCCGCCTCCGTGTCGTTGCGGATGTCCGCCGCGCCGAAGTGGTAGAGCATGTCGAGCTCCTGCCGTTCGGGTGCGATGAATTTCCACCCCTCTTCGGGGGCGGTTTTCGAGCCTTCGCCGACGGTCGTACAGTCGTAGCGGGAGAATACCTCGCGGTTCATTTCGTGCAGGTAGTCGTGCAGGTGCGGTCCCAGCGAGTAATAGGGAAATACGTCCGGGTATTTGCGAAGGTCGATCTCCGGAAACGACGTGTCTTTTGCGATGTAGGGAATCGAATCCAGACGGAATCCATCGACCCCCTTGTCGAGCCAGAAACGCAGAATGTCGTAGATTTCGGCCCGCACCTTGGGGCTTTGCCAGTTGAGGTCGGGCTGCTGCCGGGCAAAATAGTGCAGGTAGTAGGAGCGTGTCGGGGCGTTGTAACACCAGGCATCGCCCTTCTCGTCGAAATGGCTCTTGCGGTAGGGCGGGTGGCCCTGTTCCTCCGGCCACCAGAGGTAGTAGTCGTAGTAGGGGTTCTCCCGCGAGGTGCGGGCCTCGCAGAACCAGGGATGCTGGTCGCTGGTGTGGTTCAGCACCAGGTCGAGGAGAAGACGCATGCCCCGTGCGTGTGTTTCTTTCAGGAGCCGGTCGAAATCCTCCATCGTGCCGAAGTCAGGCATGATCTGCCGGTAATCGCTGATGTCGTAGCCGTTGTCGGCGTTGGGGGATGCGAAGATCGGATTGAGCCACAGGGTTTCGATTCCCAGCCCATGCAGGTAGTCGAGTTTTTCGGTGATTCCGTTCAGGTCCCCGATGCCGTCGTCGTTGCTGTCCTTGAAACTGCGGGGATAGATTTGATAGACGATCGTTTCTTTCCACCAGGCTTTTTGCAAGGCAGGGGATGGAGGAGTGAATATGGGCATATTGTTCAGGATTCTGTTATACGATCGCAAGATAAGAAAAAAGAGAAGTAGAAGGTTCTTATCGGAGGAAAAAACGACAGGGAGTCAAAGACTCCCTGTCGTTCGATTCATATTTTTATGGCAATCGGATTTTACAGGCTACCTCCCTGGCGGACGGAAAAACGAAACGAGCGGACTTTTTCGACAGGCGGTTGCAGATGTCCTTCGTGCAGATATGGGAACACCCTTCCGCGGCAATCGAGATGCGGTTCTGCTCTGCCGATGGCGTGCGGAATGCTTCGATTCAGATATTTTTCGGATTTTTCAGGTGGAACAGGAGCGAAGGCAGGATTACGTCCCGCCAAAAATTCTCGGGCAGTAAGGTGCGGTATTTCCAGCGGCATGAGAAGAGTTTGCGGGTTTTCCGGCCGATACGGGTCAGGCGGTTACCTGACGGAGTGCGGTACACTCCGAAGCCGAGAATGTCGTTCAGTACCCGCTGTTTGAGCTGTGGATCCGGAACGGCAGAGAGCAGCGGTGTGAAATCCTCGTCGAGCAATTCGCCGGCCAATGCCGTGAAAATGTTATAGACCGTGTCGTAACCGGTTGCAGCGTAAAGCGTAAGGATTTTCTCGAAGTCGATTTCCGATTGCTCGCTGCGCAGGAAAAGGCCCCAATCCAGCAGATGTCGGAGGTTGATGCCTTCCGTCCCGAAATGCCGGGCCATGTGGCGCAGCAGATAGAGTGCGTTGAACATCGGGGATGGGGTGTAATAGCCCGCCGGCGCTAATCGGCTGTTCTCTGCTTCACCCACGAGAAAATCGTCTATGGCACGCTCCGTCCGGCGGTGCGACGGCATAAGCAGATGGCTGTGATTTTCGACCATGACGCCCTTGTAATGGAAAACGGCATGTTTTTCACTATCGTAATTGATTTTAATCCCCAGCTCTTCGATCAAACGGTTGCCCTTGTCGCAGTCGTCGAGCCACAGATCTATGTCGCCGCATTCGCGGTGCTCCGGCCGGGGGTAGTAAATGCTGAGGCCCAGCCCTTTCAAAAGGATCGTACGGACGCCGTGCGAAGCGAAGAGCGTTGTCAGTTCGTGTGCGGCACGGGTCTGTTGGGCATGGCGCTTCTCGATGGCTTCCGAACTCAGGGCCCAACGGATTTTGAGGGCTCTGGAGGGCTGTTGCTGTTCCGGGAGCCGGAGAATCGTGTCGAAGAGCAGGGCCGTAACGCCGTGTTGGGCCGCAAGGGTAAAAAGACGGGTCCAGTCTTCTTCAGACAAGTTCAGTATGTTTGGCTGTAATATGCTAGGGGTAATGGTTGGGCGCAACAATGCAAGCAGCAAAGTATGAAGTTTATACGTAATATCTTTTTGCACATATTCCGGAAATGGCTTTATTGGTCGATCATATACTTTGCTGTTTTTCATGTTATCAACTTGTAATTTTTATATCCGGATGTTGTTTATGGCTGCTTGATTGACAGATGGTTCTAATGTATATCCTTAATACGAAGCATAAATAGTACGATTCGATTTATCGGATAAATTTTTTTATGGATGAAACAACTTCGAGAATCTGTTCGTCGGTTAAAGAGGGGCCGGAAGGAAGACATAGTCCTCGTTCGAAGATGGTTTCCGCAATTTTGTTTCCATAATATGCGTTGCGTGAGAAAATTGGCTGCATATGCATCGGACGCCAAAGCAGACGTGATTCGATATTCTCCTGTTCGAGATGTATGCGAATGTCATTCGCTGTTTTGTTATTGCATTTTTTCGCATCGACTTCGATGCAGGTCAACCAGAAGTTCGAATCGTATTCGGAGGATGGATTCTGCTTGACATGAATTCCTTCTGTGTCCGCGAAGTTTTCGGAATAAAGTGTATGTATTGCCCGGCGGCGTGCGATATATTGTTCGAGAACAGTCATTTGACCTCGACCTATACCGGCGCAAATATTGGATAATCGGTAGTTATAACCGATGTGTTTATGGTAGTAATAGGGGCGATCTTCACGTGCCTGCGTAGCGTAGAAAATTGTGCGTTTCGCCTCTTCTTCGGTTCTGCAAATCAGGGCGCCTCCGCCAGAAGTAGTGATCATTTTGTTGCCGTTGAACGACAGCGCTCCGAATTCTCCGAAAGTGCCGCATTTTTGCCCCTTGTATTCAGATCCGATAGCTTCTGCTGCGTCTTCGCAGATTGGAATATTGTACTTTTCGGCAATGGCGCATATTTCGTCTAATTTGGCTGGCATGCCGTACAGATGTACCGGAATGATGGCTTTAGGATATTTTCCGGTTTTAGCTTTTCGATCGTGGATGGCTTGTTCCAAAAATTGTGGCGACATATTCCAAGTTTCCTCTTCTGAATCGACGAAGACGGGTGTTCCGCCCAGGTAGGTTATCGGATTGGCTGATGCCGAAAATGTGAACGATTGGCAAATCACTTCGTCTCCGGGACCTATTCCCAATTGCAAAAGTCCCAAATGAATGGCTGCTGTACCGGATGAGAGGGCAACGATATGTCTGCCCTGTCCGATGAAAGTTTCTAGATCTTTTTCGAATGCATTAACGTTGGGGCCGAGCGGAACGACCCAGTTGGTATCGAATGCTTCTTGAATGAATTGCTGCTCACAGCCGCTCATACGTGCCAGCGAGAGATGGATGCGTTGTTTCATAACGAATTATTTTTGAATTTCCGGAGTCGGATACGTGTGGAAAATCGTTTGGAAAATTAGTTTCAGATCGCCTCGAAAAGTGTGGGTATAATAGTAGTCGAGATTGATTTGAACTTTGTCCGGAAAAATTATTTCATTGTTATATTTTACAGGATCGGGGACTTGTGCCAGTAGCTCTTCCTCATTGGCATATTTGAGCGAGGCTGGTCCGGTTATTCCTGGGCGTAATTTCAGAATGAGTTTATTTTCTCCAGTTAGTTGATCCGCATATCCGGGTACATCGGGACGTGGTCCGACGAAACTCATGTCACCGATCAATACATTCCATAATTCGGGGAGTTCATCGAGTTTATATTTTCTCAAAACGGCACCCAAAGGGGTGATTCGGCTCTCTCCTGCAATGGAAATACTGGAGCCTGAATGGATTACTTGCATCGAACGGAATTTATACATCGTGAAGAGCTTTCCCTCTTTTCCGACACGAACCTGTTGGAAAATGACAGGGCCTCCCGGCATTTTGATTTTGATCAAAATAGCTATGATTAGTAGAACCGGACATAAACAAATCAGCCCCAAAAATGATGCCATGCGGTCGAAAATCCACTTTGCGTCCATTGTAATGACAATTATCGAAAAATTTTATACGCGATTTTTTTTACCCAAGCAGGGGCGACGAGCAGACAGAACATGGCATAGGCGAATAAGTCGGCGGTATGGCCGTAGTGCAAGTTTTTGTTGATTTGCAATCTGTCCGCCAATTGCTTTTTTGCAAAGCCCCATCCATTTCGGCGCTTTTTGAACAGGGCTTCGGTCATTCTGAATTTCAATACTACGTTCGGAAGATTCGCTATATTCACTCCATGCGTTAGGCCGTCGTACCAAAGCATCGTATCTTGGTTTTTCCGATATTCAGGGCGGTAACAATGTCCGATTTTATCGAAAAAACTTTTGCGGAATAAAACGGCGGGATGGGCGAGGGGATTTCTTTTCGCAAAAAATTTCTTGCATTCGGCGGGTGTCGCCGGATAAACGATCGTTTTCCCGGATTCGCGACCTTCTTCGTCGATTTCGTTGATAGCTCCTCCGACGACATCTATTTCGGGGTGCTCATTCAGAAAACAGATCTGTTTTTCGATGCGATCCGGCAACGAAATATCGTCTGCATCCATACGGGCGATGTATTCGTAACCGTTGTCGAAACATATTTGGAGCAGATCGTTTAAGACGCAGGCGAGTCCCCGATTCTCTGCAAAACGTATAATCGATACGTTTTTGTTATTTTCATACGCTTCCAGACATGAATTTAAGGAATTTCCTATGGGACCATCTACTCCTATATATATTCGACAGGAATAAGTCTGTTTTATGATGCTGTCAATAGCGGGGCGGACGTATCGGGGCGTATCGTTTTTATAAACGGGGATAATGACGGCTATTGCGGGATTAGACATTGTAAAATGATTGAATATTTTTTATCACATATAATCCTCTATGGCCTTCGAATGCTCCATCGAAACAAATCATTTTTCCATCGCGGCTCCACCTTGGATGAAGATCGCATCTTGTATCATTATCATACTTGAATGGAGCAAATACTTTTGCTATTACTTCAATGCTTTCTGTTTCTGTAGCGGGATATTTTAATATTTTAATATCCGCGATTCTAATACGGTTTGGATAGGAGTCCGTAACAAATATGTTCTGTGCTATAGGAGAATTGCTTGGATGTCCGTCATTATTGATTTTCTTCCATATGTGAAGGTAATCGTGAGTACGATCCTTCATCAAGTAGTAACCAGGACCACTTTTATATTTATTTTCAAAAGCTATGATTTCCTCACTATTTTTCCAATAACAATGGCTTACCATATCATCATCACTTAAATTATACATTTCTGTACCATCAATATTACAAGTGACCAAACGTGTATATTTTCGATGACCATTAAACCATCGGTGCAATACGATGAAACGCTTGCCATCAGGGGATATCATTAGATGATTTACTTTATGCACAGCTCCTAACATTTCTGGGCGAGGTTCAAAATGAGCAAAATCAGTATATTTTAGAAGGCTTTCTACAACACCCGTTTTAAGATCAATTTTCCAAATGCAGGTTGTATCCGGTAGATTTTCATTTGCTGTCGTTTCTGGAATTGCGGCATAACCGTATCCTTTGCGGAGCCGATGAAGTCGGGAAAAATCAAGGGAAAGGGCTGTATTGCCGTCTGGCGATATTGTATAGATAGGATATGGCAATATGCGTTCTTGTAGTGTGTGCACATTAAGAATTACAGCACAATACTTCCCAGAACGTAAATCATTGTATATAATTTCTTTATCATAACTTGGGCCTAACCATTGAGCCATACAGCCTTGCTGTACATTCCAAGTATGGGTTGTAGCAATATGGTGAGTTTTGTTATTGTCAAATGTGTCTATTAAAAGAATATCAGCTGTACATAAAGGATCCGGATCGCTCCAGGTATTATCAGCACGCATACAAAGCATATATCTGCCTGAAGCATCCCAAGGACATTTGTCATAATATCCAAAAAAATATTCTGCATTATCGTTAGGAGATACTTTAACAATATTTCCTACAGATTTTATTTTTGGCGATATTGTGTACATTATCAATTGATAACATCGTTTGATAATTTTTTTTGCTAATGGGTGTTTGTTCAGTTGATAATTTATTTTTTGTTCTATATTCATAATTTTATTTCGTATATTATTGTTTAGTTGGTGCAGAAGTAAGTTGTAGGTATAAGTTTTGATAAATTTTACTTGTATGTACTGCATTGAAGTTTTTATATACGGTTTGATATGCCTTTTCTCCCATATTTAGATGGTTTTGTTTCATTAGCATATTCATTTGCTGTATAAGTTTTGATTCGTTGTTTTGAGGAAATACGTACCCTGCATTAGGATTAACATTATAAATTTCCAAATGTTGTTCAATATCTGAAAGAATGAATGGCAATCCTGTTGCCATTGCCTCTAATACGCCATTTGGAAGCCCTTCTGATTTGCTGGCAGAAATGTAAGCGTCACAAGCTTTTAGGTAATGATGTACATCCATGACATTACCTCTGAAATCAATATTTTTTATTTGCTTATATTTTTCTTTTAGTTTTTGATATAGTTCTCCGCCTCCTAAGACAAGTAGGTATATCTTTGGATTATCTTTGAATGTTTGGGAGAATGAATTTAATAGAAAATCTATGTTTTTTCTCTCTATCAGTTGTCCTGTATATACGAAAATAAATGCATCCTTTGGAAGTGACATCTCTTGGCGAATGGTTTGTTTTTCTATTGCAGATGCTTGTGTATAATATTTTAAATCTATACCATTGCGAACGTAATTGTAGGTTAATCCTAATTTATCGTGGTATATTTGGGCTAAACTTTTAGAGCAGGCAACTACTTTTTTTGCATGTTTTATAGCATAATAATGTAACTTTGCTAAAATCATTCCCTTTAATTTGCCAAATTTAGCAGGATAATCATCGTAAATATAATTGCGTAATGTAATTATCTGTTTCCATTTTTTCATTCTACTAACAGCATAATCAGGAAATACACCTAATGAATGAATAATATCGGGTTTTAATTGGTTTAATGTGTGTCGTAGTGAAATATCATGTCCGGTTATTACATCAAGTTTACTCGTTGGAACGAAAATATGTTTTACATACGGGGTGTATAAATGTAATTGACTTTGGGCTGTGTCCTCTGGATAAATTGTTATAAGGATTGGTTCGAATGTTTTTTTATCCAAATATTTGATTATATTTAACATTTGTTGGATAGGACCGCTCTTTTTGCATGATGTTATGAGAAATACAATTTTTATCATGATTATTTATTTGTTATTTTTTGTATAAACATTTCCCATAATCCATAAATGTGATTGGGGTGTAGGGTTTCACAAATTTTACGTGCTTCTTCAGCTATTTTTTTTGCAAAGCTAGCATCTCCAAGTATTTTCTCCATTGCGGTCTGTAATGCTTCCACGTCGCCAATGGGGGTTAGCAATCCATTCGTCCCGTTTTTTATCAGAAATCTCGCGCCCCCACCTTTGCAGTCGGTCGATATGCAGGGTATTCCTAAAGCCATCGCTTCCATCAGTGCGTTGGGCATACCTTCGAAGTCGGATGAAAGCACGAACAGTGAAGAACGTTCGATTTTCTTCCGGATTTCTGTCGTGTAACCGGGAAAGCTGACTTTGTCGGCAATTCCTAAGTTTGAGGCCAATAATTCGAGGTCTTTCCGCAGCGGACCGTCGCCGTAAATGACCAGTTTGTAGGCTGGATATTTGGCTGTTATACCCGCGAATGCTTTTATCAGGAGAGCATGATTTTTCTGTTCGGTCAGCCTGCCGGAGGTAACGATCTGCTTGTTTCTCGGACCTGTGTATTCTGCGGTGATGAACTCCTTGTTGATCGCATTCGGAATGATTTTTACGGCTGCGCTGCCGATGGAATTCCCGTACCAGTTTTTTTGAATTTCGGTTTGGAATACCCAGCCATCGGCTTTATGGGCAACTTTCTTCAATCGCTTTTGTTTCGAAGGAGGGTACGTGGAGGGATCGACACGCTCCGAAGCGATAATTTTGGCTTTGGTGAGGAATCGAAGCGATAATAGCAGGATTGTCGGTATCGGCAACATAACTATATAACAGTCGCATCGGGTTTTGCGGATGAGCTTGCATACTCTGTAGAAACGAAGCAGATTGTCGTGCAGGAAGTTGCTCCGTTCTTGCTGGTGCAAGAGTGCTTGGCGGCTTATTTTTGTCGAAAGCGGATACGTCGCCTCGTCATCGGATATGGTGATAAATTCGATATCGTGTTCACGTTGGCAGAGAAAATTGGCGAGGTTGCAACAAACTCGTTCGGCTCCTCCGCCCGAAAGTCCGCTTGTAAAGAAAACGATCTTCATGTTATTATTTACGAATCAATTGCAACATTTTGCCGGTGTTCTCTCCGAACAAGGATTCGCCGTTGACCATTTGGCAAAACCAAGCACTTTGCCCTGTCGTATTGACTTCTATAAGAACAACGGCTCCTTCTGTATCGAGAGACAGATCCCAGGACAGAATCCCTAAGTACGGTAGATTCGCATGCATTTTTAGTACAGTTTCTTTTATTCGAGTCAAATTCCCCCCCCCTATGTTGTAGCCTGAGAATTTGACCTTTGTATCCGGGTGAAAAACAAAATGTTCTCCTTGTTCCGAAAATGCTTCTTTTTTTAGTGTACCGTCTGCGTTTATTCCGATACATACTCCTCCGTAATGGATGTTATCACGATCGGATGAAGATCGGCCCAGCCTCAATGCGATGGGGCAAATATGGATTCGGTCGTCGAGGATATAGGTTATGACCCGAAACGTATTTACAGACGATGGATTCAATGTGGCAAGAACGTCCGCTTGATGGATTAATTCCTGTACAACGAAATTATTTCCGAATTTTTCCAGTACTTCCCGAACGGCCAAAGAGCTGCCGATGTCTTGTCCTCCGACAAAGTTGCATATCTGCACATCGCGTCCGCTACTGGTGTCTATCGTCTTTTTCACCACGCATTTGCCTCGGTCGAATAATGACATATAGGCTTCGGCTGGGGATAACAGAGCATTGTTCCCGTTTCTGTATATGCCTTTTACGCAGGATAGATAGGTTTGGGGGATGTGAAGGCCTTCTATTCCGGAGAACAATAGCGGCAAAAAACTTTTGTCGCCCAATATTTCTGCTTCTCTGTATGGATTGAGTTTCGGCTCCAATCGTGTCGAAAATAGAATTTCGGGGAAATAATCTTTGCAGTATATGCCGGTGTAGCTTTGGTACAGTCTGTGCCAGGCCGTAGATAACGATTTTCCGTAGTTTTTTCGGAAGAATTCTTTTATCTCCTGCTTCTGGGTTTCAGTCAGGGAAACTTTATCGATCAATTTTCGTTTTTTTTGGATGTTCTGCCTTTCCGAATAGGATACGAGTACTCGCCGGATCGTTCGGCTGATTGCCGTCAGATGATTTTCTATCGTATGTACAGTGCCCATTTTATCTTGTTTTAGGTGGTAATGTAAGCCATTCTCCGAATTTGTAATCCCAGTCTTCCGGTTCGAACGGAGTCATACCGCTCCAGTGGAAAAAAGTCAATTCGCCGAAATATACTTTACCATTGACTTCGTACAGATCCACACGTACCTGCGGATAACCTGCGGATAACTGGGCTGCCAATTCTTTCATTTTGTCGAAATTCAGAGGTTTATTCGGTAATACGGAGGCGTTGGGATGGCCGTTACGGAATGGAAGGTGGTTGTAATCGGCATCGAAGAAGTCGAATTTTGTTTCTTCTCCCTGTGTCATTCGATCGGAGGCAATGAAGAGTGCTTTCACTTTTCCGTCAAAACAGAAGAATTTATAGTCACGCAGCTCTCCGGAAGCATTGTCTTCCATATATTGCTCGGCAATGATCCGGGGTTTTATGTCTTTGTATGGCCATTCGCGCATTCCCCAGAAAAAATTATGCCGCAGGCAAGCGTTGATTTTGCGATGGACTTTTTTATAGTTCAGTTTTGATTTGTCCTTGCAAACGATCACACCGCCGCTGTCGTGCGTACATTTCAGCACGAAACGTTCGGGTAGTTTCGAAAAATCTATATCCTCGAATTTCTCCCATACACCGAGTGTGGGGATGAGGTATTCGTGCCCGATGATATCGCCGACGATGGCCTTTACTTCGTATTTGTCGCACAACTGTGTGTATCGTGGATTCCGGTCGTAGAGTTTGAGCCATTGCAGTTTTTCGCTGAACGATTTCGGGTGTTCCAGATCGAGTTTTTTATGCATACGCGCCCAAAAAGCAATCTTCAGATATGATTTATCACTTACCCAGTTGAAATATTCTCGGTGGCCCAATGTAAGCAGCAATAAGGCTGGATTTTTTATAATATCTGTTATCGAATGGGACATATTAGTCGGCGGATGTTGATTATTTTGTCATTTGTTTTTTGTAGGCAGGATTAGCATGTCGCCCAGTTTTTTATCCCAATCTTTCGGTTCGAACGGAGTCATACCGCTAGTGGGAAAGAAAGTCAGTTCTCCGAAGAAAATATCCATTCCGATCGTATAAAAATCGACTCGGAGGAATGGGATTCCACAACTAAGTGTTTCTGCCAACGATATCATTTGAGGTAGAGTTGAAGGCATAGAAATAATGCGATCGAATTGTGGTGGGTATGCTGTTTCGACCAACGGAAGGATTTCTCCCGTTGGGGTATAATAATTAGCATGATGTTCCGTAAAACGATCAAAATCTATTTTGAATAATTTTACTTTTCCGTTGAAACAGAAGAATTTATAGTCGTATAATTCATGGGATTTTTTATCTTCTATGTATTGTTCTGCGATGATGCGGGGTTTTATGTTTTTGTACGGCCACTCTCCATTATGATGGAAGTAGTCTTCCTGCAATCCGGTGCGTAATCCGTTACGGACTTTCTGCACATCCATTTGCTGTTTGTCTTTGCAAATGTACATTCCCGTTCCGCTGTTGTGATTGCATTTGATGACGAATTTGTCGGGCAGAGTATCGAAATCCACTTCTTCCGCTTTTGTCCATACTCCCAAGGTCGGGATGATGTATTTTTCTCCGATACGTTCGGCTACCCACTTTTTTGCCTCTATTTTGTCTGCCATAATAGTATATTCCGGGCGGCGATTGTATAGTTTGAGCCATTGCAATTTTTCGTTGAATGTGTGGGGGGATTTCCAATTGATTCCCCCCCCCATTTTTAGTCGAAACTTTAACGACAGAAATAGCTTGTCAGATAGTAGATTACATCCGTATAGAAAGTTGAGTAGTTTATGTACCAACAGGGATGGACGGGAGATACCCCGGTTTATTTTCGAATAAAAGGAGTGAAGATATTCGAAACGGGCTTTTTCAGATGGTATAGGATCTTGATGATACATAAGAAATAATTTTATTTCAATTTCGATACGACTGTCCTCAATTTATCGAGATGGGCTTCGCAGTTGAGATAGTTGAGTATTTGATATCTCTTTTTTCGGGTAATGAACGACGGCAGTAGGCCGTGTACGAAAAGTCGTTTGGCTGTGCGGGTGCAATAGGGCTGGAATGGAACCAGAAAATTGCGACTTGTTTTTTGTGCCCACGTTTCGAATGTTGTGTTCAGCTGGTCTTCGTTCGAGATTATTTGGTTCAACTTGTCGATGCGTTCTGCGAAAATTTTACGTTCGGCTTCGTTCATCGGTATAACGGAAGGTCGTTCGTTGCATTGTGTATACGGGTATAATTCGAATTGAGGTAATGTCTGTTTGTCGAGTCGAAGCGATACCATGAAACCTTCGTTCCAGGGACCGTGACGTTCGCTTTTATGATCGAAAAGCAGATTTCCCAAGCCATAGAAAATAGGTTTTCCGTGGTATATTTCATATCCCGAATAACAATGCTGGTGGTGGTTGATTATTGCGTCGGCGCCGGCATCTATAAAAAAACGATAAGTTTCTTTCATGCGGGGAGATGGCAACGCGTAATGTTCGTGTCCTCCATGCACGATGACCAAAACATAATCGGCTTTTGTCCGTGCCTCTTGTATATTGTAATATTGTTGTATCGGATTTAATGGATTGGCGCCGGCGGTTGTGGCCGTTGCTATAGAGAACTCATGTTCACAACAATTCACGATCGCTAATGTTCCCTTCTCTTTTTGATTTATGTACAGAACAGTTGCTGCTTCAGCCGAATTCTTACCGATGCCGACTGTCTTTATTCCGGCGTTTTCAAGCAGTTCGCGGGTTTCAATACAGCATTTTGTACCTTGGTCGAGGATGTGGTTGTTGGCGAGTGTGCAAACATTGAAACCGGCATACTTGACGGCATCGACTGCGGCGGGCTGCCCTTGTAATGTGGGACCGCTTTTGGTAATTGGAACTCCTGCGTGCAAAACGATTGGGAATTCGAAATTTATGATACTGACATCTGCCTGCTCCGTGAGGTATTTAATGTCGTCGAACAACGAAGCGTAGTTGCCACGGGCGATAAGATCTGATATTCGGTATCTATCGCAAAAATCGCCTGCTATCAGAACATTCATAAGCGAGCTGTTATTTTGTTGATTATTCTATTGGCACAATATGCTGTCGTTATACCTGTTACAATAATCAATGTATAGCGCAGGTAATTACCGTAATTCAAATGGTCAAGTGTGGTTTCCCAGGGTAATAAACCGATCAATAATATCATACAACCATTGGTCAAATAGGATTCTAACGAGATTTGCCCCATAAAAGTACATATCCGTTTGATCCATACGCTTTTTTTGATGAAGAAGTACGATACGAGCATAATCGGATATATCTCCAACCATTCCCAGAACGTATTTGCCGGAAAGATAATTTTTATGACGAGAAAACAGCCTGCTATTATTCCTGTCAATTTCAAAAGATTGACTTTCTTGCCTTTTAGAATACTGGGAGCCATATAATATCCTATGAGATAGGAAGGAATTCGTTGCAGTACGAAAGCAGTATTATTCCATACATGCGAAAACAAATTGTTGTTTTCGATTTTGATGGTACTGATTAACAGTAAGATGATGCATAAAGTCACGGTTAGCAGAGTTTGATATTTTGTTTTATCTATTATTCGGGCATAAAAGGGAGTTAAGAAATATAGCGGAATCAACATGGCGATATACCAAAAACCTTTGTGCTCCAACCAATAGTTCAATGTGGAAAGGCGGTATAAAAATATAGAAATGGAAAAATGTCCGTCGTTTACACAACCCAATACCAGGTAGTAGGGGAAGCAAATGAGTAGATAAGGTAGTAAAATGTGCCTGTATCTTTTTGCATACCACCGAATTACCCCCCCCCGATTCCATTTGGTCATTTTGCGTAGGGAGTGGTACATGCCCAATCCGGATAGAAACAGGAAGATATCGACTCCTCGGTTGCCGGTGATTATGATCCATCGCAGTATGTCGTTCGGACAATGTATGGCGGGAGGTAATAAGGAGTGGCATAATAGGATGAGTACGGTGGCTACTCCCATTAACTCTCTGCGGTATTGAGTGAAAATACCTAATGATACATACATACTGGGGCGCTTGTTATTATGTTTTGATCTTGAAATAGTGTTCGATATTTATAAGGAACTTAGGGGTGTTTGGAAGTATTTTATATATTGTATTTTTAATTATATAGTCTATCAATATACAGGAAACGAATACACTTAATATAATAAGAGAGGAGTATCCCAAATATTCGAATATTCCCGCATTCCATAATTTATCTGTTCTTAGAATGTCTGTCCAAAACCATTTGAATAAGCAAGTATGTTCGCTTATAAGATAGACAGCTAGGGTATGTGCCGATAATTTATTTATGAAGTTTGATTTGAAAGTTAGATGTTTTATTCCTAAGAATAGATAAACGGAACTTATCATAACTGGTACACTCGACATCTGTTTGGGGTATAGCGATGCAAAATCAGTATAATTCCATCGAAGGGCCAATAAAGAGAGGCTGTACATACCAAAGGCAACCGTTATCGATGTTATAAAATTCAATAGGTTGTTTTTGAATTCGATTCGAATGCATTCTTTTTTAATTGCATAGGCTATCAAATACAATAGGATAAATCTGAAAATATTAAATCCGAATGGATCTGTTACGATAAATATCGTTGGAATAACGGATACGGCTATGAATAGACTTATGCATAGAAAACGTATCTGTTTTTTCGAGCAGGCATTCAATACGTAGTTGAGAAATGGGTGTAAAAATAGTAAAAATACATAAGGGGTCAGAAACCAATATCGTTTAAAGATGATAGGCATTGCATTTTTGATGATGTCGGTATATGATGCCATGCCAATAATGAAAAGTAATAAAGCAATGCTTAATGAATAAAATGTGATTTGTTTGGATAAATTGAATATTCGGGTAATGCTGAATTCTTTGTCTATTAGAAACCATGCGCCTATTAGTACAAAACATGCTACTCCAATTTGGGCGAAATTTCCGAGGAAATAAGCTGCTGCTATATTGCTACCACTTGCTGCTGATCCTCCATGCCAAACATAATGAACAGCGACTATGGACAGCATGCAGAATATGCGGAGCAACTCGAAATTACTTGAACGGACGGTGGGGGGGGGAAATTCGGGGATTGCATCATTGATAAAAAATTATTGTCAATAAAATTATATATTTATAGCAGGCTTTTTATGCGGGATATGATATAATCTACCGGAGGTACAAAGAGGAAGGTAATAAGAAATATAGGTATCAAAAGCAGGAAAAACAACAGAGTCCCGTTGATTGTATATCCGTAGTGCACCAATAGAAGCTGAATGCCCCACGGAAAAATGAATGTTCCGATAAAATTTGTGAAATATACGGAAAAAGAAACTTTCCCAATCTGTTCTATTTTTTTTGTAATATAATTGCGCGTTTGGTTGTTTACAGTTTCCCCCCCCCTTATTTCTTCAGATTTTCGTTGTACGTATAGGAATAAATAAAAGAAAGACCAGCCGATGATAGATGGTATAAGCGCATAGATCCAATAATGTAATCTCAATGCATACCATAGTAAGTTCCCGATAAGTCCAAGGCAGATAAAGCAGAGCAGCAGGTTATTTTTAGACAGTTTTGTATTTTTCAGATAATAGTTTAGCGTTACACCGATCAGCATACAGGGAAGTTGATTTATGATGCTGTAGTAAGTGAAACTACCTGGTTTAGATAGAGTCCAGTCGCCGATAATGAAGAAAATACCGGTTTGAAAAATAGCAGAAACGATGACTCCACCTAATGGCAGCAGGAAGAGTAGTCGGGGATTATATGTTTTGATGTATCGATATAATTTATAAATTAACGGGAACAAAAGATAAAATAAAAATATGGTTCCGATAAACCATCCGCCCGGGACGATGTTGTTGAAAGCTTGGTAGTCCAATCCATTCAGTAAGAAGATATTTGCAAGAATACTTAATGGATTATGCGATATTTTGTAGAATGGCTCTACATTGAATGTAGCTATGTAGTAAGAGATAATTTGATAGAACAGAATGAATAAAATATAAATTGGTGCTATGCTCAAATATCTTTTTTTGAGAAACGTTTTATAAGTGGTTCTATTTTTTTCTGTAGAGTTTTCGTATTTAGCCAATAATCGTTCCCAGGATTTGACTGCGAGAAAACCTGAAATGACGAAGAATAACTGGCATCCGAAAGCACCTGCATGTAAAAATTCCCTAATTAAGGGATTTATTTCTTTAATTAGTTGGGGTGCATGTACTAAAATAACCCCCAATATGGCCAAGCCTTTTAGGAATGTGATGTATTGCAGGTTTCCTACGTGCTTCATATTTTAGAATAGATTAAGAAGTTTGTTCGTTTCGAAATGCATAAAGAAGACATCATCCAAAGTTGTTTCCGATTCCCAAAGTAGCATTAGTAATAATAGTGAACTTGCATAGGCGATACTGAATAGTCGTGGTTTGATAATTTTTCGAGATACTCCGATTTGGTTCGCTATATAAATGTAATTGAATATGATGAGAATGAAAAAAAGCCGACTGAAGTTTACGGCAAAAAATTGAGGTACCAGCACAAGGCTGAAAATGATATTCAGTTTGAGAATTTTGTGATTGAAGACAGAACGTAGTGATTTCTGTTTCGGACTACTGATTTCTTGGTTGTTGGAATGCCTGCTGTAGTAGTATAATACCGGGAAAATTATGAATAGGTATTTGACGGTGTTATACAATGCGCCTGTCATATTGGCATAATGTCCGGTCATATATTTGTCGATTGTTGCTTCGCGTATAAGAAAATGTGAATATATGCGGAATAATAGATTGTCACTAAATATAGAAACCATATAGATAATAACGATGATTAGGAGAACAAGCTTGATTCCGTTTTTTCTGTTGATGAGGATCCATAATGGAATGAAAAATAGTAGAACCCAGTATGCGCTGTGGAACAAAGCTGCGAGTGCGATCAGGCCAGCTGAAAATAAATATTCTTTCGTCGATCTTGCTCGGACAAGAAGTAATATGGCGATTATTGCTATGATCAAAGCCATTGAATTACGTAATAGGCAGGCATCGAACATCGCTGAGAAAATAAGGTAAGAACTCCATACTGCATTCGGATGTACCGTCAGTTTTCTTATGATTATTGATAAGGCGGAACAAAATAAAATACCCGCGATATATCTGAATTCTATATAACTACATCCAAGTTTTCCGCAAATATCATTTAACCAGACATATCCTATTTCATAGGAAACATCATAACCTTGTTTTACAGTATTGTAGATGTCTTCATAATTGTAAAAGTCTAAAGGATCTTGACTACCTCCAAAAAGAGCGCATACGATGACGCATTGCAGAATATTTATTCCGATGTTCTTCGTGAACAGATATCCCGACAGGATGATTATCAACAGGAACAGATAGGCTCCTTCCATAAATTATCGGTTAAGATTGTTGAGTATCTGATTGATTTTACTCGGATTCCCATAGATGCAGGGTGAATCGTAAGGACGGTCGGGAAATGCACCGTATTCCAATTTGATTTTCAAACCATGTTCTTGGATGAATTGTTCTACGCGCTCGGCCAGGCTTATGGGCTGACCTGTGCAGCAATTTATGATACCGGTAACTTCGCGTTGCATAATGACGGCACTGATTATTTCCGCCAACTTGTCCACGGTAATAAAGTCGTATTTGTTTTTTCCCGTAGTGAATGGAAATGTTTCTCTTCCTTCTTCGTCCGCGAGGAGTAACTTGCAGAAAATGGAGTTGTTCTTTTTATCATCGCCGAGAATATAATATCCCCGTAGCCACTGTAAAATACAGCCTTTTTGCTGGGCGTATTGCATCATACAACGGCGGAGAGCATCTTTGGCGATGCCATACATGGAAAGAGGGTTGCAGGGTGTATTTTCGTCAATTGCCCCTTCCCAGTAGCCTATTTCGTGCATTGTTCCCATAACAGCGAGCTGAGGTAATCCGTCATCGATTATTCGAGTAAGGAATCGGTAATGGGCCGATAGATCTCCCAGGTGAGTTGAGGCATTGTGTACGAATCCATTGCGCCAAGCCAGATGTAGACATACGTCCGGGGTTCCTAATAATGTATATATGTTTGTATCGGGAAGGGTGAAAAGGTCGATGTTTTTCCGTTCGGCGCGTTTGTCTACTTCGTCGGTATTAAGATCACATGCTATGACTTGGATTCCTTTATCAAGTAATGTTTTTACTATATGAAGACCTATATATCCGTTGGCTCCGGTTACTAATATTTTCATTTTGAAGGAAGATTAAAATGTGTCAATAAATTGATTATAAGTAATTTTCGATGAAATTAAGTAACTCGATCGGGGACATTTTTTCTTTATAATGATAATTTATATCGATCGGGTCTTTGATTTTTTTGAGGAAATCGGAGTCAATATCGTTTGGAGAGGTGAATGTAGAGATATATTCCAGATTGAAAAACGGTTCATTTTTGATATGCGGGTTGTTGGTCAAAAGTTTTTTTCCAAGGCAGACCGCTTCGCAAGCTCTTTGTGTAAAGCCGATGCCATTTTTTTGCATTACTTCCAAGATACAATGGGTGTGGAAGATGTATTGCAAGTTTTCTTCATAAGGGATCGACTTATTTAAATAAGTTATTTCATCCTTATATTTCTGGTCCTGAATATCGACGCCGGCTAATAGCAGATTGGGTTTTAAGTTGTTGTCTTTGAGAATTGTGTATATTTTGAAAATATCATTTAATCTATTTTTGGCTTTGGCCAACATATAGACGTCGCTATAGGGCATTTTTTTTATTTTTCCGTGATAGGATGAGTACACCAATGGGTGATAGATGAATCCGTATGTTGCACAATCTCCTGGATCGAAGGACAGAACCAAGTCGAATTGCTTCTTTAAATTGTTGCAATAGAATGGATGAGTGCTTGCCAGATCTTGTAAAATGCATACGAGTTTTGCATTGGGAAATTTTTCTCTTAAGTATGTTGTAATACCTACGTCCTGTTTGATCCAATTCATAAATACGATGAAACAGAACGGTTTTGAAACTGGAAACCTATGTTTGAAATAAGAATCGTTCCAAGCTGTTTTGAACGGTAATTTGACCAAACGGTTGATTGTGGGGTTAAAATGAATCCTATATAATAACCCTTTTAATGAGTTGATAGGGGGATATGGCCCTGGAATGTACTGTACGTTGTTGAATTGATAGAGATCAGAATACGAAAATTTATACAGATCCCAATCTGATCCCAATATCACATAGTTGTATTTATCCATTTTGAACAGAGATAAATTTTTGGTAGTAATAGATCAATGTGGTACAGTATATTATGGAGCATAATACATTAGTTAATAATGCCCCTTCGGTATTAAAGAGATAGACAAATGTCGTATAGCCGAATATTTTGAATACTCCATTGGCAATGCTGCTGTTTCGAATGGCTTTACCTTGTCCATGAGAACCCAGATAGCGATTGATCATATCTCCGAATCCATGGATACTGAATCCTGCCGCTAACCATACTGCATAATTACCGACGCTATGGTATTCTTCGGAATAAAGGAATGCTATTAGCGGTTTGATGAGTAAGATAAACAGGATACAAGTACCGACAGTAAGCAGAATGGAATTTTTGAGAACTTTGGAGGGAATACGTGGTTGTGTTGCAAATTGTTTGAAATAGGTGGTGCCAATGATGGCAGGAAGAGTTGATAGTGGTGTAGTTACGGTCAGTGCTAAAGTGTAGAACCCAACTTCAGTATTGTCTTCGTTGAACACTCCTAATGTGATTCCTGCCAGGTAATTGGATGCTACCATAAATAATGATCCTATGTATAATTGTAGTCCGTATTTATGATTTTCGTCATTGAGTTCTGTAAATATGTGTTTTACGTTGGATATCTTAGGATGAGCGGAGAGGATGATAATTAAAAGTACTGCAGAATAGATTCCCCATTGAATAGATATCACCGATTCCGAATCAGCTCCCCATTGCTGATAAACAAAGACGGCTGTAAGAATATACAGGAGTGTCGGTAACAAGCGTGCTATTGATAAACGTCCTATGTGGTTGTCTCCTTGTGAAACGGTATTGATATAGTTGAGAAGTAGAGGGTAGTAACATACGGGAATCGAAATTAAAAATAGTTGTGCTATGGCGGGATTAGCAGGACTATGGGCAAAATAACATACTAACATGGAAAGGCTCAATACGACACAAGCCATGATGAGTATGAGTAGCATTGTTCCCCGGATTGTGCGGGACCGCAATTCATTATTACTCAATGCCAACAATCGACTGCCGGACAGGAAATACCCGAATAGCAGCAGCGAAGCGATGAAATTGATGATGTTTTGTACGTATCTCACGTCGCCATAATCTGCCGGAGATAAAAATCGGGTGTTGATTATCGAGGCGACGACGCCCAATAGAACGCCCGACAGGGTCGAGGCATAGAGTATGACGACTTGTTTTGTCTGTTTCGTGAATTTCATGGAACCGATTGGGAACTATCGCTGCGTCTTTTGATGATCTGAGCGGGAATACCGCTGCAGATGCAATTATCGGGAATATCCCGGAATACGACGGAGTTGGGCTGTATGGCTACATTGTCGCCTATTTTACATTTTCCGGTTATCTTGACACCGGGACTTAATAATACGTTGTTGCCGATGATAGGGCGGTTGTCCGGCGTCTTATTTAATCCGATGACGACACCGCTGTTTATCTGGCAATTACATCCCATTGACAGACAATTTACTATCACTCCCCCCCCCTTGAATGCGGGATGCGCAGGCCGGGGCCGACCATATTCAGGCCGATTGCGATTTGGTATTTACCTCCGCGACGGGAAAGTCGGATTTTCCAATAGCAGGCCAGTAGCCGGTGCCAAAGATTCGCTCGTGTATTGTGGTAATATTCGCAATGTCTCAATGCGGTCAGATAATGGAAGGCAATACAGGACTCCGATTTCATGAATAGTCCGAGCCTGTATTTCAGAAAGCCGATCGATCCGATATTGCGCTGCCGGTCGGCTCGAATGTAATTTTCGAGATCTTTTCGGGAGTTAATCATTGTTGCCTGTCGTTTGTTGTTTTTCGTACCATTGGGCGAAAATAGCGATCCCTTCCGCCAGAGAAACCTGCGGCCGATAGCCGAAATCGCGTTCGAGTTTTGTCGTGTCGGCGTAGGTCGTGTATACATCTCCCTGTTGCATGGGCATCATTTGCAGTTGGGCGTTCTTGCCGAGGGCCTGTTCGAGCGTATGGATGAAATCCATCAGTTGAACGGGATGTCCGCATCCGATGTTATAGACTTCGGCCGGAATAGGACGGTCTTGTGTCGGGGCCGGGGCTTTGCCGATGACGCGGACCATCCCTTCGATGATGTCGTCTATATAGGTGAAGTCGCGTGAAAGATTGCCGTGATTGAATACTTTGATCGGTCGCCCCTCCCGGATGGCTCCGGCGAATAGCATGGGGGCCATATCGGGACGTCCCCAGGGGCCATATACCGTGAAAAACCGTAAACCGGTGGTCGGAATTCCGTACAATCCGGAATAGACGTGCGCCATCAGTTCGTTCGATTTTTTCGTGGCAGCATAGAGGGATACGGGGTTATCTACCCGGTCTTCCTCCGAAAAGGGTGTTTTCGTATTGCCGCCGTAAACCGAACTCGAGGAGGCGTAAACGAAATGCCGGACCGGATTGTGTCGCACGCACTCGAGCAGGTTGAGGAATCCCACGATGTTGCTGTCGATGTAGGCATAGGGGTTTTCGATCGAATAGCGTACGCCGGCCTGTGCCGCCAGATTGACGACGGCATCGAATTTTTCAGTTCCGAACAGGTTTTGCAGGGCCTGTCGGTCTTCGAGGTGCATTTGGATGAACCTGTAAGCGGGATAACGATCGCTCTGCACCGGTTGTCCTTTCGCAACGAGATTCCGGTGAATGCCTGCCGTTTCGAGCCGGGCGTATTTGAGCCGGACATCGTAATAGTCATTGATAGAATCTATGCCGACGACCTGATTGCCCGCTTCGAGCAATCGTTTGGATAGGTGGTAGCCGATGAATCCGGCAGAACCGGTCACTAATATTTTCATGGTTTTCGAATTTTTTACCGGCCTTACGATTTTCGGTTTTAGGCTGTATGTTCAAAAATCGACCTTCTATATTTTACGGTACAGGAGGCCGAAATTTCGAAAAAACGGATTGTGACTTCTCGTCGTTCGAAAGCTATTTGCCGATCGCCGCGTACTCGAATCCTTCGGCAATCACTTCGTCCTTGCTGTAAATGTTGCGCCCGTCCACCAATACCGATTGTTTCATAACCCGTTTGATGACCGACCAGGAGGGAATTCGGAACTCCTTCCATTCGGTCAATACCGCCAGAGCGTCGGCGTCGATCACCACATCGTACATATCTTTGCAATAGACGACCCGGTCCCCGATTCGGCGGCGGCATTCGTCCATCGCTACCGGGTCATATACCTTCACGGAGGCTCCCGCTTCGAGCAGCTTTTCGATAACGACCAGAGCCGGTGCTTCGCGCATATCATCTGTTTCGGGTTTGAAGGCCAGGCCCCACAAGGCGATCGTCTTGCCCCGGAGTGTTCCGAGCTTATCTTGCAGTTTCTTGACTACGATCTCTTTCTGGCGTTCGTTGACCGCTTCGACCGCTTCGATCACTCCCATCGTATAGCCGTATTCGCGGGCGGTACGGGCCAGGGCTTTCACGTCTTTCGGGAAGCAGGAGCCGCCGTATCCGCATCCCGGATAGAGAAATTTCGAACCGATGCGGGTGTCTGCGCCGATACCTTTGCGCACCATGTCCACGTTGGCTCCGACCAGGTCGCACAGATTGGCGATGTCGTTCATGAAGGAGATGCGTGTGGCCAGCATGGCATTGGCTGCGTATTTGGTCATCTCGGCCGAGGGAATGTCCATGAAGTAGAGCCGGTAGTTGTTCATTTGGAACGGACGGTAAAGCCGTTCCATGACCTTTTTTGCCCGGTCGCTCTCTATGCCGACGACCACACGATCGGGCGACATGAAGTCCTTGATCGCTGCGCCTTCCTTGAGAAATTCGGGGTTCGAAGCCACTTCGAAATCGATTTGCTCGCCGCGTTTGGTCAGCTCTTCCTCGATGACGGCCTTGACTTTTTTTGCCGTACCTACCGGTACGGTGGACTTGGTGACCAGAATCGTGTATTTTTTGATGTTCCGGCCGAATGTCCGAGCTACTTCGAGTACGTATTGCAGGTCGGCCGAACCGTCTTCGTCCGGCGGCGTGCCTACGGCCGAGAAAACGACTTCGACGTTGTCGAGGCAGGTGGTCAGGTCCGTGGTGAAATGGAGCCGGCCCGCTTCGACGTTCCGTTTTACCAGGTCGTCCAGTCCCGGTTCATAGATAGGGATTTCACCGTTTAACAAGCACTTGATTTTTTCCGGGTTGATGTCCACGCAGGTAACATCGATTCCCATTTCGGCAAAGCAGGCTCCCGATACGAGACCCACGTAGCCTGTGCCGACGATTGCTATATTCATTGATTTTGTTTTTTAGATTTATTGATGTTTGCAAAAGGGGGTTGTCTTGTGTGTCAGAATCATGCACTGCCGGGCTTACTACCGGTTTTTATACATGGATTCGTAGTATTTCTCGTATTCGCCCGAGGTGATATGGTCCATCCACTCCTGGTTTTCGAGGTACCAGCGCACGGTTTTTTCGATGCCCTCTTCGAATTGCAGCGAGGGTTCCCAGCCCAGCTCGTTTTTCAGTTTGCGCGAATCGATGGCATACCGCAGGTCGTGCCCCGCACGGTCGGTGACGTAGGTGATGAGCTTCTCGCTCTCGCCTTCGGGGTTGCCCAGCAGCCGATCGACGGTGCGGACGATGACTTTAATCAGGTCGATGTTCTTCCATTCGTTGAATCCGCCGATATTGTAGGTTTCGGCGATGCGGCCTTTGTGGAAGATCAGGTCGATGGCGCGGGCGTGGTCTTCGACGTAGAGCCAGTCGCGGACATTCTCGCCCTTGCCATAGACAGGCAGCGGCCGGCCGTGGCGGATGTTGTTGATGAACAGCGGGATCAGCTTTTCGGGAAATTGATAGGGCCCGTAGTTGTTCGAGCAGTTGGTTACGATCGTCGGCAGACCGTAGGTGTCGTGGTAGGCCCGCACGAAATGGTCGGACGAGGCTTTGGCCGCCGAATAGGGGGAGTGGGGATCGTAGCGGGTTTCCTCTGTGAAGAGCGTGCCGTCGAATTGCAGCGCACCATATACTTCGTCGGTCGAAATATGATAGAAGCGTTTCCCCTCCCAGTTGCCGTTCCATTGTTCCTTGGCTGCCTGCAACAGGGAAAGCGTGCCCATGACATTGGTGCGGGCGAAGATGAACGGATCCTTGATCGAACGATCGACGTGGCTTTCGGCGGCCAGGTGGATCACTCCGTCGATATCGTACTTGCAGAACACTTCGCGGATGGTGTCGTAGTCGCAGATGTCGGCCTTGACGAAGGTGTAGTTCGGAGCATTTTCGATGTCTCGCAGGTTGGCCAGATTGCCGGCATAGGTCAGTTTATCGAGATTGACGATCCGATAGTCGGGATATTTGTTTACGAAGAGCCGCACCACATGCGAGCCGATGAATCCGGCGCCGCCGGTAATGAGGATGTTGCGTTTCATGTATTTGCTTTTTCTGTTTTTATTTCTCGTTGTTCGGGATGATCCCGGCGGTTCGCTTCGGCTTACCGGAGGGTTGCCATACAGCGTACGAGCGAATCCCGCCAGTGGGGGATGTCGATTCCGAATGTCGTTTTGATTTTGGTCTTGTCGAGTACCGAAAAATTCGGTCGTTGCACCTTGGACGGAAATTCCGCAGAGTGGCAGGGACGGATCTTACAGGAGGTATGGCCTGCCAGCGCGGCGATTTCATGGGCGAAATCGTACCAGGAGCAGACTCCTTCGTTCGAGAAGTGGTAGAAGCCCTCCCGTCCGGCATAGTCGCCGGATTCGATGCGGTCGAAGATCACGCGGGCCAGGTCGGCGGCGCAGGTCGGAGTTCCCACCTGATCGAAAACGACCTGTAATTCCGGTTTGTCGGC
>OKVF01001034.1_pt1 | contig 24747 bp, 23 predicted proteins | sample 1604831 | NCBI WGS metagenome assembly OKVF01 (sample SAMN01760980, study PRJEB22395) | human gut metagenome
ATACACAAGACAGGACAAAAATCGACTTCCATTATCAAGAGGTGAGTGCTAATTTCACAATTTCTTCACATTTTCCTTTTATTTTAGGATCGTTGCTTCTTGTGTAAGCGGTCTTGCTACTCCGGATGGCAACAACACAATGATCCTTGCTATTGTTTCCCTGCTTCGTATCATTGCAGGAATCATCAGCATCATGCTGATCCTCGGATTAGGTGATTCTACTTACCACGGCGCACAGAAATAAAAAGTCAATACAGAGAATTCAAAAAAACAGCAGACTTATCTGATAAGCAATCCGCTGTTTTTTTCTATCTTCCCGCCAGGTTTCAATTGTAAACCTATTTTAAATTTAAGTTGACAATTCACACTTTTATATGTTAAAGTGATACCCGTACAAAAAAATCACAGGAAGGTACTACTATGAATTCCAAATTATATGAAAAAGAGGCACCTGTTCTTTCCAGAGAGGATGCAATTGCTATTTTAAATACTCCGAATGAGGAAATCGATGCACTGATCGATCGTGCAAAGAGTTTACGATATAAATATAAGGGAAATCGTGTAAGCATTCATATTCTTACCAACGCACGCAGCGGAAACTGTTCTCAGGATTGCGCTTACTGCGCACAGTCCTGTCGTTCTACTGCAGATATTGATAAATACAAATGGGTAGATGAAGATAAACTGTATCAGGATAATGATTTCGTAAATGATTATCATTTATCCAGACACTGTATCGGCCTGAGCGGTATGAAATTTACAGATAAAGAAATCGAAGAACTTGCCCGCCGGATCCGTAAGATGAAAGAGCACGGAACACATCTCTGCTGCTCCATCGGATTTCTGACAGAGAAACAGGCTAAAATGCTAAAAGAAGCTGGTCTTGACCGAATAAACCACAATCTGAACAGCAGCCGGTCCTATTACCACAACATCTGCAGTACACATACTTTTGAACAGCGTGTACAGAATATCCACATGCTTCAGAGACTTGGATTTGAAATCTGCAGCGGCGGGATCATTGGTATGGGTGAAAGCAAAGAAGATGTAGTTGATATGCTTCTCGAACTGCGCGAAATCCAGCCGGAAGCATTACCGATCAACTTCCTCCTACCAATCAAGGGAACTCCTCTTGGGGATGCCGATATCTCCGTTCTGACAACAGAATACTGCCTGAAAGTCCTCTGTCTTGCAAGACTTCTTGTGCCAAAAGCAGATATCCGCTGTGCTGCCGGAAGAGAAGTATATTTCAAAGGGGAAGAGAAGAAACTGCTCAGTGTGGTTGATTCCATCTTCGCCTCAGGTTATCTGACAGAAGGCGGTCAAGGCATCGAAGATACTCTGAAAACTATCACGGATGCAGGATTTACTTATGAGATTGAGTCCGCATGACCGCATAATTATATGCCTGATTATAGTTGAATTTCTGTAATCTATCTCAATACTTATCTATAATCAGAACAACACTTAGCCGACTGCGGATAGTCTTATCCACATGACTGACAAATTTTAGAAGGAGAATTTTAAACATGAACCAGACACAAAGCATTACTGCACCTCGCAGCAAAACCTACGAAATAACCATGACCGCACTGATGGCAGCGGTTACCTGCATTCTTGCCCCACTGTCCATTCCGATCGGCCCGGTTCCTATCTCATTTACGAACCTGGCAATCTACCTGTCCCTGTATCTTCTCGGATGGAAAAGAGGAACTATCAGTTATCTAATCTATCTTCTGCTTGGACTCGTTGGTCTTCCGGTATTTTCCGGTTTCACAGGCGGTCCTGCAAAACTGGCAGGTCCTACAGGCGGATATATCATCGGGTTTATCGTCATGGCTGTCATTGCCGGACTGGTAATAGATAACTGTCATAAACCTTTGGTACAGCTTATCGGTATGATCGTCGGAACTATTGTATGCTACCTTTTCGGAACCATATGGTTCTGCATAGTTGCACATTACACCTTCAAAGCAGCTCTTGCAGTCTGCGTAATCCCATTTATCCCGGCCGACCTGGTAAAAATGGTCATCGCCATGATCATCGGACCAATGATAAAGAAAAGAATACGGTAATATTTACCAATATATACACAAACAGGTGCAGGTCATAAGTATGTGACCTGCACCTGTTTGTTATACATATCTTGTTTTCTTCCCTTATCAGTACTTTTTCCCCTAATTATTTACTCTTATGAAAAAGCACTGTACAGATCAGCACCGTAAACGGTACAGAAAGTACAATCCCAAAACTTCCCGCCAGTCCCTGCATGATCGCTATGCCGATATTATTCGAATTAATGATCTGCTGATACGGAAGATCATAGGAATAATCAAGAAGAAGCGTACTTACACTGCTTCCTGCAAATGCTAGGATAAGCGTATTGCTGTCCGTTCCCATCATATCTCTGCCTACACGCAGCCCGGCTTTAAAGAGTTCTTTTCGAGTCAAAGAAGTATTCTGTCTGTAAATCTCATCAATAGCACTGCTGATGGACATGGCTACATCCATAACTGCCCCCAGACATGAGATCAGCAATCCGGAAAAAAGCAATCCTCCAACCTGAATACGATTTGTATTCCAGAGAGTCATCAGAGTTTCAATATCCGAAACATTGAAACCGGATATCCCGGAAGCTTTACTGAAACACCATGCAGAAATCCCAGCAAGGACAATTCCGGCAAGAGTTCCCAATGTCGCTGCACATGTTTTCCGTGTCGGACCTCCGATCAGGTACATGGTAACCAATGTAGTAATAAAACATACAAATACTGCTGTCCAAAACGGTGAAAATTTCAGATATACCAGCGGAAGATAAACAAAAATCACACAGAAAAATGTAAAAATCAGCCCAAGGCATCCCTTGATTCCCTGTTTTCCACCTATCAGACAAAGCGCCAGCAGATAGATAAGAGCAAATATATAAATAACGCCTTCTCTGTCCTGGGTATAAACACTGGCAACTGTAGAATCACCCGCAACACTCTGCATAACAATGACTCTCATTCCCGGTTTACATGCTGCGCCAAAAAGATATCCGGAACTGCTTGTAATATCAAGTTCCTCTCCCTTTCGTACACCCGTAAGCATACGGACACGTACCTTCTGCTCTCCCACCCGGGTTCCGTTTTCCTCCAGATTATCCTGAAGGATTTTTACTACTTTTGCTTTCTCAAATGTCTGCCCTGTCCGGACCACCAGTTCTGTTTTTTCCACCTGATTCAATTTAATGACGAAAACAGCGAACACACAGACAAGTAAAAGATAAATAAGATGCCGGACTGTTTTCTTTTTAGTAAGCAGCCCGGTAAATCTTGTGTTTTTCATGGAGTTAATTTCTCAGATCCTGTTTTTAGTTCTCAGATGTTTCAGCTGCTGCATCTGCGGAACCGTCTGCATTATCTGTGGATGCATCTGTATCATCTGAGGAATCTGTTTCTTCAGAGACACTGTCTGTGGTGTCTGCAGAAGTGTCTGTAGTGTTTGTTGTATCTGCAGCTTCTGAGGAAGCATCTGTTGTATCTGCGGATGCATCAGATGCAGCTGCGCCTGCATCGGTTTTCTGAATTGTAAATGCATCATCAATTGATTCAACTTTACCATCATCTGTAATCTGATAAGTCTCAATAGAGAATGTATCTGCAGTCATGGTAATAACAGAATAGCTTGGAAGCCAGTTCTGGCTGCGGGCTGCAACGTAATCCTGCTGAGTAGACAGCAGTTCATAATATTTGGAACCGGAAGCTGAGTTAGCTGTCATATACAGGATTCCCTGAGGGTCAGTAACTGTATTTCCATCAACATCCTCGATGGTATAGCAGTCATTGTCCTGATGGAATGCATCCAGTGCTGCCTGCGCATCTGTATCTTCTTCTTCCGGAGCAAGTGCGATCTGTTCCTGTGTGTCTACATTTGTAGCATGATCCCAGTCATAATCTGTTCCATCTTCATTCAGACTGAACTCATATTTTCCATGAGTCTGTCCATCGCCATAAAGCATTTTGGAACGGCTGTATGTATGATCATGTCCCTGAAGAACAACATCAATATCATTTGCATCAAATACCGGAGTAAGCTGTGTACGGAGAATCATACCATCTGTATCAGAATGGTCAAGACCTGATCCGTAAATATCCTGATGGATCGTTACAATTCTCCATTTTGCATCCGGATAAGCTTTGACAGCTTCTTCAATTGTTTTCTGATGCTCTGCTACATTATAATTGTTGGTATTTAAAACAATGAAGAGTCCTTCTCCATAACTGTAATAATAATCTCCACCAGCCTGAGTCTTACCATTCTCTGTATTGTTCGGATTATTAAAGTGATACATATAATCCTCATTCAGGGAATCGTGGTTACCAATTGTAGTTGCCACTGCAAGTCCCTTCAGTGCATCTGCGCTTAAGTAAGAAGCATACTCTTCCTCTTTTGCTTCACCTGTCTTGTTAACCTGGTCACCTGCGGAAATCACAAAGTTGATATCCGGATTTTCTGTAAGTGCTGTATTCAAAGTACGATTCCATGAAAAACCATCATTCTCTGCTGCTTTGTTTGCCGCACCTGATTCATTGGTAAGCTCTGCTCCATTCTGTGTCTGACCTTTGGAAGCACCGATCTGCGGGTCACCTACATAGAGAATCTTTACAGAATCTGTACCCTGTGTTTTATATTCACATACCTCTGTCTGTTCACCATTCTTCTCAACTGTATAGTAATATGTTGTATTTGGTTCCAGACCGGTAACTGTTACATGATTATATTCATACGCAGTATCTCCGGTAAGGCTCTGATCTACATCACCTGCGGTTCCTTCGAATGTTTCAAGATTATCTTTATCTGTTCCAAAATGAACTACAGGTGTTGCATCACTGTCACCTTTTTCGCTGTACCATGCAAAGTTCAACTGGGTAGCATCAGCACCCGGTGTAAGAGATACCTTTGTAAAATCTGTCGCTGTTTCTTCCCAGGCAGCATCCCAGTCAGACCATCCGGAATCAGCACCAACCACGCTGCTGTCCATATAATGATCTGTAGACGCATAAGCCACCGGACAAACCATAGTCATTGAAAGTGCTGTTAAAAGACCTGCGATTAATTTTCTTTTCATAATAATTAGACTCCTTTTCAATCATAAGATATTCTTGTTTTTTCAGTCGTCGCGTGCAGTATAACACCCGAATTTTCAAAAAACAATAGAGTTTCCAGACGTTTAACAGACACTTTTCCATTATTTAACAAAGTATCTGTAGTCGTTTCTGACAACAAAAAAACAAACGTTTGTCTAAATTTTAATTCCATTGCCGTTTTTTTATGATACGCTTATCTTAGCTAATTTTTTCTTTACCGACAGCAATATACTATTTCTATTTATTATGGAGGGTTTTATTATGCAAATTGAATTACAGTCCAACGATTATCATGTACTTTTGAACACGCTTGGAGCCGAATTAAAGTCCTATTCCAATCCGGCCGGAAAGGAATATATATGGAATTCTGATCCGGCTTACTGGCTTCGATCTTCTCCCCTTCTTTTCCCTGTTGTAGGAAATGTCCGTAATGGAGAAACTGTTATCAAAGATCATATTTACCAGATGCCCAAACATGGTTTCTGTAAAGAATCTGAATTCGAAATAGCAGAACAGACCGAAAACTCTGTTACTTTTTTATTAAAAGCAAATAATGAAACCTTAAAACATTATCCTTATTCTTTTAAACTGTATCTGACTTATATTCTTAAAGGCAGCACTTTGTCTATGAACTATAAAATCATAAACAAAGATTCCGAATTTATATATTATCACATTGGTGCGCATCCTGGATTTATGCTTCCTGTCAGTGATGGAGAAAATATTGAGAATTGTATTCTTAGATTTGAAAAAGAAGAAGATTTTATTTCTTATGAATATAATCTGAAAAATTTAGAATTTGATATGAACCGTAAAGTGTCCCAAAAAGCAGTCGGCAATACACTTCCGCTTACAATTTCAATGTTTGATCAGGACGCTGTTTTCTTTGAATGCACGAATTCACACCGCGTTTCTTTCCTAAATTCATCCACAGGAAAAGGTATATCTATGTACTATCCCGATTTTGAATCCCTTGCGATCTGGACACCAATCGGAGGAAAGGCTCCATTTCTCTGTCTGGAGCCTTGGAACGGTTCTGCCATTTTCCATCAGGATGATGATATTCTGGCACACAAACACGGTATCCTCTCGCTGGCACCTGGAAAAGAGAAAACATACAATCTTGAAATCTCTCTGATAGAATAAGATTTTATTTTTCAGATTTCAGATCCCACATAATTTGTATTGCATCATCCATCACATGAAATTTTTCAAAATAAGCCTCTTCTTTCGGAATCCACATATTCTGAAATTGTTTTGCCTTTTCCAGACCATTACGTTTTTTTATATTTTCAATCTGATCTTCCGGAGAAATATTTAAAAAGACACGAATATGATAAGGGTTCTTAAAGTATGGATGCATACTATAGGAACCCTCTATAATATTAAGTGTTTTGTAAGAAACAGGATATGATTCCAACAGTCCCCATTTCTGACAACTAAACGGCTGATACCAAATCGTCTGTTTCTGAAGAAGCGATCTAAGCACCGTTTCTTCAAAACGTTCATAATCTACATTTCCCCCAGGTTCTTTCAGTCTCTCCGGTGTTCGCTGTTCCATACGCAGAAAAAAATCATCCATTTGAAACAAATTACAATCAAATATCTGTTTCAGATATTTTCCTAGCGTAGTTTTTCCACTGCCGCATCTTCCATCAATTGCAACAAGCAGTGTCTCCTCTGATCCGCTCTTTTCTTCCAGCAGTTGTCTGACTGCCTGAACCACTGGTTCAAACCTTTCCTTACAGTGTGCTTTTAATTCCATTCTAACGCTCCTTCCATATAACATAAGCGTTCAACTAGTGCCGGAATCAGAACAAGCTGAATAGCAATTCCCGGCAATGCATTTATAAATGCACCCATTAAAAACAATTTCCATGTGAAAATTCCACCTGTAAGCGCATATACCACAGCAGAAACCAGTCCCCATACAATCCTTCCGCACAACATTGCTGTTATGAGCGAGATATACAGTGATTTTATATCCCTGTTCATCTTTTCTGACAAAATTCCCACTACAAATCCATAAGTAGCAAGCTCAAATGCCATACATACCGCATTGGGAAAAATCGCCGGCATCCCAAACAAAACGCCACGCAAAAGAGGTGTAATAATTCCGATAAGTAAACCATACGGCCATCCGCAGATATATCCACATAACAATATCGGTATATGCATCGGGCAAAGCATTTTTCCCACTGCCGGTATCTGCATTGTAATAAACGGAAGAATCAGTCCGATTGCAAGAAACAATGCTGCCAAAATTCTTTTTCTTAAAGCTGTATTTTCTTTCATAATCCAGTTTCTCCCTCTGATGATATTATAGAAAAGCATCCCTGTCCGAAACATGGAACTGGATCTGGACAGGGATGCTCTATATTATAAATACTATACCCTACAATAATAATAATATGTTCCGCCCATTAACAGCAGCACGGATGGCGATGTCCATATTCATCCATGCAGTCCTGTGCAGGATCTTTCATGCAAAGATGTACTGCTGCTTTTTTGAATGTCATTGGCAGTGCCAGAATATTCGGTTCCTGACCAACAAATTTCTTCTTGGCATCTTCCAGAGCTTCTTCAAATGTAGCTCTTGTTTTTAATCCCATTCCTCTTGCATATCCCGGTTCCTCAGCGCCTACAATATAAATAGCACTGGTGTTCATTTCTGCAATATGTCCGCAAGACATCATGGAGAAACCATGGAATGGATGGAACGCATTTGTGTAACGATATTTGCGGATATACTCCTCATTTGTAGCAAAGTACTCACCAAGACGGTTCATATCCGGCAAAGTATTCATATGATCGTGCTGGAACAGATCATATAATTCTCTTAAGTATGGCCAGCGCTCATCATGAAAATATCCATTGCAAGTAGATGCACAGATAATTACACAGTTATCGCTCATAACTCTCTTAAATCGAAGTACCTGTGCACTTAAAGCCTGCATCATCATAATTGGGTTGGTTCCCATTCCATCACCATAGTGGAATTTCTGTGGCATACCAAATACAAGTACATCATATTTCTTTTCTGCCCAATGTACGTAAGTTCTCTTATCAGCAAGTTTCCAGCTGATCGGCATCATTTCTTTTGCATAGCCGGAATAAATAGCAATCTGTCTGGACTGTGTATCCAGTACTGCATCACAGCAGAAGAATGGATGTCCCATTTTCTCTTCCATATGCATACTGATCTCATCAAATTTGTTACGCATCAGACTTCCACCATTAACCGGTGTAAAGTCATCTCTGTGCATAACAGACGGTACGTGATGACTTGCAATACATCTCCAGTTAGTAATACCTGTTGCACTGTGTTTGTATCCACCTGAATATCCACCATAAGGATTTCCCTGAACATGACCAATAAGAATTGGAATGTCACATTCAAATACATATTTATTCATATATACTGGATCACCTCTGTGAGTGGTTCCAAGATATACCATATGCTCCTGATCTTCGCTGTCATGGCTGATAATCTGTCCTGTATGCCAGAATTCATTGAATAATTCTTCTCCAAAAATAGCCTTCGCATCAGATTCCGTGCTTCTTGGATGAAGTCCGTTAGAAATAATGAAGAGAATATCTTTCTTCTCAATTCCGGCAGCATATAATTCTTTCAAAATATATTTTATGCTTAATTTTCTGTGGCTGGTAGCCTGCTCTCCACCTTTTACACGGTCCGGAACAACAATAGTAACTGTTTTTCCAGGTCCTGCAAGTTCTGTTAAGGTAGGCATTCCGATAGGATGAGCCAGACTCTCCAGATAAGCAGCCTCCAGCTGATCTTCCGGAATGTAAGCCGGATCCTTTACAGTTTCTCCCGGAATAAAAATATCAGTATTGTCCGGCAGTTCAGCCGTCATGGTTCCCTGTCCATACTCAAAATCAAGTTTCATAGTAAATCTCCCTTCATTATACGTACTTATTTTATTTATTATTTACTTTACCCATATAAAGACGGATAATTTCAAGGTATTCTTCCGGATAATATCCGATTTCACCCTGGAATCTTGTCAGTGCAATCAGTCCACCATCAATCTCGTCAATAGAAGCAAGCATTTCTGCATTATCCTGTTTCAGACCACCACCATACACTATGTCCATGCCATCTGTCTTTTCTTTTACAAATTTCGCAATCTTTGTAATATATTCTTTTCCCGCCGGCGTTTTTCCCGGTCCAATAGACCATATAGGTTCATATGCAATAACAACTTTTGAAGTATCTACATCTTTAAGTCCGATTTCCAGCTGTTTTCCAAGAACTTCCTGCCACTGTTCCTGTTCCTCACTCTTCTCACCGATACAATAAAGAACTTTCATTCCTCTTGCAATAGCACATTTGATTTCCTGATTCAGAAGACGGTTTACAGCATCTGTATCTGTAACACCTGCCTCTGCAAGAATTCCTGCTTTATCATTTCTTTCCTCGCAATGCCCAATAATAGTAGTCTCACATCCTGCTGCAACCATAGCTGAAGCAGGTCTGTTTGTAGTAAATGCCCCAAAGTTTCCACCAACTGCAGTATCTGCTCTGAATACACTCTGACATCCGATCTGAACAGGACTTCCTTCTGTTTTTGCTGCCGCAGCATTCAAAAGATGCATCTCTGGAAAATACATACCAAATTCTACTTCCGAAGGATCATATGTTTTTAATTCTTCCTGCGTATTTTTTACAATACAAGATGCCCAGTCAGCAACTGAAGCCAAACGGTTTACACCTCCGAATTTCACCGGAACATCAAATCTTTTTAAATTCAGATAAATATGTTTCATAAGATTCTTACCTTTCTCTTTAACAATATTTACAGACAGCTATTTATCATATGTTTTCACTGTCTGTCCATAACCTCCATAAAAACTTACGATAAAAGGAGATAGCTTCCAGCACATATCATAAAAATATATACTACTTTTTTTATTCCGGCCATAGTAAGTCGTCGAAACAAAAACATCCCGCCTGCTGTTCCAGCTGCAGTTCCTGCCAGTGCTGCTCCAACTAAAGGCAGCATAGATCCAGATACATGCCCCTGAAATACATGTATCAAAAAAATACTGATCGTATTAATTGTAAAAAACATCTGCAGTGTGGCATTATATTTTTCCTTATCATCTGTTACAGAAAGGAAATATGCAACCATAGGCGGACCTCCGATATTAAAAAGCCCTCCACAGAAACCACTGATCGCACCGGCAGCCAGTCCGGAAACAATTCCGCCTTTCAGATGAACCTTACTGCTGAAGAAAATAAAGTACACAGCCAGAACCAGAAGCACTGTTCCCATAATCTTTGACAGAACTTCTTCATCCAGAGACATCAGCGTGTTCACTCCCAGGAAGCTGGTTACTGTAGCCATGATTACAGGCGGAAGAAGAAGTTTCCAGTCAATAAACTTCCACAGCCTTACTGCAATGTAAATTACCATGAGAAAAGCCGCAATAGATTCCAGTATAGAGGCCGTGTAAAAAGGCATGAACATAGGCCAGACGGCCATACAGATGATCGCATAGCCAAATCCGCTGCTGCTTTGTATAAAGCTTCCTGCAAAGGCCACTAATGCAGTCAATATATACATCTATCTGCCCTTTCTGATTAAAGGCCCTTTCGATAGCGTTCTGCCATCTCATCCAGGCTTGCCATCTCTACCAGAGGAGCTTTTCCATAAGAACCGAATTCTACGATCAGAGTACCAATTGCCTCTTTTACACCTTTTTCAACAACATCCATAAGAGCGGCAACATCTTCATCCGGAATAATACCGTACATAACAGTGTCCATGATAGGTGTCAGGAATGCACGTGGGTCAAACTGCTCTTTTTTTGCCTCCAGGAGACGGTATACTTCACCAATAGACTGACTTTCTCTCTTTTCAGGATGATTTGCAAAGAATTCTTTCATATTTCTTGTAACAGCAAGACGGATATCTGTATCTACGTTGATTTTTCCAATGCCGCATGGAATAGCAGCTTTCAGCTCATCAATAGAAATTCCGTAAGCGTTCTGGATATTTCCACCCAATGCATTGATTTCGTCTACAATGTATCTTGGCACAGTTGAAGAACCATGAGATACCAGCACTCCGAAAATGCCTTCATGCATCATACATTCTTTAATAGCAATTGCAATCTCTTTTCTTAATTTTACATTTTTTCCTTTTGAAGCGCCATGCATGGTTCCATAAGAGATGGCCAGTGCATCAACACCTGTTTTCTTAAAGAATTCAATAGCTTTTAAAGGATTCGTATAAGTAGAAGTAGCTGAGAATACATGATCCTCTACTCCGGCAAGAACGCCAAGTTCACCCTCTACAGAAACGCCTCTTTCATGCGCATATTTAACAACTTCGCGAGTCAGTTCCACATTTTCGTCAAACGGAAGGCTGGATCCGTCAATCATAACGGATGTATATCCACCTGCAATAGCAGCCTTACAAGAATCAAAATTCTTGCCATGATCCAAATGAAGAACAACCGGAATCGGAGAATTTTCTGCGTATTTCTTTACAGCATCTGCAATATTCTTTGCACCGATTTTTTTGTCTTCCAGAGTAGCATTCTGGAAGTCTGTTCTTCCTCCCATAAATCCATTTGCAAGGTCTGCACCCTGAAGGATTGCTGCTGAGCGGAACATCTCATGAACTTCAATTGCTGCTTTTGCCTGAGCTACTGCATTTACATTAAATGCACCCTGGGCAAAATGATATTTATCTACAGTTTCCAGTAATGGTCTTAATGGTATTAACGGCATAATCTATTCTCCTTATAATTCTATTTATAACTCTATTTTTCTACCCTTTACAAATGTATTGACTACAGAATACTCTTTATCCAGAATAACCACATCCCCGTCTTTTCCTGTATCAAGACTTCCAATCCTGTCATATACACCCAGCATTTTAGCCGGATTACTGGTAAGAAGCGGCAATATTTCTTCAAGAGATTTTCCTGTAAATTTAATCAGATTTTTGAGGGCACATCCTGTTGTAAGTGTACTTCCTGCTCTGGTGCCTCCATATTTCAGTTTTGCATCTCCATCCTCTACAACAACCGGATTAACCCCCAGCATGTATTCTCCATCCGGAAGTCCGGCTGCCATAATAGAATCTGTTATTGCAATTACTTTATCCAGACCCTTCATCTTCAGAAGGAAACGAACTGTTCCCGGATGCAGATGTCGTCCATCGCAGATTGCCTCACAGTAAACGTCTGATTCCAGAACAGCTCCCATAATAGCCGGAAAATGCTGATGAAGAAGTTTCATGGCATTAAATGTATGAGTAGCTGCCACAGCACCTTCATTGATACATTTCCATGAAGTATCATAATCTGCACCTGAATGACCGATTGCCACTTTCATACCAAGCTCGATCATTCCTTTAATCGCTTCCGGAACTCCCTTTACTTCAGGTGAAACTGTAATATAACGAATGTTTCCGCCTGCTGCCTCCTGATATTCTTTCAGAAGATCCAGATTAGGGGAGATCAGTAAATGCTCTGGCATGGCACCCTTATATTCCGGTGCAAGAAACGGTCCCTCCAGATGAATTCCAAGAAGATCTGCACAGTTTTCATGTCCGTTCTTCTGTGCTTCCTGATGTTTCACAGCTTCCTTTATGGTCTTCAATGTCTGTTCTCTTGTATCTGTCAATATAGACGAAAGCCATGATGTAGTTCCCTGCGTTGCAAAAAAATGTCCGATCTTTTCAAATCCCTGCTGGTCTGCCGCATTAACATCTACCCCAGCTCCGCCATGAGTATGTACATCTATAAAACCAGGTACTACGTAGTTTCCTTTTGCATCATAGACTTCATCCACATCTTCGCTTTCATCAGAAATAATTTTTCCCTCTTTCAGAACAAGATCTTCCTCTGAAAAAGTTCCATTTTTATATACTTTTCCATTTATGATTCGAACGTTCATGTTCTTCCTTCTTTCTAATGTCTGTCACTATCTTTCTCAGTCAAGTGTTGCAACAAACTCTGTAATCTTCAGATTGATATCCGGATGTGATGTAAGAAGAGATACAGGAAAATCAGAAGTTGCCTCTCCATATGCTGCTCTTCGTACTACCGCTCTGTGCCAGTTTCTAAAGCATCCCAGACGAATCTTTCTTGCATGAGAAATCTCATTGATTCCAATAGTAATACAATAATGAGGCATATCTTCCAGCGCCCCGTTAAAATCACCAATCGCATTTGCTGTTCTCGTCTCTTTTGTAATTTCAAGAACACGGGTCTTCTGAGCAAGAAATTCTTCATTTGTAAGAGATGGATCTGCCTCATTAAATGCTACATGTCCATTAATTCCGATTCCGCCAAAACAAATATCAACACCACCCAGTTTTTCAATCAGCTCAGGAACATATTCCGGATGATTTGGATCAGGAAATACTCTCTGATTTTCAGGCATTACCAGCTCCGGACGAACTTTATCGTAAACTGTACGTTGCATAAATCCTCTGAAACTTAACGGGTGATCTTTAGAAACCCATTGTTTTTCGTCATCCAGATATTCATCCATGTTAATAAACCATACATTTTTCAGACTAATATTCTGTTCATTGACCATGTCCACAAAATACGGATACTGTCCCACAGGACCTACAGGGCAGATAAATACTGTCTTTTCTCCCTTTTCGTTGTGTTTTTTGATCTCATCTACCATCTCAACTGCCATGGAGTGAAATACTGCTGCATTATCCTCCATAACAATTACCGGAAGTTTCGGACCATTACCCACTAACTCTTCTTTTGTATAGCTATAATAACTATGTCCCATATCACTTTTCTTCCTTTCATTTATTCTTTTTCGCTGTATTTATCGTTGTATTTATTATAGTAGATTTCTTTTTTTTATTCAATAAATTCCATGCAAATTTGCCTCAAAAGTACGCAAACGTTTTCTATGAAATAATCATTGCTCTGAGGATTCCGGGGCAATCATACTGACGTTTTCCGGCCCCAATCCCTATTTTCTCAATTCCAAATTGTTCCGGAAGCTTATCTTTCGTTTTTATTGCTGCTACAATAGCAGCTCCTGTCGGTGTTACAAGTTCTCCCTCAACATCTGTCATTTTCAGGCACAAATGATTTTTACTTATTACGTTCGCAACTGCCGGAACGGGGATTGGCAAAATTCCATGCTGACAGCGGACAGTTCCACGTCCTTCATAAAGTACAGGAACAATTACATCTGTAACTGCCAGATTATCCAGACAAACTGCCACAGATACAATATCTACAATAGAATCAACCGCTCCAACTTCATGAAAATGGATCTGATCTACAGGCAGATTATGCGCCTTGCTCTCTGCTTCCGCAAGAATTTCAAATATTTTTAAAGCAATCTTTTTTGCATTATCAGTCATCACACTATGTTCTATAATGTCTGTGATTTCCTGCAGTCTCCGATGTTCATGATGATGACTATGCGCAGATTCCGTTTCATGCAGATGCGCATGGTCTGCGGTATGTTCATGTGTATGAATACTTAAATCCTCAGTCACATGATCATGATGATGTCCATGCAGATACTCCATATCATGGTCATGATTTTCATGTTTTTTATCCAATATGACATCAAAATCGCAAGCATCAATACCGGATTTTACTACTCTACTTATTTTTATCTGAACCCCTGATACCGGAAGGCTTTCCAGTACTCTGTTCAGGACTGTTTTGTCTGCACCCAGATCAAGCAGTGACGCTACAGTCATATCCCCGCTGATACCGGAATAACACTCCAAATATAATGTTTTTCCCATAGTTTTATGCTCCTCCAATTAGTGTTACAGTTTTTGGTCTTAATAAAAATTATATTAGTTTTCATTTTTTTTATCAACAAATCCAAAATAATTTTGCTTCAAAACTATGCAAACGTTTTCCTTCTTTTTATTGTCTTTTTTTTCAATTTACTGTATAATTAGATTATTCATAACCCCCTGAGGGGGTTATGAATAATCTTTATAAAAAACAGGGAACTCTTATTTTGCACGAGTTTTTGTTTATAGAAGAGAATCTTATAAAAGATTGCGGGGAGTTATTATGACATTAAAAGAAATTGCAAAACAGGCAAATGTCTCTATTTCTACGGTTTCCAGAGTAATAAACCAAAAGAATACAAAAGCAGCAAGTCCTGAAGTTCAGGAACGTATATGGGAAATCGTGCGCAAAAGCGGTTATACTCCTAACGCAACAGCACGAAGTCTGAAATTAGGGCAAAAAGCCCAAATCCAGAACACAACACCTAAATCTATTGCCTGCATTTACGCAAGAAGCAATTCATCTGTTTCTGATCCGTTCTTTTCCCAAATTGCAAAAGCTATTGAGCAGGAAGCTTTTAAGAGTAACTATTTCATTCGTCATTCATTTACCGCTATGGATATTGCCAATCCCGACATATCCCGGCAGCTTTCTCAATTTCCGGTCGATGGAATTGTAATCCTTGGACGATATGAAAAGCAGCTTTTGCGTTTCTTTACACAAAATTACAAAAACGTAATTTATACCGGTCTGAACCCGATAGGAACTCAATACGATCAGGTAGTATGCGACGGAAGTGATATCTCTTATAGTGCACTTTCCTATCTCGTAGAACTTGGACATACGAAAATCGGTTATATAGGTGAGCAAAACAATGAGGTACGTTTCAGCGGTTACAAAGAGGCTCTGGCTAAACTTGGACTTCCATTTTTACAGAAAAACACAAGCAACGTACATCTTTCTGCAGATGGCGGCTATAAGGGTGCCAATATTCTAATACACAACAAGGCAGATATTTCTGCAATTTTCTGTGCAAATGATACCACAGCCATCGGCGTCATTCACGCATTAAAAGAAAAGAACCTGCGGATACCTGAAGACATATCCGTAATCAGTGTAGATGATATCGACACAGCCCAATATCTTTCTCCTATGCTGACCACAGTTCACATTCCTCTGGAAGACCTTGGAAGAATGACCGCCAAAACTCTTATTGACCGTATCAACGGCGGTCACCGTCTTCCTATGCGCATCGCACTTCCGTTCTATATTGCCAAAAGAGACAGTTGCGGAAAAATCAACCGAAACCGAAAAACCTTTACAGATCTTCCACCGCAATAATATTTTCTTATATATAAACAGCCCCCGGCATTTCCTGTCGGGGGCTGTTCTATAATCACCTTATTTAATTATTTCAATACAATAGCCTGGGTCAGATGTCTCGGTGAATCTGCATCCAGATCCTTACTTTCTGCAATATAATATCCCAGAAGCTGTCCGATGAATCCGATGATCGCACTATACTGCATATCATTCCAGCCTTTGTCCATGGAATATGTATAATCAGCAATCTGATCAAACGTATCTTCCAGCTCTCCGCCAAGGACTGCAACAGTTGCACCGTAACTCTTCATCTGTTCCATAAGTGCTTTGTCGCCATCTCTGCATGTCTTATTACTTAAGCATACAATTAATGTGTTTTCATCTACAAGACTCATTGGGCCGTGACGGTATTCCAGATCATAATATCCTTCAGAATTGCTCAGTCCCATTTCCTTCATCTTATTCATACACTCATTTGCAACACCATAGTAAATACCCTGTCCCAGAATGATAAAAAGGTTTAAGTTTTTATGCTCATTCATAATTTTCTTAGACAGTTCATCCATTTCTTTCAGAACTTTTTCAGAATAAGGAGCATAGTCCTTCATTGCTTCAATCTCATCCTTTTTGTCACCTACATACATGGCCATAATGACCGCCATATATAACATACTTGTGAAAGAACGTGTCATAATAACACTATCCTCATCTGTATCCGGTGAAAGAATGTAATAGTCATTATACTTTTCGCTGTCTTTATCGCAGGTAATAGCCAGTGTAGTAACCTGTGGGTAAGTATGCACTTTATCAATTGCCATTCTTACCTCTGTGGTATAACTTTTTCTTGTAATCGGAAGAATCAATACGTTTCTACCTTCTTTTACATAAGTTTCCGGAAAATAATACAATTCTGAGCACGGAACACCCTTTGCCGGAATTCCTGTATAAGTGGAAAATGCTGCCGCTGAAGCCTGAGCCAGGTAAAGAGAAGTTCCACATCCTGTAAAGATTAATTCGTCATATTTTTTTTCACCAGAAAATACCTGATCCAGAGTTTTAAAAATATCGTCCAGAGTATCATTAACAGCCTGAAATGAAGCCGGCTGCTGATACATTTCTTTATAAGTCAGTTCACTGTTTTTTTTCATTTTATATATCCTCCTGAATTTTTTTACTCTTTTATCCTGTTTCAGGCTTTTCCTTCTGAACCTGCAAGACGGATAATTTTCTTAATATCTTCTGTCAGAGCATCGTTTGCAAACTGTGACAATTTCCATGAATGACCCTGATGATTTGTCTTTAATGCTTCTTCATAATGTTCTACATATTTATAACGAATTTCTGTACCAAAGTTAATCTTTGCAACACCAAGCTTGATAGCTTCTTTAATAACATCCTCCCTCATACCTGTACAACCATGAAGAACAAATGGAATATCTGTAAATTTCTTTACTTCTTCCAGAACTTCCAGTTTGATGTCCGGTTCACCTTTATAATATCCATGAGCATTTCCAATTCCAATAGCAAGAGAGTCCGGCTGACACAGTTCCAGGAACTGACGAACCTGTTCGGGATTTGCTACATTTTTATTTTCCATCTGAACTCCGGCTTCATCTAATCTTAAAAGTTCTCCAATCTCAGCTTCTACCGGAACTCCAAAGCATTTTGCCACCTTGATGACTTCATTAGTAAGTCTCGCATTTTCTTCAATTGGTTTTGTAGATCCATCGATCATCAGAGAGGTAAAACCATTTTTTAATGATTTCATACAGATATCAAAACTGTCCCCATGATCCAGATGAATCGCAATCGGTACGCTTACTTTATTTGCACACCATTTGCATACTTCTACAAACCAGTCATCTCCTGAATAGGCCCCGGTAGCCACATAATGAGCCAGAATTGCAGGAGAATGCATCTCTTCTGCAGCTCTGCAGATCGCCCAGATAATATCGTAGTTTCCACCCTGTGTATTCATCGCTGGAACTGCATAATGTTCTCTGCGTGCCTTTTCCAGCATTTCCTTACTTGTAACTAACATATTTTCACTTCTTTCTCCTGCAGTCCCTGCAGGTTTTATTCTTTATTTTTCTCTGTGCTTTCCCGTATAACAAGTCGTGCGGCAAAACTTATTTCTTTATCCAATTTTTCATTTCGGATCAATGCAAGAAGCGCTTCCATTGCAGATCTTCCTACTTCTTCTTTCTGAATCTCCACCGTAGTAAGCGTCGGACTTACATAATTACTTATAAAGTCATTATCAAATCCTATTACTGCCAGATCATCCGGAACTCTTCTTCCTGTCTTTCGTGCCACAGAAAGTGCCACTGCTGCCAGATCATCATATCTTGCAACTATTGCATCAATAGAAGGATCTTTTTTCAACAAATCCTGCAGCTTCTTTTCAAGTTCTTTTATATCCTCACATCCGGAAATCTTCTGTTCCGGTGTAAAAACAAGACCTGATTCTTTTACCTGATCCAGAAATCCCTTTAAATGAATATCTCTGTCACAGGATTTTCCCAATTTATCCAGATAAGCAAACTTTCTGAATCCATTTTTTATCAGATGTCTTACACACTCCCTGCTGCCTTCATAAAGTCCCGTATCTACCAGAACAGTATCCTGAAGTTCGCAACTGATCTCCCGGTTCAAAAACAACACCATAGGAATTCCTGACTTCACCAGAAGCTTCAGTTCCCTGTCCGTTACACCGGAAGCACTGACAAATAAACCATCAAACTGCCTGCTTAGAATCTGACTTACAAACTCATCTTCCTCCTGGCTCTCACAAAGAGAGATCATATATCCCCGTCTGTAAGCATCCCTGCTCATCTGGCTTACCAGCTCGGAAAAATAACCGCTGCTCAGTTCTTCCGCAATAAAAAGAATCTGCAGGCTGCCTTTTCCATGAAGAGCCCTTGCAATATTGTTGGGCTGATACTGAAGTTTTTCCACAGCCTCAAGAACACGCTGCCTTTTTTCATCTTTCACATAACGATTTTTGTTAAGTACATAAGAAACTATTGTTTCCGACACTCCTGCTTCTCTTGCAACATCTTTTCTCGTTACTTTCTGTCGTCCACTCTCCACTGTCCTGTTCCTTTCCGGATGACTTTCTTAACATACACACGAGTGTATATTTTTCTCAAAGATTACACAGACATCTCTGCCTGTGTAATCTTTCTTATTATTCTGCGCAAGCTTCTTCCATTACATCGAAAAGAACATAATTATCAACTGGTGTTTCTTCACAGTCACCGCTCTCAACAAATGATTTCTGCTGCAGTTCATAATAGCCTTTGACATCATCCATATGATCCCTGATGAATTCACTTGTTGTCCAGTCTGCTACTTCTACCTGATCAAGAAGGGAATCTTTTTCAAGTTTAATCTTGTCAGCAATCCAGCCGCACACTTCATCATCATGGCTGTGGTCTGCACGATAGTCAAATCCTTTGTAAAGAGCTCTTGCAAATTTTACAAGTACGTCATGATTTTCTTCAGCATATTTCGGCATTGCGATCCAACTTGCAAGAGATACAGTTTGATCAATAAATGTTTTGTTATCTGTCAGCTGTACACCATCATCTCCAAGTTCCTCAAGAACTTTCAAGGAGTTCGGTACCCATGTTGCACACGCATCAACGCTGCCGGAAAGCATTGCTGTTACAATGTTTGTTGCATCCATATCCATTGCTGTGATATCATCCATTGTCATGCCGCCTTTTGCAAGAGTTTTGTTCAGGATGTCTTCACTGGATGTTCCTGAAGAATAAGCAATTGTTTTTCCTTTTAATCCTTCAATTGTATCTGTTCCTTTTTCTTTGCTTCCGATTACGGCATCACCATTGGATACATGTGCCAGTGCAAAGATATCAGCTTTACCGTTAATGCAAAGTTTGTGGGCTCCCTGTCCGATGTATCCAACATCAATAGATCCGGATTCCATAGCCTGAATGATTGTCGGTCCATCGGAGAATTCTGTAAGCTGTACATCAATATTTTCATCATCAAAATATCCAAGTTCGATTGCAGAGATAAGACCATTTAAACTTGCATAATCAGGCATATAAGCTACATTAACTGTTACTTTTTCCGGTGCTTCTTCCTCTGTTGCTGCACTTACGCCCATCGCTCCGCCACAAATGACCATAGATGCGGTTACTGCCATTGCTGCTAACTTTTTCCATGTTTTTCTCATAGTTCTACTTCCTTTCTTTTCCGCATTTTTAGGGTAGTATTTAATTGTTTCTCTTTATTCTGAACCGTTTCATACCGGCAACGGTCAAAATTCATTATTTTCTTACTTCCAGATATTCCTGATATACCTGACTCCAGATATGATTTTTTAATTCCATAAATCTTGGGCTCATCTTTGTTTCCTGATCACGTGGATATGGAATATCGATATCTACGATATCTTTGATCCGTCCAGGTCTGGCACTCATGACAATAACCCTCTGAGCCAGAATGATCGCCTCATCTACATCATGTGTGATAAAGAAACAGGTTTTTCTTTCACTTTCCCATGTTTTCAGAAGTTCTGTCTGCAGCTGAGTTCTTGTCTGGGCATCCAGAGCTCCGAAAGGTTCATCCATAAGAAGCACTTCAGGTTTTACAGCGTAAGCTCTTGCAATAGCAACACGCTGTTTCATACCACCGGAAAGTTCCTTCGGATAATGATTTACGAAATCTTCAAGCTGTACCATCTTGATATATTTCATTGCAATCTCTTTTGCTTCAGCTTCACTTTTACCCTGCAGTTTCAGGCCAAACATAACATTTTTCAGAACTGTCAGCCATGGGAACAGCGCATACTGCTGGAATACAACACCTCTCTCTGTACCTGTTCCTTCAATCTTTTTGCCGTCAATATATACAGCTCCGCTGGTCGGAGTATCCAGTCCTGCGATAATATTCAGCAATGTAGATTTACCGCATCCGGAAGGTCCAACTACACAGATAAATTCATTTTCTTTAATATCAAGATTAACTCCGTTTAATGCAGTCATCTCGCCCTTTCGGGTCTGATAAATTTTTTTAACGTTATCAATCTTAAGCTTTGTCACTCTCTCTTCTCCTGCCATCCTGTTAACCTTCCTTCTAAGAATTTAATGATTTTTTCCATTACCAGTCCGATGATACCAATGATGATGATATACATCAGCATGCCTGCTGTTTCAAAACTGTTTGCCAGAGAACGGATTCTCATTCCAAGTCCGGCAGTAGCTCCTGTTGTTTCTGCTGCAATTAATGTTGTCAGTGCAACAGAAATACCAAGTCGAACAGCTGTTAAAATAAACGGGGTTGTTGCCGGGAATATAACTTTTACAAAAATATCTCTGTCTTTTGCACCAAGAACTTTGGCTGCCTTTACTAAAGTGTTATCAATATTTCTTACACCCTGATAGATTGTAACTGTCATGATCAGGAATGTTGCGATCCAGATAACGATGATCTGTGGTTTTCTACCAACACCAGCTGTAATAACTACCAACGGTACATATGCCAGAGGTGGGATGTTACGGATAAACTGAATCCATGGTTCCAGAACTCCTCTGACCGGCAGGTACCATGCCATAAGAAATGCAATCGGTACTGCGGTTATAAAGCCGAGTGCAAATCCGGCCAGGATTGAAATCATTGAACTACAAAAATCCTGTCCCAGTGCCCCATTATCAATCATTCGTTTGGCTGCCTCAAGAATAGCCGGAATAAACGGGAAGCTTCGTGCTGTTTTTGGATTAATGGATAATGCATACCATAACAGGATTGCTGCTGCAAGGGAAATCAGTACCCATGCCCATCCCGGGATAGACTGCATTACTCCTTTTTTCTTTTTTTCCATAGTTACTCTCCTTTCAATGGAACATTTTCATTTTTGTTTTGTATATTTTTCGTTTTAAAGATAATCCTTGAAATTCAGGAATTCCGGAAGTGGATCTCCGATCAGCGGGCGACACCAGTCAACAAATTCCTGTGTTACATCGTTACCTCTTTCATTTATAAAATTGTCAGGCATCTTCCGTTCATAAAGCATAACTTCTTTGATAGGAACAAGTTTTGTTTTCATCTGGTACACTGTTCCCGGAACTCGTTCAAAACCTACCATCACTCCGCTGTTTCCTTCAACTGCACTTCTCAATGCAACTGCACCGGCCTGTCTTGCCTCTTCTCTGTCTACCGATGACTGAAGTGCTACAGAAGCTCTTCCACAAAGTCCCGGTTTCTCACTCCTTGCTTTAACACCCAGTTTCTTAACAACCAGATTTGCCAGATGTGAGCTTACATCTCCATAATAAACAGCTCTTTCTGATTTAAAGATTGGAGGAACGATAGATTCTCCGTTCGCATCATGAAGTCCCTCACTTACCAGAACTACTACTCCGCCCTGTTTTTTCTGAAGTTCTGATACATCTTCAAGAAACTCATCTTCATTGAAGTTTCGTTCCGGCAAATAAATCAGATGAGGTGCATCTCCCTGTTTTCTTCTTGCCAGTGCAGAAGCTGCGGTGATCCATCCTGCATTTCTTCCCATAGCTTCCATAATACATACATGAATTGGAAGAGACTTCACATCTTCACCGACTTCCTGAGTAGATGCTGCAATAAATCTTGCCGCACTTCCATATCCCGGTGAATGGTCTGTCATTGCGATATCATTGTCAATGGTCTTTGGAATTCCCACCACTTTGATATCCTGATCTTTACAGACCTCATAAATATGTCCGCATGCATCCATCGTTCCATTTCCACCATTCAAAAGAACATATTTAATCTCATACTTCTTAAAGATATCCACCATCTTTTCATAGTCTTTTTCGTATAATGGATATCTGGAAGATCCAATCGCCGAAGCAGGTGTATGCAAAAGAAGTTTCAATTTTTCCTCATCAAACGAGGTCAAATCTATGAAAGTTTCTGAAAAAATTGCTCCGGTTCCACCAATCGCTCCGTAAACTTTTCCAACCTCCGGATTTCGTTTTGCTTCTTCGATCACACCGTAAAGGGATGCATTGATGACTGCTGTAGGCCCACCTCCATGTACCACTAATACATTTTGTGACATGTTATGTTTTCCTTTCTTTTGTTTATTGTGCATTTTACAATAAACTCTTTGTTTTTTGCGAATATGTTTTATTCATTTTTACTTTGTACTCTTATCTTAACATATTTTTGCAAAAACAAAAGCACAATTAACGAAAACGTTATCTGGATATTTTGTATAATTTGTATTTCCTATTTTTGTGTATTTTTTCGTGTTTTTTCTCCTTTTTTCTCTTTTACAGGACTTTTTCCTGGTATAAAAAACAAAGAGGCAAAAAAGATACTAATCTTTTTAACCTCTTTGTTTTCTGATTACTTTATTGCTTTATTAAATTGACTCAATAATATAGTAATTATAATATGTTTTCAATCCAATATTACACAAACGTTTGATCTACCATAAACGATAAATGTTATATACACAGATCAGCATAATAATCGCCATTAAACCTATAAACAATTTATTTACCGTTTCACCATCAATTCTTTTATTGATCTTCCGGCCAACCATACCTCCGAGAATTCCACCGGCTACCATCAGTATCAAAAGTCCTACTGTAAATTCCGGCACTGTTTTTGTCACTATTGTATTAATAAGACTGGTGATCTGCGAAAACAGAATGATGTACAGGGAATTCTGTGCCGCAGTCTTGGTATCCATAGAAAAAAAGAAAAACAGGACCACCAGATTAATAGGACCTCCGCCTATTCCAAGAAAAGAAGAACAAATTCCCAGTGCAACACCAATTAAAATGCATGCAAGTGCATTCTGTACATGGTGAGTTTTTATCTTATCCTTTTTTAATGTATAAACCATAGTTCCAAAAGTAATAATAAGAAGGCAAATTCCCTGAATAGCTCCTACCCTCTCTTTGTTGCTTGAAAGCTCTGAAAGAAATTGGAACATCATTTTTCCTGCCACACCACCCAGAGCAGCTCCTATGGCAAGCGGTGTTCCTGTTTTCATATCAACAAGTGAGTCTCCACTTTTTTGGGCTTTAACTACAGAATAGCAGGACATTGATAAAACAGTACATCCTGACAAAAAGCTGATAGATGCAACACTTAAAACGCCAAACGCATCCAGCAACGGTTTTATCAGTACCCCTCCTCCAATTCCACAGATTGCCCCCACAACGGAAGCACAGAAACTGACGCCCAGGAAAATCACATACAAATATGCATTCATTTTACTCCCCCCATTTTATACATTTATAATCTTTTTTTATCTTAACACGTACTGAAAAAAAATCACTGTATTTATCAGCAAACGTTTGCTTTATATTTTTTCACATTTTCTACATTACGTCTGTATTTTTATCTCTGAATCCGCTATACTTATAACAAAAGTCCTGACTACAGGATTCAGCTTTGCAGCAGATTGACATTTACGGTACAATTTCTGTCACAGCATCAAGCGGATATTCGCAATCCGCTTCGCTACTTGCTCATAACCAAATAACTGCTC